>Ga0116228_10003229_pt1 | contig 14296 bp, 11 predicted proteins | sample S1TSphfallax_2_FD_89694 | JGI IMG/M metagenome (GOLD analysis project Ga0116228, IMG submission 89694) | Host-associated microbial communities from peat moss isolated from Minnesota, USA - S1T2_Fc - Sphagnum fallax MG | ecosystem: Host-associated > Plants > Peat moss > Unclassified | place... | reverse complement strand
TTTCTTGAAAAATTCCTACAGTTGAGGTGGGAAAATAAATGCCAAGTAATTTTGCACTACTTAGACACATTGCACCACCATGGCTTTTAGGGCAAGCAAACAATTGGAATGTCAAATAAATTTTTAAAACTTTCAACATTGCAAGTGAGTGATTGATTTTGAGAAAAATCAGCATTTATTGAAAATAATATAATATATTGCTGGAATAATAAAGGTATTTCGGTATATTTTGAGGGTACCTTATTATATCTGTGAACATTCCTTGTAGGAAATAGGAAGGATCTGAATGCCTACTATTTTAGGAGTAGGAGGGAGCTTAGGCCTACCTATAGCTGTAAGGTCCCTCCCAATCCAAAATAATAGCCATAAGATCCCTCCCACTTGTATCCCCGCATTATTTATATATGTTTAGACATGATAAAGTTCATTGCCGTGCTTTATGGTGGGGCATCATAGGGTAAATTCCCAAAATATGGGGCCAGACTTGGCTACTGCCTTGTCTTAGGACCCTTACTTTAGGAATGCCCCACTGTAGGGCCTTTACCCTACACTTAATTACCTTAGTAGCTTGACCATTCCAGCAATAATTAAATTATTTTTAATAAATATTCATGTTTTCTCAATACCAACTGCCCTGAGTGCCAGGGTACTATAGTATGTACATCCTTTTATTTCATGCTTCAACTTCTAGCGAAGCTAAAACAAATCCAAAAGCATAAATTCTTAAATTTTTAAATGTACCTTTCTCTAAGCTTTAAAGGTTTTATAGTCATTCACAAAAGGGTAGTGAACCTTATTTGCAAACTAGGCTATTACAAATGTGGAACACTTCCACTTACAAATTGTGTTCCTTGAAATCAAAGGACAAATGATTTGTGCTTAGCGCCTCTAGGTAGATGAGTTGATGTACAATAGATTGTACATGTTAACATATGAATGGTTATGATATGCATTTAATATGGAAAATGATTTTTTATATATAAAATATCATATGTTCAGATATAATGTTTCTTAGAAGCTTCATTATGGAAGCTTTGGGTTAAAGGTAAACTATTAAAGGATCTAAGGATTGTAGGTTTTGGAAATTATAAGTAAATGGGTAGTTCTTTTTGGCTTTAGGAAGCAATTTTGTAATGTGAGTGTTGTGCGCATTTGGTAAATCGACATGAGTCTTCCTTTATATTTCTATATATATATATATTGATTGTGTTTTATTTGTATAGATAGGTGAAGTTGGGCATGAATTTGTAAACACACATGATTTTTTCTTCAAACATGATAAATGTTGTTTCTCATACATGGACTCTTGTGGGTTACTTTTATGTTGGATGCTTCCTCATTGGATACACAAACATGGTTGCTTTTCAAACATCATAAGTAGTTTTATGAACTACTTTTCAAGCCATATGTTAAATTGGTGAACATGTTTTGTGAATAAAATATATATTTCTTGAATGAAATCTATGCATTTGATTGCGGGTCAAACTAGTAATCAATATATCACAAGTTAACAATGAATTGAACTTTTGAAAAATTATTGTATTACCTTGAACATTTATTAAACATTTCTCTAAATTACACATAAATATTGTTAATTGTCATTAAAATTTGTATATACAATAATACCTACATATGCCTTCATTGATGTTATATTTTATTTGGTTTTGAAAAACAAAAAAAGCCATACATTGGATTTTGAATATCTACAATGTAAGCATGTTATAATCATCACAAAACACCAATGGATCCACAAATTGTAATCAAGAAGAAAATTGTCCCTTGGGTTTGAAAATAATGAATGATTTTTTTTTTTTTAATGTCTTATTGTTTTGAAATCATATTTAATTGCAATTGCAAATGTGATTGGATGTTCACTCCTTGTTGAAGTTTGCAAATCCATGTAATGTTCAAAATTGTGGTTATGACAAGTTGTGTACAAAGAATTATATATATGTTACATTTGTTAATATCAAATATACTTTCACCAACACTTATCAAATGCAATGATTAAAACACTTTTATAACATCTCAAAAATATATTTAATTTCAGAAAATCATGAGCAAAAGGCATAATGGAGATGGTGCACAACCATATATCTACCACAATCCATCACATGTGTACATTAGCACTCTAGCAACAAAACATTGTAATGTAAACAAAACCATTCCCTACACTATTGATCTTGCTACTACAGTCCATTGTCAATTGCATCTTTTTGAAATTATGCACTCCATTGACTACATCTTTCCCAATTTTTAGACTTTAGAAAAATGCAATTGTTCTATGTAGGATACATTTTGAAAATCGACTAAAAATAGAGGATTTCTAAATGAGGTCTACAACACAACCACAACCAACCATTTTAGTTCCACACTACAACCTTGCAATCGATGTAGACATCAACTTCTCTAAATGTTGATTTCTCCAAAGGTTGTCGTCTTTGTTTTGGCAAAGAACATTACAAAATCACAATTGCCCTACATTTGGATAGTTGTGGTTGTGGCAAGCCAAGAAGACAAATCTCCTATGGATGATGTACAAAACACAAGTAGCAACCACTTGGCACACCACCACCTTCACATTTAAATTGTTGTCCCTTGGGCCTACATTGCAAGCTTTCAATTTATTCTTCTTAATACATGTCTTGTTCTATTGTGAATGAATTTTCATTTTGAAGCCATGACCTTACAATTATGTTGATTGGTTTAGGAATCACAAACATGGGGCAAGAAATTTATGTTGTTAGTCGAGAAAGGGACTTGTTTGAGGCATTCAAGGCAACTATGCAGCAACCTCCTCTTGGGACATTTTAGAAATTTGACATACAATGGTTGCCTCATGTAACACATGGAGGAGGTTTGTACACCCATTGTGAAATTGTAATAATTTTGTGGATGGTGAACAAGACAATGAAAGTTTCATGTGCAAGTTCAATAGAACAAAAGACCATGTTTGATTTTCCACCCCATGCACTCTTACACACCCTCGAGCAAATAGTTTTTCAATTATGTACAAGTTAGCAAATGACATGCATAGCCCACCCATTCTTGACCATAATTCTTGTAGAATATCCACAATCTTTGAGTTCTAACCTCACATCTCATGTCCATGTTCTGCATGTTCAATTATAACTTTGGGCCAGAAAACAAAACAAGAATGATTCCACAACACATGCAAAAGTTGTTGTTGTCCACACAACAAAAAGAGAAACACCACAAGCAAAAGAATACTTTGAAGAAGAAAAAAGCGAAAAAAGTTTTGTTGGAGTTCCCAAAATCCAACCAAGGTGCCAAAATGAGCATTAGAATCTCCAAAACAATGGTTGGTATGTCAATCAAGCGTGGTTGTCAATGGTCTTTCATAGCAAAACAACCATACCTAAACCCAAGTTTATATCAATTGATATACCTCAATCTTGAGCATAAAAACAAACAAGGTGAGGTTTACCATGGTAAAGTTGTTGTTGGATATTGACATACCCTTGGTTCACAATTGTCCAATAGTATGAAAGCTCACTTGATGGGGCTCCTTCAGCAAGGGCTCTCTTCTGCACAAATCATGGATCATCATATGAAAGAAAAAAAAGGCTTAAAAAAATGAGCCCATAACATGAGACATATTTGTTTTACCATCTAATGTCAAAAATTTATCAAGGAAAATAGTAGATGAATTGTGGCAAAAACACGCCAAGGATCCTATGAGTGTGCAAATCTAGGTTATGGAAAATTCGAATTCAATTTTCTATTATGTTAAACATGTCCCAATGGATTTGAACCTACCAAGCCAAGATGATACCCCATTCACACTTCGCATCCAAACCCCTTGGCAAGCAAAAATGATGACAAAGTTTGGACACAAGAGTTCGATATCTTTTGATGCAACATTTGGCACAAACCAAAGTTGGGTACATTTTGTCCATTGTTTTGTCTACAAGTTAAATTCTATATAAGTATAACCTACTTGACCATTATTCTTGACACCACAATTTTGTGTTTTGCAGTACCCCCTTTACACCATGATGGTGTTTGATGAGTGGTAGAATGGAATACATGCCACATTCATTATCATTAGAAAAGTTCGGGAAATTGACCTTCACCCCGTTTTGCATACATTGTCCCAATGTTTGCCAAAGGACTAATGCCTAATGTTATAATTGTGGACAACATTCAGGCTAAAATAAATGTTTTTAGGTATGTAGACCTTCTTGTATAACATGTGTCACATGACGACGATGTAATTATTATGTCCATTGGAACCTCTTTTCAAGATGTTTTTTAGTTGATTAATTATCCTAATGGAAATCTTACAAATTGGTTTTTGTAGAGACCACCCCGTTTGTGAACAACATTTGCTACCTTCCATTTTCATTTCCATATCCCACTTCATTTGAACATGTAAGTGAATGATGTTTGAATATCATATAACCCATTGCTTAATGTTTTCCATGCCTTTATTATCAACTATAATGTGATATTTACTTACATTATTTGATATATATATTGTAGAAACATATGGGGTCAAGCCAAACTATTTCTATGTTTATGGCACATGCAAAAACCATGGGTAGAGAATGCAATTAAAAAAATTGCAATGCTAGAAGATTGTGCTCTAGTTTTATTTGCTCTTGGTGAGATTATGTATTCATGTGGATGCCCCATTGACGTTGATGCGATTCTATGGGCAAAACAAGAAATCACTTACCAGCAACAAGGTACCCCAATGCTACCCACTTCATGAAGTACCTTAAGAAACACTAGTTGCATAAGGTGGCCATGTCGTGTGTTGGAAACTGCAACATTCCACATGCAAGCCAAGACACTAATGCATTAATTGAATCTTACCATGTAAACATTAAACGAATTTTGTTTTGTTCAAGAAAAAGATTGAATGGGTGCAAAATGGATTGGCTTATTTATCACCTTGTGGGAGAGGTGCTAACACATTACATGGTATGGCATCTAGTGCAAGATCTTTGGGTATGTTAAAAACAAAAAACAGGAAGGCATTGTGGCAAGTGTTGTGCTTCGAATTCGAGATATACCTGATTGTAATGTTTCATTCATCCAGACAATGAAGACATTACGTTTGTTGCATCCATGAACCATAGACCCAAAGTGTGGACTATACATGTTCCAAATTTAGAGTGGCCACAATGTGTTGTCCTCATGCACAACAAGGAATTATCTATAAACATATCATGAAAATGTTCAAAGTTCTACATCTAGATGTTCATGATGGTGCAATTGTTTGAGATGTGGGTACATAGTATGGGGTGCACCAACCAATTACAAACCTTTCATGATCACGAGATGGTTTGGTTTTTGAAAAGCAAAACAAAGATGTGGTTTTATAATCAATTGAAATTATGGGGACCATTGAAATTTCGAATCAATCCACCACATTTGCAAATTTAGTTGACCTTATTAATGAAATGTTCACTAGTATTAGGAGCATTGCCATGGAACTCCCCACCTTGTAGTTGCATTTGCTTTCAGACTTGAAGGTTTTGTGAGGTAAACAAGATTTGTTAATAAGAAGATTTGTTGGAATTGAACACTCAACTTTACATTGTTGTTTCTAGCTGCCAATGGTGACAATTCATTAAAGGGGCATAAAGGATTGCTAGAAAGACTTGTTCCTAAAGGAAATCTTACTAGGGATAGAGCTAGAAAGTTTATCCACATATAAGTGTATTTGGGTGAACCATATTATGAAATCTTGTGATTGATTAATAATTACAATGTGTTACTACTGTGTATTAAAATGTTCTTCAAATTTCCAATGTCTACAAAAGTTTTCACACAATTTTTACACTTCATACCAATTGAAATCTCCATCACTTCCATTTTTTGTACATATTTAGCAAAAACAAGACTTCATAAAACAAGGAACCTTAGACTTCTAAGTTTATGTTGTGCGTGCCTTGGGTGTGAAATGGCCATTCCTTCAATTTGTTTCCTTAAGATGTAAACATGTCCTTCCCAAAAATATTTTTGTTTTCATGGTCCAAACCTTACATTAGATTTGTCCCACCTCTACCTTATTCTTTTACAAGTCCTCTCAATATGGTTCCATATGGTTTAAATTAAAACCACATACACACATTTTTACTAGGTTTGCTTCTATATGAGGTGCTAAAGCATGTTGGGATAACATTAATCTAGCCCACCTAAACACCAGTAAGTTGTAATTTCTTTTGTGCCAAGACTTTCTATTGTTCCATATGGCTTAGAATTAAAACCAGAGACACATGTTTTTACCAAGCCTCCTTCTATACTAAGTGTTAAAACATGTTGAGATAACATTAATCTAACCCACTTAAACACCAATAAGTTATAACATGCTACATGTTGTTGTGGCACTCATGGGCAAATGGTCATGTGGGCCATTAATGTAGAGCCCTCAAATGCTCCTACTGGGGTTTGTAAGAAAAATGCATATGAATGTAGTCAATTGCAGATATTAGTAGAGGATGCTTTAAAATCTATGCACAAACACTGCATTATATTTTTTTGAATATTTGTAAGCATAGTATTTGGAAGAAACTTGTATTTAAGATAACACTTAATACCCAAGTTGTTGCTAAATTCTAGTGCAATTGTAATTAAATTTTGAGGTGAACTAATATAAACTATGTTGGAGGGGGTATGCAACGGCGCCTAACATTATTTTCCTCACTATGTTTCTTTTATTTGTTTCTTTTTGGTACTACCTCTTTTTTGCCCCCAATGAAAATGGACATTTTTATTTCAAAATATTCATTCATGTATTTTGCCTACATGGATTCCACTAGGTTGTACTGACAATTTGGTACTGGTGTTTCAAGATTGGACTCTCTAACTTGTAGTGTTTCTAGGGTGGATATGTGCCATCAAGCCATTGATCATGAAGAAGAGGAAGAAGACGAGGAAAATTGTGAGCAAATATTTGTTCATTCTTTCATTTCAAAGACTTCTTCCCACCACCACACATGGTGCATACCATTATGGCACTTCAAAAGGCAACAACAACTTGTGATTTTAGTAAATACTACAAATTGAACCACATGCTTGCAAGTGGTTAGGGTACAAGTGCAACAACATGTCTTGAGATAGATTCATTTGAAAGTGGAACATTGTAATTTTCTAGTTCTTTTTACAAAACAGAACCTTCTCCCTAAATTTGTAGATTGTAGAGGGAACCTTTAAGTGTGCAAGGTTATAACCATGTTTGGGGAAACTTGAAAGTGTGTAAGGAGCTAAAGGTGGTATGTACACCATTTTTGCTAGGCGTAGTTCTAAATTCTTGGATTTTCATAGTTCATACTAATGTGTTGTTGGAGCAATTGGATTGCAAATGGCGATGGGTATGTGTCTTTTGACAACAACATTTACAAGACTTATTTGGTATGGGATGGGTGACAACAATATCGATTATTTGATAATGGCTAAAGTATTTCTTCAAATTTCTTCTATTATTTTTGTCCTTTGAATTTAACATTTCAGTAGGTTAAAAACTTATTTCTTGAAACCATTGTGCAGTCCAGCCTTGTTGTCATCTTCTTGATACATGTCTTTTATGTTGCCTAAATTGATATTGTTGTTTCCCTCCCTATATTTCTATAAATGTTGTCAATTGATAATGCATCATTGCCAATAGAATGGTATCACTTGTTGGTCTATGTAAGTGTACGCATATTTTTTTGTGATTATCATATTATTGTTAGAAGGAGGACTTGTAGCATATGGAGAGTCCCATTTCCCAATATCTTTGTCCTTTAGTCCTACTCAATCCATTTCAAATTGACTTACATTGTTTAGTATTGAGAAAATTATAGTACTTTTAAACTATTATCTTTGTGCTTGAGTTCGACTATAATTGAAGCAATTAAAAGCATTATTCCCATCAAAATATTAATGAAATTTGATGTCTGAAAAGGTTTAATTTGTTACAAATCTAATTAGATTTTGTTTCTATGGCCTCAACTTACTCATGCCAATGTACTAGTTTTCTTTGCATTAAAGAAGTAGGCTATATGGTTTGGTAGCCATGTGTATATTGATTTGAATTTTTTTGGAAGCATACCTTGTAAATTATTATCCTTGTCATCTAGAGGGGACTCCTTGTTCATATAGAACATAGTTTACAAGAGGCAAACATTCTATTATTTATGCTAGAGAAGTTTGTTTAATTAGGGGTTGACATCACTTGCTAGTTGAGTGTGAAAACTTGGATACTTCGAGAATGAATCATGTTGATATGAGACAATTTGATTGAGTCATGCTATTCCAAGGATCAACTCACTTCTTAAGTTTATTAAGGTGGTGTTAAGTGAGAATTATTCTAGTATGACCAAAATCACTTTTGGGATTTTTTTAGCTTTTGGGTCATTATAAATAAATTGAGACCTTAGGAGGTCCACCTAGGTTGAAGGTGTAAACAAGATTTTACTCAAGTGGCATTTGATTTTCCAATATGTTGTAAATGTTCACAATATGTGGGATTCAACGTTGGTAGGCCTATTGCTATACAACAAGATGTGTAAAGTAAATACAAGCAAGGCATTTGCAGATATTCATAAGGTGAATCTCCTGTTTCAAAATGCCCATAAATGGCTTTTATTCCATTGATGATGTGCAATTGCACCCTTTGGAATGTGTAGTTTTCATATGAACACCATAGCTATTTTGGGGTGTTCACATGCCCATGTTTCTTTTATAGTATTGAAATGGCATTGAAATGGCATTTCAAGTAGCACAATTAGTAATAGCTTTAGTGGTGTGCTTATCCTTTCAAGGATTTGTAGTGTTTTTTTTTGACAACCTTGTAAGCTTTTACTTTTGTTGATTCCATTCCATCCTCACCAAAGTTATGTTAATGTTTATGGCTTAGAGTAAGCTTATGAGAAAAACTTATAAATTTTAAAGGTTAAACCATTGCATCCACATTTAAGGTTACATTCCTGCAATATGCAAATCCAAGGAGGACTTGTGGCTTTAATAGCTCAAGGTTAATGAACTAGCTCACAAGTTTTTGTTTTTCCTTATCAACATTAAATTGTAAACTAGGTTCACAACAAATCAATGAAAGCCTTTCTGAAAAGGAATTCTATGCAACTCAATTTTGAGAGCTTGACAATGTTATTTCTATGACAGTCATCATTTAAAATTTGCATTGGTTAAATATCTAAAGTTTGAAGTCTGTTGATGTCCAATGTAGCAATCTCCATTAATGTTTCTTGAGATGTGGTGGAAGTAGTTTATCAACATATGAGATTTGGAGCATGTAAAAGTCAACTACATCCACTACTTACCTTTCTTTCTTATGTGATAGGTTTTTCTCTCATCCCTCTCTCTTTCTTGATTGCACTAAGATGCACCACTTACTGCTAGGATGATTGCCTATTATACTGTGCATTGTTTGATAGAAAAAAAACCTCTTCTAATGCACTTTTATGGTAATGTTTTAGATAAGTCTCTTTGTGAATGGTAGTAAGGGGAATCTTCTTCACTTGTTAACTAATGTCACAATGTAAGGAGGTGCAAATGTGTTGCTAACCTTAATCTAGCTTTAGTAGTCTATTCAACAAAATTGGAAAGAAAGATTGGTGATGCTTTGACAAGGTATATTGGGCGGAGTCGGGACACGTATAAGACTAAAGTCTTCAACAACACCATCGTTCCTAAGATGTTGACACTAAGGTTCAATTGTTGTAATGTTTAGGGTTTAATTGTTGTATGAATAGCTATTGAGAGATCAATTTTCAGTACTTAGACATTTCAGTTTTCAAATTTTCAAATTCCAAATGCTTCACATAGAAATTTCAAATTTCTGTTTTTAACTTTAAGTATTCACACATCCCATTTAGACATTTTTAATTCTCAAAATTTCAAATTTCAAACATTTCACATAACAATTTCAAACTTCAATATTCACACATTGGAATTCAAACATTTCAATTTTCAACATTTTAGATTGCAAACATTCAATATATTGTAGTGCCTTGGCAAGTTTGGCACATGTCTCCCAAACAATTAATTAATTTTGAATATTCAATTTTGAAAAAAAAAATCTTAAAAGTTCTTTATTTTTCTTCCTAAGGAGTTGGTCTTTGGAACAAAATATTGATCATGGTCATATAGTATTAGGTAGAGCCATTAAACGATGACAGGATGAGTTGCTTGTTTCTAAGAGCATGAAGTCCATGACAATGTGCTTGACAATGGGCACTTTGGTTAGAGATCTGAATGTGGCAAAACACAAAATCAAACAAGGGGTATGTCACACTAGTGGCCTTGCCATTTACATTAAAAAGTATCTTAAGGTAAAAGAAGAATTATGGAAACTCAAATATTTCACCATGCAAAAATATAATCTTCAAAAAATCCTCTAAAAAAACCAAAATCTTTCAAGATATTATAACTCTATAACTAATCTCAACTTTCAACACAAACCAAAATATCATCTTTCAAAAATACTCATATAAAAAATAGACCTATTATTATTACTTAGGGGCCAAAATCCCTTAAGCTACTAGTATACTCTATAATGAATCTAAACACAATATCCTTGCCTACCAAGGCAAGGCCAATAAATAAATAATTAATATATAGTTATAAATAGTAATTAAAACAAATAAAGTACCATCCTTGATAGATAGATTATTATTTGGGAAAGAGACTTTTAATAATAATAATAATAATAATAATAATAGTATTGTCATTATTATAATGATTATTGGTGAGGTGGGTTTTTGTTTTTTTCGAGGGGTGAATTATTTTGCAAATATTTTATGAATTTGTTTTTCTAGGGTTAGAAGCTCTTCTATTCTCTTCTCCATTCCCCACATCGATGCGTTTGCGCACTCTCGAGGAACGAACAAATCATCGCCAGAAGAAAAGTTGTTGGGTTCTCGAATTGGATTTTCCTTGAAGTTCTCGACACTTTTCAGATAGCGGGCGAGAAGAAATTTTTTGTTGCGCACTTGATTCGGTGCGAGTCCGGCTTCGCAATTTCACCAGAATCTCTGCATATTGAAGGTATGCTGTTTTGTTTTGTTTGTACGTGTATGTGATGGTTTTTTTTGTTTCTGCAGAAATCTCCCACAAGAGAGAGTTAATTAATCTATGGCTTGTAAGGACTTGCCGCGGTTGCTGGAACCTTAGATGTCATTTCTCGCTCAGGTTTTATTTGGAAGTATGTGCCCTGAAAGTGTCAGTTGCTGATTTCTGTCTTCTTTGGAAACCCTAAGTTTGGTTTCTAGCTCAGTTCTGTCTGACAGTCTTGAGCAATTCTGTGATTGTTCTCATATTGATCACAGTGTTGGATTCCTTTATCTTTATGGAATTGAGTACGTAGCTTAGATTGTTCTTTTTACTTTTGAAACAAATGAAACCTGGGAGCTAGGGTTTGCAGCTTGAAGGTTGTATCTGATGTCATGACTGGTTCTTTTGATAATTAGCTATTGGAAATTGTGTATGTGTATTGTTTAAAGCTCTGTGTGGGATCATTGGACTCTTTGTAATTTGCATTCAAAGTATTGCTGTTCTCTAATTACTTTTGTTTTTGACAGTCCACAGGTGGCAGCATGCCAACAGTGAGTGTTAAATGGCAGAAGCAAGTTTTCACAGGAGTGGAAATTGACACAGAGCAAGTGCCATATGTGTTCAAGTGCCAGCTTTATGATCTGACTGGTGTACCACCTGAAAGGCAGAAAATTACAGTGAAAGGAGGTCTCCTGAAGGATGATGGTGATTGGGAAAACCTGGGAGTGAAGGAGGGCCAGAGATTGATGCTCATGGGAACTGCTGATGAGATTCCTAAAGCACCAGAGAAAGGTCCTGTCTTTATTGAAGATTTGCCTGAAGATGAGCAGGGCACAGCTGCATTGGGTCATACAGCAGGGCTTGTGAACCTTGGCAATACTTGTTACATGAATTCAACAGTGCAGTGTTTGCATTCTGTGCCAGAGCTCAGATTGGCACTTAAAGAGTACTCGGCAGCAGTTGGTACAGGAATCGATCCTTTGCTGCACAGCCTAACTGCAGCAACAAGGGACTTGTTTGGGGAGCTTGACAAGAGCCTTCGCCCTGTTGCTCCAATTCATTTCCTAACAGTTTTGCGAAAAAAGTACTCGCCTTCCTCATTCTTCCAGTTTTGTCTAATTGGTCTAATTTGATGGGAGTTCATTTGACTAGTTTTTGTTTCTTGGTGGATATGGGGTTATTTTGGTTGAGACTTCTTTTCTGTTTTGTGGATTTTTTCATCATTTTCATATCAGCACCATGTCCAAGTTTTCCAATAACTGCCACTCGTGTGACAGAAACTTCATATGTTGGTTAATGTTGGACATTAACCTCTACCCATTGCTGGGAACTGATGAAGTCAGTGGGGATGTTATGATAGGTGGTCAATACTATACATGTTGCTTTCAAAGGTCCCTAACATGCATATAACTGTCAGTGTTGTTTGAACTATTTTGGTTTGGTTGTCTTGTTTTCTCTTTTCTTTAGGGTTGGGTTCTATCTTTTTCATGTTTGCTGTTTGGTTGCTGTTGCATTGTCAGATCCAAAATATCTACAACTTTATTATTGGGTCATCTCTTACTTCTTTTCAGGTTGATTTAAATTGTCTGTATTGAGAAACTCACTGTACATATGAAGATATTTTCTCTTTCCTTTTAAGACAGTCTACAGTGAGCCTTATCTTCTCTACTTTTCTTTACAGGTACCCACAATTTGCACAGCAGACAAATCATGGTCTGTACATGCAACAAGATGCTGAAGAGTGCTGGACACAGTTGTTGTATGTACTATCACAGCGCCTGCAATCAGTACCACAGGATGAGGAGGAGGCTACCAATCCAGTTGTTAAGCATCTGTTTGGGATTGAATTGAAAAGTATCATCAAGTGTGCAGAAAGTGCGGAGGAAAGCTCAGAATCTGAGACTGTATATACATTGAAGTGCCATATTTCAAGTGAAGTGAATCACTTGCATGAAGGCCTCAAACAGGGGTTGAAATCTGAGCTTGAGAAGACATCACCTATTTTGGGCCACAGCACCCTCCATGTTAAAGAGTCCCATATCAACAAACTCCCACCATATTTAACTGTACAGTTTGTACGCTTTTTCTGGAAGCGGGAGTCAAACCAGAAGGCAAAGATTCTGCGGAAGGTGGGCTATCCTTTGGTATTGGATGTGTTTGATTTTTGCACTGAGGAACTTAGAGATAAGTTGAAAGGACCCCGCAAGGTGTACCAGGAGACTGAAGATGCCAAAGTTGGTCTTACGAAAAAGGAGAAGGAAGGGGCTGAAGGCGTGAAGGCTTTACAGAATTTGGGAACAAGTACAAGTGATGAAAATGTTGAGATGGTGGATGATGCTGGTCGGCACCCTTCTTCTTCAGAGAAGGTTTGTGCTCCAGAACCTGAAGTGACAGGGATTTATGACTTGGTTGCAGTCCTGACCCACAAGGGTCGCAGTGCAGATTCAGGGCATTATGTGGCTTGGGTCAAACAGGATAGTGGGAAATGGATAGAGTTTGATGATGAGCAGCCCATTCTGCAGAAAGAGGAGGATATCACAAAGCTTTCTGGAGGTGGTGACTGGCACATGGCATACATTTGTTTGTACAAGGCTCGAGTTGCTCTTCCACACTGAATCATATATCATTAACCAGTTGGATGAATTGGTCTAGACTTGGAGCTTCGGACTATAGCATGCATAAGGGTTCATAAAAGTCTCCCCAATGCTGCTGTTGTGGATATTTCACGGACAATCTCTAGTAATTCTTTTGAAATGATATGCTCTTGTAGCATTACTAGTCTCAGTATGGTTGTTGACATACCAAGCACAGTGTGAGGGCATTGAATCATCCATGCTTTTGAGATAACTTTTTTGGGGATGAGGGCCTTACTATTGACTTTCTCCCAGGTACAGAAGTCAGTAATGAAATGAATCAAGATCTGTCTGGTTTTTTAACTTGCTAAATGTTTTGTTTCAGGAGTGTTAGTGTTGGGGTTTCTTACATCACCTGAAGTCCTTATATTTTTGGATCCATTGCTGAACTTAATGTTATTAGCAGTGCAACCCCTTTTCAGTCCTATCTCCCACAATTCCAACAAAGAGTGTATCATTGCATACATCAGAATGCGAACTTCCTGACTAGACTGTACTCTTGTGGTTTGACACTGAGGAGGTTATAATGGCACTCATTGTTATGTTACCTTCAAACTTTTGTTGGGGAGTTTTCTCTGCAATCCCATAGATGTACTGTAATACTACTTCAAATGAAAAATGTCATTTGGACCTGTTCA
>Ga0116228_10003228_pt1 | contig 14298 bp, 10 predicted proteins | sample S1TSphfallax_2_FD_89694 | JGI IMG/M metagenome (GOLD analysis project Ga0116228, IMG submission 89694) | Host-associated microbial communities from peat moss isolated from Minnesota, USA - S1T2_Fc - Sphagnum fallax MG | ecosystem: Host-associated > Plants > Peat moss > Unclassified | place... | reverse complement strand
GCAGCAGTTTAACACTTGGCAAGCACAACAAGTGGCTCTCCAGGTCCTGGGCAAGGTGGAACCTAAGGACATCAAGCTGGATTTGGGGGTGAAAGAGCTTTGGGGAAAGGTTGTGGGCTGGCTGATGATGGCGTGGGAGGAGCTAGCGCTGGAAGAGTAGATGATCAGGAGGGGTTGGGAGAAGTGCAGACTGGGGAAGATTCACGACTCGACATTCCAGAGCCATGCAATCTCGGAGTGCTTAACCAAGGGGCTGCTGGCAAACTTCGAGCCTTTGGAGGATCGGGAGGAAGAAGCGACAGTTCAAACTGCCTGTGATGTGTAGATTGATGAGCTCCCACTTGCAGCTTCGGTTGCTCAAGTTGTGAGCACCTGCTTGGAGGATCAGGAGACATTAGCAATTTTTGACCGGCTAGACATGGAGGATGCAGAGCAGGCCGAAGAATTGGATAATCTGGATGAGTTCGATAACATTGAGGACATTGAGTTCGAGATCATCATCATCTCATCATCATATTTTTTCAGCTGATACTTTGTCACTAGGTATTATTGTACGGTAGCTTAGGTTCAAGTCGATGTCGGAATTCTGGACTTTGTCTACCTGATTGTTTGTATGTAGTTACAGATGACATTTAAAGAAGATGCATATAGATCATGAAGTCATTCAGGCCGAACTGCAATTGCGTTGATTTCATTTCGAGTTTTGATTTTACCAACACACATCATGTTTCTCCATAATGTTCCACAAGGCTCAGACCACATGCATTCGGAATCTCTTGCCTAGTAATGATATGAGAGCCTGTGCCGTAAAGGGGATCCCTGATCAGAACTGCATGTGACTGCACCAAGTTAGAACTGCAGTGCACCGCGCCCAGCTTCGCAATCGCGCGAGCCTACGTACAACACAGTGCGCTGGCGGCCGCGCGCGAGCCACAGATGTCACGGTTTTCGTTATAGGTACCTATTTTCTTGGGTTTTGCACTAAATGATCCGCAATAATTTATTTATATTTCGCATTTTTGCACCGTAGAACGGATTTGTATTATTTTTTCACAGTGGCCTAAAAATAATTAATTTAGTGCGAACAGGGTACGCCACTACGGTATTACAAAATCAAGGAAGGTAACTACTCTTAGGTTTTCCCCCTTTTCATATTGTTCCCTTCCCAATTCTACTCCTTACTCCCTGGATTAGATTATTATTAAAGGCACAATTGTAATGTAGTAATCAGACCAAATAAGCATTATGATGTTTATTTTGAAACAAGCTAGACAAGGCAAGTTTAATAAGTACAAGGTAGGTTGAAATTAAAATTATTGATGTGGAATACAAAATTCGAAATTCATTAGAAATTTTTATTAACATTTCATAAAACAAATAATTAATTCAAATAAAAATATTCAATAATAAAATTTAGATGATATTATAATTATTATAATTTCTTGATAATTAATAATTGGCTACAATTACAACAACAACATTACTAATAATATTGTAGCTAGTAGTTAGGTTATGCTAGTCATTTAACTATTTTTATTTGTATTTTTATGTAACTTGTTGGAACCACTACATGAATTAGTATATTAAATATTAAATAAAAATTAATATTATATTCGTGTTAAATAAATATAGTTTATCAAATTATATGATAATTTATTAAGTATATTTACTAATTATTCTAAACATTATTATAATTTCATAATAAATAAAAATAATAAATGAAAAACTTATTGGAAGCAATAGAATAAATTAGAATAAAAATAAAATTTCTAAAAAATAAAATTTATGTATCATTACATGATATGTTGTAAACTAAAATTGAATTTACATGGAAATAATAAATTACACATATCTTGAACATATTCCAAAAAAACTATTTAAATATTCTTACTTTATATGTTGCAAACTAAAATTGAATTTACATGGAAATAATAAATTACACATGTATTGAACATACTCCAAAAAAATATTATTTTAATATCTTTATTTGATATGTTGCAAATTAAAATTTAATTTACATGGAAATAATAAATTACATGTGCGTTGAACATATTCCCAAAAAAATTTACTTAAATATCTTTACTTGATATGTTGTAAACTAAAATTGAATTTACATATGAATTATGCATGTATTGAACATACACATTATTAAATTGACTTATATTTCAAATTTTCTTTAAATTTAATTTTCACATTAAAGTGTAATATTTATATGCACAAAAGAATTCATCATACATGTTACCATCCATCTATACAAAAAAACATTTACATGTACCTTAATAATTAATGAGTTTTATTGTAATTTTAAAAATATTAAAACATCATAAATATAGAAATGAATAAACATTAAACTTCCACAAAATTATGGATTATGTATCATTGCTTGATTTGTTGTAAATTATCATTTGATTTACAAAATAATAATAAATTACATATATTGAAGTTACGTTATTAAAATTTCATAATTCTAAATTTCCTTAGATTTTATTTTGAAATTAAAATTTAATATTTAGATGCACAAAAAATATTTGCATCATACATACGCATTCATTTGCAAAAATAGAATTTACATGTAGCTTAATGTTTAATGGAACTTTATTGTAATTTAAAACAAATATTGAAATATCATGTCTATAAAGATTAATAAACATTAAAATTCCACAAAAATATTAATTATGTATCATTCTTTGATATGTTGTAAATTAAAATCCAATTTACATATTAATAATAATTAGGTGTATTGAACATGCACATTATTAAAATTTTATATTTCAAAATTTCCTTTAATTTCCTTCAATCAAAATTTATTATTTGTGTGCATAAAAAATATTAGCATCATACATAACCATTCATTTTATACAAAAATAATTTACACCTAATTTAATCTATTAATGAACGTATATAATTTGTTTTGTTTTATTCTATCATGTTGAAGTTACCCAAACAAAATTACTTCATGTAATGCTATTGATATCTTTGAAAACCTAACAATGAATAGGGGTGCACTGACTTGGGTTGAAATTTTTTGGAGCACAATGCAAAGGTTATTGATTATTGAACAATTTTCTTAATAAAAATTAATAAAATTGTAAATAGAAAATTTACATGAATCCAAAGGTGTATTTGGTGTTGTTGGAAAGTAATTGCTGAATTAGATTTAATGAAATTTATTTCATAATTTTCATACTTGAGGTGTGGAAAATATTGAATTTTGTTGTTGAAAATTCAAACAAATTACAACAAATTGGGTTTAGAAGGGAAAATGAGTTGAATGTGTTCACACTTGGGTCCAATAACACATGTTACCTTATTTATCCATGAAGGAAAGTAGTTTGTTTTGTTTTGTCATTATGATATTTCCCAAACCATGGTGTCTTAGGTTACGTTATGGAACTTATCATCAAAAAGTTCTCAATGAATAGGGGTGCAACGACTTGGTTTAGAATGTTTAGAGCTACAATGTGGTATCTATTAATTATTGAAGCATTTTTTCATTTAATTTTTTGAAAAACCAAGATTGAAAACTATATTGGAATTTGGGGGTGTTATTGGTATTGTTGGAAAGCCCTCACCAAGTTTGATTTAATAAAGTTGATTTCATAATTTTAAGACCTAAATGTGAACAATATTATTGAATTTTTGGTGGGTAAGTATTATTGTTGGAAATTCAAACAAATTGCAAAAAAGGGTTTGGAAGGAAAATTCAATTGAATGCATTCAAACTTGGGCCAATATTGACATAGGGTACATTAGTGTTTAATGAGTTTTTATCATAATTTTAAACAAATATTAAGATACCATGTGTATAAAAATGAATAAACATTATAGTTGCACAATATTATAAATTGTGTATCATTACTTGCTATGTTGTAATGATCTACATAGAAATTATAAATTACATGTGTATTGAACATAAACATTAAAATTAACATTTAAAAAAATAAAATTTAAACTTTATTTTGAAATGAAGTTTAATATTTATATGCACAAAAAAACCATTCATTTATACAAATAAAATTTACATGTAATTTAATGTTATCATAATTTTAAATAAATATTACAATATTATATGTATAAAATTAAAATTACCTATTAGTTGTTTAACTTAACTAAAAGACATTGTTGTAAATAAGACTGTATTTCATCCATCTTTTGGTACATTTTATCATCCATTTTTAATACATTTTATCATCCAAAATAGTTGAACACTAGTCAATGTCTTTACTATGTGCCAACTAAAGAACATTAGATGCCAAGAATATTTCAAAAATGACCCTTTAATTGAAACATGTTCACATTGTTTAGCAACATCGTTGGAAGTTCAATTTGGAGAAATTATCAATGCCATGAATATTCGGCAAATGACCATGCAGTTGAAAAATACTTTCAATTATATACTAATATAATAAATGAATTAACTTAATTGGTAATTGCCATAAAACTGAAAAAATCTAGTTGAAACATAGTTGCAAATGTCATGTAGTTGAAAACTTTTGGTTAAAAAATGGGGGTTTTCTACTAGTGAATAATATGAAGACAAAAGGAGATAAGATGTTAGATAACATATAATAAACCACATTGATGTTGTTTTTAATTGTATTAGATTTGTATGTTATTTATTTTGGAGGAAGTCTCTCGGCATTTTGACATTATTGTAGGAAAGGGCATAAGAGATACACTCAATAATCAAGAAAAGGAGAAGGTTTGTATTAATCCATTCATAGTTTTTATATAGGTTTCTATAACCAAGAATAGTAGAGGTTACTTGTGTTTGTGTTTTTTTTTAATAAATAAAAACTGGGTACTTTCGTTGTCGAAAGTATTGAGTCGATCTTCACGTGTTGAATTGACAATATTTTGTTTTTGTTCAATGAGCTGGAAAAAAATCGGTGGTAGGGGTAGGGCACATCTTTTTTTAAGGTCCCATATGAAGAATAAAAGAAGGGACATCCTCTTTTTTCATTCCTTGTAAAAATCCCAAATGGGGTATTTTTGTTATTGAAAGTACCCAAATGATAGCCATGTGTTGAGTCAACCAACATCTGATCGAACTTGGATACATTTGCTACGACTTCATCACAAGAGGAATTGAAGATATGTTTTTTATTTCAAGTGTACATATGCTAGAATGGTAGAAAGGAAAATGGTTTTTTGTTGTTCTTTTTTATAAGTCAAACCCGTGTACTTTCGTTTTTGAAAATATATAATCCATCTCCATGTGTGACAACAAGTTCTTTTGATGCATTTGAGAGCTCTGTGATAGGTGCGGTTGCTTTTGTTTGTTTATTTCATTCTTGCAAGTTTCCTAGTTATGCCATTGTGAAGGTCACACCACAAATTATGTTTTGTCTAAGTTGCATCCAAGATCTTCCACTCATTGAATATCCAAAACCCTTTGCCATTAAACAGAAATCTAGTCCTATCCAAGCACGACTTGGGTACTTTTGTTATTGAAAATACCCAAGAAGATCATTGAATCTTCTTGAATTCATTATTTTTCTCATGTGCCATTTTTCCTTATGTCAAATATCGATTACCGGATAATATATCATGTGGTCATTATGTGTTATTCATTTGCCACAAAGTCTTTATGCATTTTGAAAATATTGTTGAAGAGAAAAAAAAAGATATAGTGAACAACCACAAAAGGGAAGAGGTTTGTTGAATCCATCCACCCATTTCAACAATGAAAGTTTTGAAATTTTGCAAGAACAAAGATTAACAAGTTTGGTTTTCTCGTATAGGAGGTTAAGGAGGAGGAGATGGAGCCCATGACTCTTGATTTTATAGAAGAGGTACGAAACCTAGTGAAGCATTATCAAAAATTTCAAACAAGTGTTGTGTGTGTTTTTGGTTTTTCAATTGATTTGTTTTGTTGAACAAGTGTACATTTTTGCTAATGTAGCAACATCAACAAGCTCTTCAAATTTTCTACCCTTGTCTTGTGACAATGCAATCTAACAAATCCACAACCAGACAAAATTCAAAACCATCAATGTTTTGGAAAGGCACAAGATGTCACCAAAAGATAAATCAAGGATGTTAATCCCATTATGTCGAATGATTCCTATGCCAGTTGTTACACCTGCATTGAAAATTGATATCCTGAAAATGGAATAAACATTCCATGGAAGATATAGGGAGGGCAATAAAGTTTTTTACGTTTCCCCCACCAACTAGCAAGGAGGCATGGAGTTAACAATTGGCTATGAATTGGAGTGGAATAACCAATGGATAGTTGAGAATGATAGGTTTGAGGAATTCTTAAATTTCGACCTTGATCTCCAAAAGCTTCCTAATAAAATGTTTTTCATGTGGGATGGAAACTATCGCTTAAAAACATAGCTTCCTTACATTGATAGGGTTCATCCTTATGATTCTGCTTGGCACATCTCAGTGGATGCAATAGTTTTGGACACCATTGATGGACTGGTCAAATTATTAATCACTATGACAGACCTAAACAAGTAAGTCTTCTAACCATCATTTTCCACTCTTGTTTTACTTAACGTTTGTCAAGTCGACTTAATGATTGAATTTGGTTGATGTAGGTCTATCAAATATGATCATGTTCGTCCAAGCTTGGTTTACGATTTCTTTAGGATCCAAAGCATTGGAAAGATCCCTTAGTGCAATTTAAAAGTGTGTTACCAACAAATGTTTATAAAAAATGCAAAACCAAGTCTCAAAAAACTTGGTATTCCTTGACACAAGAAACCTTATTTGGATATTTGTACAAGGTAATATGTCATACTTTGAACTCAAAAATGCAATGTCCCAAAAAAATTCGACTTAAATTATAACAAAGATATGGTTGTTATGTTTTTATAGTAGGAGTTCGCCATGGCTGTTAATGTTACGATGAAGTTATATTACAAGGAGGTTCCTGATCCTTCTTGCCATTCTCCATCCAAGATGTAGGAGTTGATGGAGAAAGCTATGGACCAAGTTAGGAAGGACAACTTTAGTGCCTTTGTGAAACATCTTTTTGTCTCCAACCCAATTCCTGGGGAGGAGTTTCTTGAGCATGTACAAATGCATTATGACATGTTTTCCAAGCTTGAGATGTTGACTGAAAAGCTTCAAATGCTGGTCACATCCTATGTGAATAACAAGAAAAAGGTGAAATGGCTCAAGCAATGGAATCAATTAGTACTAATTGAGAGGTAACTAAATTTCCAAAGCAAGGGTTATTTAATGTAGTATGTGCAAGTGGTTCCAAAAAGTTACTTTTTGGCTTTAGGTGGGTTCAAGACATTATTTGAAGCTTGAAATTAAATCTTCTTTTGTGAACTGTTGGTGCAAAATGTAGGTGTGTTGAATGTTTTTTTATTGTTTCAAATGTCCTTATTTTGTGTTTTCAAAAGCTAATTGTCGCAACCCTAACGTTGGGCTTGCAACCAAGGTAAAGGCTTGCAAAGGTGTGGGCCAAAAGCGAAGCTTGGGAATCACATTTCATGCTCCCGGGAATGCAAGAGAGTGTGAAGGAATGAACCCCAACACTCCCAAATGAGCTCTCACTTTAAGACGTTACTACAAAAGTGGGGTGTAATTTATTAGCCTAAATCATTACGAGACCTTAAAAGTGAAATAATTTCATTACATTTTACTAATTTCACCCTGATGAAAAGTTATTTCATTATAATATCACTATGTAAACATCATGTTTCATTATTAGTTAAGACAATTCACTATTATAATTTATTGTAGTAAATAGGTTTATTTCTATGTTTTTTTAATATTCTATATATGTTATTTTATGATATACCCTATATTATTTTAAACTACTTTAGTTATTCTAACTTATATCTTATGTTATTATAAGCTATTATAACCTAAACTATTATACGTTATTTTATGTTAAGGTATTTTAACTAGCTTATATAAGCTTTTAAGTTATTTTAAATTAAATTATTCAACTAACTTTAAATTACACCTTATGTTATTTTACTTAAAATTAATATATGTTATTCCAAGTTATACTTTAAGTTATTCAATGCCATTTTATTTTATGTTATTATAAATTATTTTATCCTAAAAATAATAATTTTAAATAATTTTAAATAAAATAAAATGATTAAACATCAAAATAATTTTAAATAAAAAACAATAACCCATGAAAAATAATTTTAAATACCCTATAATATAATAACATAGAATATCCAACAATAATTTATAATACAATAATCACCAATAGTCATAATATAACATATAATAATCATTAATAACCATCAATAACCACTAATAAAATAACCACAAGTATTCACCAATAACCATTAATATAATAACAATTAATAACCACCAATAGCCATTAATAGAATAATCACTAATAGTCACTAATATAATAACCATTAATAAACACCAATATACACCAATAGAATATCCATCAATAGCCATTAATATAATAGCCACCAATATCCAATAATAGAATATCCATCAATAACTATTAGTAGAATAACCACCAATATCCAATAATAAAATATCCATTAATATCCATTAATAAAATATCCATTAATATCCATTAATAGAATAATTAGTAATATGCATTAATAGAATAACCACCAATAGAATAACCACTAATAGAATAATCACTAGTAGAATAACCAATAATAACCAATAATAGAATAGCCATCAATAGTCATCAATAACCAACAATAGAATAGTTATTAATGGCCATTAATATAATAACCATCAATAACCATTAATAGCCACCAATAGCCATATATTATAATTGTTTAAGATTGCCAAAAATAATATAGGGTGAAATAATTTATAATAAAAAAAAATAACTTAAGGTGAAATAATTTGTAATAATTTAGAAATGTCAATAATAACATAAGGTGAAATAGTCTTCAATAGCCAAAATTAACCAATATTAATTTCACATAATCGAAAATAACTTAAGATGAAATAATTTAGAAAAGTCAAAAATAATTTATAATAGTTATAAGTAGCATAAACTAAAATAATTTATAATAGCCAAAAAAACTTACAATAGCTGAAAATAACCTAACGTGAAATAAGCTAAAATAACCAAAAGTAATTAAGAATAATCAAAAGTAACTTAAAGTAAAATAACCAAAAATAACCAAAAGTGGTTGAAAATAGCCATAAATAGCTGTAAATAATGTAGGGTGAATTAATTTGAATTAATGAAAAATAGTCTTATAATGATTAAAAGTAACTTAACATAAGTAATATTATTATATTAACAAAAATCTTATCCATTTTTTAAACATTTTTTTCTTCAAAAGAATGGTCATTGAAATGTTATTGAAAATGATATTCAACTTTTTTTTAGTTCAAATGATTTTAAACTTTCAAAAGGAAATAAATGTAATTATGTACATTATTGAATAAATTAAAAAAGTAAATTCAAATCATTTCATTTGAACAAACTCTCAATAAAATATAAATTTTTAAAAATTATATTTTTTTAATGTTTAAAATGAACTATTTGATAAATAAAATTTAATGTAACATATTATCACAACAAGCGCACTAGCTTGATGGTAAAGGTGTTTACCTCCGATCCAAAGGTCAAGGGATCAAACCTCATGAATGGTGTCGTGTGGTCAACAACGGTATGTTAACCGAATATTTTCTTATTTAATTTTAGAATAGGTGCCTAAGTTGATTACGTGGCCTACCTGCATAGGTTAGGTTTTTAACCTAGTTTAGGTAATGACAGGTGTGAATAAATCATAGGCTTAAATCATGAAATTAACAATAATATTATACATTAAATAATTAAATTTGAATTGATTTCCATGTTGGCTAATTAATTAATTAGCAAGTGAATGGTTTGATAAGTTTGTATATAATTTGAAAGTAACATTATTTCACTAAGTACTAGTGAAACAATTCATTGTCTATAGCAACCAGTCCCCGTTCATTAAAGGGTTAAAAAATTTCACCATGTAAAAATGTACAAATTCACTCAAAATCTAATGAAATGAAACCCAAAATGAACTAGGACACATTTTGTAGTAATGGGAGTTGGAGTTCCAATGGACTTTCAAATCTTTAGAGGGCGATTGTAAGGGTCAAAATTCATTGGATTGAAAAGTTTCTTATATCATTGAAAAGTTCTCAGAACCTAGATGTCTAAAATGGGCTTGCATGATGCATTTGGGCACCTGAAACATAAGTTATGGCCAAAATAAGGGCCGATAGTCAAAGTGCCAATTTGACTCCTGACCACTAAAAGTCAAGAATCGCCTTGATTTCCTTCCGTGCAGGTGGCGTGCCACATATCGATGAAAAGCTCTTAACAAGGTCTACAATTTTTCTTTAAACTTCACCTCAATTGAAAATTTGCACACAAAGTTATGGGCTTCCAAAGTCATAAGAGACCTAATTTAAGGAATTTCGAGAATCCCAACTTGGGTGTCCCGTGACAAAATGACATTTGGGTGTTGGGCCCGTGGCTAAAGATAAAGAATATATAAGAGGGAAGGTGGTGGCTTCCCCCAAGTTCGGGCCGTGGTGAGTCTTGTGAATCCATGTTTGTTTGTGGTTTGTTCATGCACCAAAAGTGCTCCAACTTTATAATAACCAACTTGTTGTTTGGTTTGTGTAGGTCCGTATGAATAATTGACTTGGCTGCCACTTGTCCTAGTCCCATCTCGGAGCTTGAACATGCCCTTCTACCCCCAAAGTGTTACAAGCCAAGCAATGCGCTCTAACTCATTATCCTTCCGTTGTTTTCACCTTTGGACTTGCAATTGAATCCATCAAGGAGTTTGGGGGTGCGTCATAATGCGAAATATAATCTAAATATTTAAAAAGCTAACTATTTATTGGCAAATTCAAAATTTTCTCAAATTTTGGGAATGTAGATCTAAAAGTTTTTTGTTCATTACATGATGCAACTCAAGGTAGATGTTGAATGCACTTTTCAATCTATAAAATCTAAGTTGGGCCTCTCTATCACACCTAAGCCATGAGTTCCTTCCCTCACTGATTATATCAAAGATTGGAAATTATCTTTTTGGGAAACATGTTTTTTTAAAGAGTTTAGATCAAAGGATGGCATTAGGCGTACCAAGTTGTTTGATCAACAAGTTAATGGAAAGGAGGCCTTTAAACATGTCCTTTACATGTAAGTGTTGATTTTCACATTTATGGCATTTGTTTTCAATGATGATTACAAGCATATTAAACTCATTCCTCTTATTGCAAGTATTTTAATTTTGGGCTCCTTCATGTAGGAGGGATTCCTTGCTTGCCACCCCTTTTCCTTTTCTAGAAAGACCCAAAATTTGATAACACCATGTATAAAAAAAACCTTCTCAAGGAATGGTTTGGTCTTCACCTCACAAAATGCTCATGGTATCTTGATTACCCTAAGGATTGTACACCTTTTTTAGAGGTTTCTCTTCGTGAAAGTTTTGAGCCTAGGTTTAAAAAGAAGGTTTTAGATACCCATGTATCTAAAGGTCCCAAAAGATCAAGGAATTTAGTTAAAAGGAAAGGTAAGGGGAAGTTCATGGCCTTAGAGACTGTGGTTGGTATAAAGAAGCCCCGTGATGATTTTCCTACACTGAAAATTTGAATTTATCTCTATTTCAGGTTTCGCCTAAAAGGAGAGTTAATTTCCTTTTTGTTGACATTCCTCAAGGTGTTCTTGTCTTATTTGTGTCCAATCCAACTTCAATGATTCCAATTTAGAATTGATCCTTTAAGGACCATGTGGAAACAATTTTCTTCTTTGTAGAACATTTCTTTTCCAAGAGGGGAGGAATTATTTTGTTCTACCCAAATGATTTTTGAATGCAAAAAAATAATAAAATTGTTGATTTTTATGAATTTACCATAAATTTGAAATGGATTGTGATTAATTGCCTTCCCATTATAAACAACGTGGACCAGACTCATAAAGTATGTTATTCCCTTCACCTGAATCATCTATTATCCCTATGTATATAATTTTCGCTTGCATTTTCGCTTGCGTTACAAAATATTGTGCAGACGTTTAATAGCAAGGCCATCCTCCTTACATTTGTTAACTTCCATCTTTTCCTACCTTCTCCTATAATCAATTCTGAAGGAAATTTTGTTGCATAAAAGGATGTTATTTATAATTGGACCTCCAAAGATTTGATGGTTGTCTCAATTTTAGGTGTACCATTCAGAGGTGTTAAAGATATTCATGCCCTTGTGGAAGTCTATCCTCCTCCAGACTTTTTTGTTGTCCATTTGGACTTTGCAACATGCAAGCCCCACCATTGTTCAATATGTTAAATGTTTGATTTTCTAATATATGTAATTTGTAGACACCAAAGAGTCTTTTGCAGGCAACATTGTCTAGGTGTGTGAGGCAATTGGAAGGCATGTCCTGGCACTAGAGGCAAACCATGTAGCCTTTCATGAAACAATACTTCCATTGGTGAAAAAAGTTGAACTCCACTAGAGTGAGAAATCGGGTTACTCTTTGGATTCGGATTCGCCACCTAAGAAGAAAACTAAAAGGGTTTTGGATTATGAATAAGTTTTGGTTGTTTTCATTTCATGTTTGTGCATTCCTTTCAATTGTTTGTATCAATTTTATTTTATTTTTTTCCTTGCAAAGACCTATCCTCTCCCCCCTAGATCTATGAACGTGCCTTTTTTTTGCACACAAGGACTTCTATCCTGGTCCACCTATTAGCCCAATGTTTCCTTCATACGCAAAGGCTTGGGCAATAACTTTGGCTACTATAGACTCCCTAGATCCATCTTCTAAGAGTTTGAACATTGATTTAGTTATTCTTGCATACATAGATGATATGGTGTCATATGCATAATTTCTAGTTGCGCATTATTTGTTTGAGCTTGAGGTTGGATGACTTGGACTTCTAGGTTATCATGTTGTTGGGTGGAGAGTATTTTTTGTTTTGTTTTCCAAAAAAACTTTGAATTGATTTCATGTTGATATGTGCATCAATTGGTACCTTTGTTGATAGAATGTGTAAACCCATTTTCTCTAGTTGTAATTGAATGAAAATAGAACTTATTCACCTTCTCCAATTTTTATATATTGAGAAAGCTAAATCATTCATGCTTGCTACTGGACTTGAATGAATGTCTCATTATCTTTTAGGAGGATTATGTTTCTTTTTCCTTCTATTTATTGGCTCTGTGTCCATTCTCACCCGAGCACATTGGAGCAATCCTTCATGGGATATAAAATCTAGAATGTAACACTCTTGGGAATTGCTTTGCACTTGTTCATGCTTATGGCTTGTATGGATTCAGAATGATTTCAAAATGCACATTCTATCATTCATCATGTCCAACTAGTCAATCTTACATTAAATAGAGAATTCTCATCATTTTTCATTATATTGTGTCCATCCCTTTGCATTTAAGATCAACCTTCTTTGAATCTATTTTAAATAAACAAATGTGAATTCTCAAATGGTATTTTTGACAAGTAGAAAAAAAATTCTACCTTATTTCATTAGGCACAAGACTTGTGCTTGATAAATCATTTGATTAATATTCACATTCTTTCATTTGTTTTTGAACTTCGGTTATCCCTTCTTCCTCAATCTCTTCTTTATCTTTAACATGAAAATTGTGAATGCACTTTGGTTATATTTATTCATTTTCATCCCTTGTGTGAAGACTAAATCCTCATAAACCTCTTTTAAAAAGTTTATTTCATTTTGTAATGACAATGTTGTGGCCAAGCTTAAATGAGTAAAGTGAGGCTCCCATGGTGACCAATAGCATCTAACTATTAATCATGAAAATATACAAACAAATATTAAACTATTCAAATTTGGTTAAACCCAAATGACATCTGTTGTTGAGCATATTTTTATACTTCATCACAAGTGATTTGTTGTCCATGAATTCAAGGTCATGATCCTTTTAATTAAAAAATTCATGCAAATGTATCTTGGATTTAATATGAAAATTTGAAGGAGTTTATGTGACTATGCAATGTCTTTTGTTATTACATTATGGATGTTTGCAAACGTTCTTTGCTCGATATTGTCTTTTTACAATTGTGAATGGATTCCTAGTAGCAATTTTTTTTTCCTACATTACATTGTGATTAATTTATTTCACAACTTTTTTCTTTTTATAAACATTGAAATTAAATTTGTCTACAAATTATTCTATCAAATGTTTGATTGCATTCAAATGTCTACATCTTAATGTACTTGTAATACTTTCACCATTATCTTTTTCAAACATATTCTCTTGCTTTTTCTAATGGTTTTCCTTGGGGGGAGGGGGGGGGGGGGAAAATACTTGATGGTTTTGATTTTTTAAACTATTTTGTTAAAGATTTTGTTGTTTGGG
>Ga0116228_10003227_pt1 | contig 14300 bp, 4 predicted proteins | sample S1TSphfallax_2_FD_89694 | JGI IMG/M metagenome (GOLD analysis project Ga0116228, IMG submission 89694) | Host-associated microbial communities from peat moss isolated from Minnesota, USA - S1T2_Fc - Sphagnum fallax MG | ecosystem: Host-associated > Plants > Peat moss > Unclassified | place: USA... | reverse complement strand
TTCAAGGTTGGAAACAAAGTCTGGCTTCTCAGAAAGAACATTGCTACCACCCGCCCATGTGCCAAGTTGGATTACAAGCACCTTGAACCTTTCAAAATCACCAAACTTGTCGGTTTAGTGGCTTGCCGGTTGGAGCTTCCACCCCAATTCAAGATCCACGATGTTTTCCATGTCTCCTTGCTTAAGCCCTATCATGAAACCCAAATCTTGGAATGTCATCGAGAACCCCTAGCTCCAGTCGAAATTGAAGGTCAAGAAGAGTTTGAAGTTCAGAAGGTCCTGGATTCCAAGAGGACTCGTGGAAAGCTCTTGTACCTTGTCTTTTGGTGAGGTTACCCTCCTTCTGAAGCTACTTGGGAGCCTGTTGAAAACCTGGTTCATGCCCAAGACTTAGTTAATCGGTTCCACCAACGGTATCCTAACAAACCGGCTCCATTTGGAAGATATCGCTTGAGGAAGGGATAATGTCATGGCTTGGATCCGACAACACAAAAGTAAGATAGATTGGTCTCAGCTATGTTGCCATGTCTCGACATTTTAGTGGCGCAACCACGTCTTGGCATCCTAACGTGCACCCAATCTCGACGTTTCAGCAATGCAGCCACGTCTTGGAAGTGCAATAGTGCAGCCATGTCTCGATAGTGCAATAGTGCAGCCACGTCTCGGTAGTGCAGCAATGCAGCCACGTCTCGGTAGTGCAGCAATGTAACCACGTCTCGGCAGTGTAGCCACGTTTCGGCAATGCAACCACGTCTCGGCATCTCTCAGCTTAGGCCATCAAAGATGATCTAGTATAGGATGGTTTAGGGTTATAAAAGGAGATGGTCTGGGGGACAACCCTCTAGCAGACCAACACCAATTGATGGATCAATAGAGCTCCTAGTCCTCTAGTATTGCCTTGTCTTGTCTTGTATTTCCTCGCTTAGTTGTAGCCAAGCTTCCTTGCCTTGCTTCGCCCTAGTCCGGTCCATAACATTTCAAAGAATTCAAATTGTCACATGATGATAATTTCTTTTAACCTTTTGGTGCCATATTCAGTTTTATATTTATGTTGGGTCAGTGTGATCCATATTAATTAATTGGAGGTCATTCCAAGTTCAAATTTTGTTTTTGCAATGAACCTTTTTGATTGGCCCATCACAAAAGTATTCTGGACTAAAACCTAAACTTTTAGAAACTCCCCCAATATAACAAGTATCCAAACATAATAATGTGTAAGTCCCAACAATCTCCCACCTCCCATAGTAACTTGGCAACTTTGACAAGTGTTAATTGAATTTTTCATTTTGACAAATGAAATATTCTTGAAGATTCAATATTTTCCTTCACAAATTTTTTCTTTTCAATAATTTGGGAAATTTCCAAATTTTCTGAAAATAATATAATTAGTGTGTAAGTTGCCAAGGTGCTATGGGATATAGGTTTTGAGGGGACAATGTTCAGCAAAAGCATATGGGACAAAGTGAGGTGCTAATGGGAACATGTTGAGGAACCCATCACAACTTCATATTGGGAATAAAAAAATCCAACACCCCCCGCCTCAAGGTAAGTGAATTTGATATCAAATATATCATGAAGGTGAAAGTAAAATCGTGGTAAGGGTACTTGAATTTACACTATGGATACCTTATGATAATTGTGGAAGGTAGGGTATGTTGATGTTAATGCTTGAATGTGCAACCACAAGTTTTGTTGTCATTTTTTCTTTCAGAAATGAAAATTCATTTTTGTATTTAAAGAGAAGGCTGGCTCCCTGATCTGTAATCATTAGGGATTTTTCTTTCAAACATTTTGTGTGTAATGGTTGTTAGACGCATTACATGGGAGAAATTTGGAAATATTTTGTCATTACAAATAACACTGAGCCCAACCCAGGCTTGGTGTCAGGGATGCAACATCTTCTTCAGCTCACTCAAACTAGAACGCCAACTAGTTTTCATCTTTGCTTGAAACCTTTATCAGTAACCCCTTTTCTTACTCACATGGGGAACAACAAAGTCTGCCAAAATTCATCCCCCTCCCTAGCCCCTCCTTTCTAAATCTATAAGACTTCATGGTGAAATTCTATAACATAGATTTTTCTTTCACCTTTCAATTTCACAAATTTATCCTCAGGGTAAGGGTACCTTGCCAAATTTTAGACAACAAGATAAAACCTAAGAAAATTTTATATATTTTTTGTAATCATAGATTAAAGTAGAGTGGAGGTATATTCAAGTGCCAAGGCTATGGCATGTCAATATACCCTTATTGAGTTTTACTCTCAAGGTATATAAAAAATGGGTACCCTCCCAACACTGGTTCTTCCACATGAAAGTTTGACTTTGGCCAATGTATCTAGGATACAGTGTGGTGCTATTGGGAACATATTGGGACAACAACACATTGTGAACCAAAAAAACAACAAAATACACTTCCCCTTCCACCCAAACAAAAAAAATTGGGCCCTCCTAAGGGTATGTTGAGTGTTCTCATTGGTTGCAGGAGAAATTATGGTCCCAAAAGTGTCCATCGCAATTTTCAATCTAGGCTAGTGGAGGAAAGGGGAGTATGGGGTATATATGTATCCCATTTGATGAGGGTACCTATTATTAATTCTATTAATTAGTTGGGGGCTGGATCCAAAGTTTTGTTTTTGTTTTTGAAGGAGCCACTTTGATCGGTCCATAGCCCCTTTTTTTTTCCCAAAACATTGGGCACTCTCCAACATAGAAACATACCGTTTGCCCCACCTTTATGGTTTATATATATGAAAGTTCAAATTCTGGCAAAGCATGTGGTATAAAAGTGTGCTGCTATGGGGAACATCTTGGGGAACACATTGATGTGAACGTCAAAATCCCCCAAAACCCAAAAGAAAAGAAATTGGGCCATCGTTAAGCCTTTTCACTGGCTGCATGAAATTATTATTTTTTGAAGTGTTTGTCACCATTTTGGACCTAGGCTAATGGAAGGAAAGGGGGGAGTATGGGTCTATATATTGCATCCAAGAGGATTTTTGCTTGTGAAGTTGGATAATTGGATTCTGTTTTTCAACCTTTTTATTTTTGTAAAGCCCTCCTAGAAATTTGCTAGTGTATTGCTGGTGGGTATCTAATTTCACGCAACGGACCTCATGTACGGCAGGTTCTTACACACATACAGAGAGAAATTACATTTGGTAATTTTCCTCTGCACGCACGTAAGAACCAAAACATAATTTCCCTCCATACATGCCTAAAAACCTTACGTGCTATCACTGAATCGTCACCGTCCATGCTATCCAGAAATTTCACCTTCCATGCAGGAGAATCGAGCCGTCAGTCAGGCTTTACTCTAGGTAAGGCGCTTTGAAAGGGGAATTGGGGCCGGCCTGCCCTTGGCTACTGCCTGGGGCAATGGGGCCTAATTTGGGGAATGCCCCCTCCGTCCCTGGGGCCTTACCTACCACATAAAATAGGTTTTGAGTTTTGGCGAGGTGGAAGTTAAACCTGACTCTTCATGCTCCCTCTCTTGTGGAATGTTTCTATAATTGGATGTCAGGTCGGCAGTGACGGCTGCACACAGAGTTCAATGCCGATATGCGGTCAACTACAGTACTTGGGTAATTTCATGTTGATACCGTCAACACGGCACACACGGGCGTCCATTTGTGAAGGACAGCGAACACAACACCATAGGTTTCCTGCCACCGCCCGGCATCGGATCTTCATACAAATCACTATTCACCAGGGTCCGGCTGCCTGCACGGTTCTCTTAGAACCAGGATGGCAGGATCCTTACCGCGTATAGGGAACCGCAATCAAAGGGAAGTTAGGTTGGGTTTAGAAATAGGGACCTAGCTTTTGTTTAGGTTAGGGCGGCAGGGCCCATCTACGATATGGGCTCTAACACGTCCACAACCTCCTCTCTTAACTAAATGAAAGGCAATCCCGAGTGATCATGGAAACAGATAATTGATGCCTCTTTGGCCCATTTCTTCGCTGTCTGGAGCCTGGGTTATTCCCAGCAGTGACTTCTGTCTTCCTGGAAGCTATTTCTTAATTGAGGAAATTCCAGGTGATGGAAGTGGTTGTCTTGATCTGACCTCTTCTCCAAGGACTGATTTGAAAACTAGCATTTCCACGTTAGAGGGATTTCCATTGCACGTGGGAAAGAGCTCTTTATTTGTAATAGGAGTTTTGTATTTGGGTACTACAGCTTTGTCTTTACAAACAGTGAGCCGTTTGTGAGATTTAGTTCTTTTCTTGTGTTCGTTGTTCTGGTTGTGCTACTTTTGTCAATGAACATGAAAATGTTTTCTTATATCTGAGGGACCTATTATTTTCTTGTTGCAGCACGACTAGAGTAGGGTGTATGTTTTTCTTTCGTCTTTTTGGCAACTTGTTGGCTGGTAATATATATGTATATATTTAAATGATAATATTTGTCATTTTCCTTCTCATGATTCTATTGGGTTACCTTAGGTATGTAGCCTGGAGGAGTTGAATTATGTATAGGGGAATGCACTGTTGCCCTCCAAATACACTAGTGAATGTTCCCATTGTTCTTGAGGTTGTTAGTTCTTATGCACAGTCTTCGTGCCTAGAATTACACAGGAGAGGTAATAGAGTTTATTATGTAGTAGCCCCACGTAGTAGGAGTTGTTGTGGCCAACACAGTCCAACTCTGTGACCCAAGGTGCCTGGACCAGACGTAACCCTTTTCCTAGAGTTGTACATTGCAGGGCCAGAATGCTACGTTATACACTAATTAGCAGCTGCTGCTTGTCTAAGATTATAGGAAGAGCACTGATCCATGAAGACTACGCCAATTGGTAGCATCAACAATATTGCTGTCAACCAATTCAGTAGTTTCCTGGGGTTTTGTGTAAACAGTGACAGGCTGCAATGTTCTGCCTCGTTTGCTGTATCGCTGCTCTTTGGTTGTGGGTTCTTTGTTGCCTTATCCCACTTGCTTTATGCAATGCTCTGTGTGGTTATAGTTCTATGTTGTGTGTTGCAGCACTGCTGCCTCTTCCCCACATCTTCTCAGTGCTACTGGTTGTGTTGCCATCATAGCCTCAATTTCATCTCAATTGGCACCTTTTACAGCCATTTTCCCACAGACCATGTTCTTCTCATCCCATTTGCCTTAAGCAATTCTCTGTGTGGTTACAGCTCTATGTTGTGTGTTGCAGCACTGCCCGCCTCTTCCCAACATGTCCTCATGGTTGAGTTAGCCTCATAGCCTTCATTTCATCTCAGTTGGCTCCTTTTACAGCCATTTTCCTCCAGTCTGTGTTTTCGCCCTTGTTTTCTGTGTGCCATGGTTTCTTCCAACAAACAAAGGATGACACATGATCATCATACAGTAGGACTTTTTCTTTTGCTGATCTCTGTATTTTGTGGAAGGTAAAGCCCAAGGCCCAAGGCTTGCGGACTAGCCTTCGACTTTACCAAGTGTAAAGACCTGTAAAGACGATTATTTTTGTGTGTTTAATGAATATACTCCTTACTTGAAGAAATTTCCAAATTAAAAATTCATTTGTCAAAGTTCAAATTTTAAAATATATTATATTTTTCAGCCCACAAAGCTGCCAAGGCACTATGGTTAGAGTTCCATGCATACAAATAACTATGCAAATTTGATCACTAAATCACAGTAAAAAGAGTGAAACTTGGATGCCCCGTTCCCCCTACCCAATGAACTGCAGATTTTCTTACTGGCGAAATTTCTCCAAAAAGAGAAAAATTAAACTTAAAACGTTTGAAGATGAGGTGATCTTGAGGTGTTTTAAATGCCAAAAGTGAGGAAAAAAAAGAAAAAATCACCATATTTCTATAGTTGGTTTCCAGTGTGTAGCAGTCATACATATAGAAGGTCGGCTTTTAAAATTGTATTTCATATGTGGTTTATAGCCAGATTGACTAAATTTTCTAGGGGTGATCGCCATTTTTTAACATCTTACTATGGCCGATCGCCACTTAGGCTACATTAAAAATTCCTAAAAAGAAATACTGATGAGCTGCCATGTATATGTGCCAGTAGATCTGAAGATGCACTGACAGTCCTTGCCACTATCCCCCAGACGGACGCAGAAAGCAAAGGACATGCAGGAGGAGTCCTATATAGAAGAGACAGATGGATCACGGAAGGCTGTCAGGGTTAGGGGCACCCAGTGGAGGCCCTTAGGGACAGGGCCAAGCACTGTCAGTGCATTTAGATTCTAAGTTTTTAAGACCGCTTGGCCATAAAATGGGGAAATCAACTTGTTTGCCAGATCCTTTTTCCTTCACAAGAATATATATAGAAACTGAACCTCTTGAATGCACAATTTACACTCCCTCCCCCAGGCGGTTTGGCACCTTATTTCTCTGTTACCTTCCCCGGCCCCCACCTTCTTCTTTTGCTGGCTACATATGAGTGTTTTTTAAGGAATATTTGTTTTGTAGCCTAATTTTCCATCCTCCATATGAAGATGTAGGAAAATGGCAATCATCCTTAGGAAGATTTAGCCAAATCTGGCTATAAACCAGATATTAATTATAAATATTTAATAAAAATTCTAAGTTTATGGCTACATGCTCAAAACCAAATATATAAAAATGGTGATTTTTACTATTTTTTTTTTTCACGTTTGGCCATGGAAGGCCTTCAAAATCACTTCATTTTCAAATTTTTAATTTCCTCTTTTGGAAAAAAATCGCCAGTAAAAAGAAGGCTGCTACATAATAAGCTGAAAAAGAGAAACACAAAATTTTAAGTGCTAAATTCAAGTGTTTTTTGAGATTTTCAATAGCCATAATTTGAGAAAAATGAAAAATTGCCAATATCTATATGTGGTTCAAAGTAGGTAGCCAAAAATATAGAAGGATGTCTAAAAAACACTTACTTTCAAATTTAGCTTATAACCAAATCTGGCTAAATCTTCCTACAGATGATCACCACCACTCTGACTACATCACAAAATTGACCCCAAAAAAACATTGCCCAATCCATGGCTTGGGCAGTAATTCTGTGTGAATTAGGTAAGAGAGGTGGGTGTGGTGAAGTTTTTGTCCCAACGGAGGCAACCGGGAGAGTGCTTTATTAGTGCGGCGCGCGAGAGCAGGGACCCAAACGGTGGACAGCACAGCTTCTTTCCTGTTCAACGCTGGCGCAGCTGGCTGATTCAACATTGGAAGCCAGATTAGGTTGATTTGTCAGGCAGCAGAAGTGGGTTAGCCTATGGCCACACCACTTGCTCGCAGGTCGAGACTTCTGCAACGATAGACCCCTCAATCCATATACTATATCACAAGTCCCTGACACACACCTGCTACTCAACGAAAGGTCCACAGTTAACAGATTCATAATTCCAGCCGCACCTGTGCGGTACTTACAACTACTAACAGAAAGACAAAAACAAGGTCAAAAAATCCGATAAGGGGCCTTGCATCCTTTCAAACATAAGGGTTGTAAGTTGATAAGGAGCTTGCATCGCATGAAAGTGGTTTGGATTTGGACTGGCCTTGGCCAGTTCCGGGTTTCTCGTGGGGTCTGGATTTGGATCTAGATCTAAGAACCAGATTCGGTGTGTCTGCATGGACCCAGAACTGGCCAAGAACCAAACTTGATGGGTCTATATGGATGTAGACTTGGCTGAGAATCAGACCATACATGTTTACATGGACCTAAACTTGGGTGCATCTTTAGAGTTTTTGATAAGGTCCAGGTCATAGGGTTAGGTAAGGGATAGGGTCCTAGGTTTTTAAATTGTTTAGAGTTTCTAGGGTCTAGGGTCTTAGGTTTGAAATTAAGGTTCTAGGCTTTAAGGTCTTAGGTCCTAGCTTTCAACTTTAATATCATCATAAATTTTCTATTTCATGATTTGATAATGGAAATTGCGTGAAATTTGTTTTTTTAATGGGTTTGTATCTTTTTCATATAGATATGCCATACGTTTAAAAGATGTATGAAGCATGTATAAGTAGGATGCAAAAAATTCATCCACATGATAAAAATTCATCCTATTTATACATGTTTTCAGATGCATGATATCCATGTGCAAAAAATATGAACCCATGAAAAAATAAATTTCACATGATTTTTATAACCAAACCATGAGATGGGAAGTTTGTAATGATATTAAAACATCTATAGTGACAACACTAAAACAACCTTAACACAAATATGTTGTGATGTTCCTATGTTGTTCTTTATTATTGTCCTTGGCAACATATTGGGAAACACTTTGGAAACCCATTGGAAAGCTTAAAAAAACTAGATGGGAATACAATGGTGGGAGCAATTTTTGGAACATCAAAAATTAAAAAAAACTTATGACCAAGTAGAAATCAACTTTGGAATTATCTTTGAAAATAAGTTGAGAGTTGACCTTAGCTTAAACCTAAAACCAAAGGTTCTTATAAAGGTTGGACTGGTTAGACCAATAATTGTTGGTTGAAAAATTAAATCCAAACCCATAACTAGTTAATTTTAATTTTTAAATTGGAGGGTTTTTTATTTTACAAAAAAACTTTAGACCAAACTTGATGATTCTTGTAAGATGTTGACAAATATATAACTTGGAAAAAATTAAGGGGCTTGACAAACAAGGAATTTGAGAATGAACATGAACTAAATAATTTGAATAAAACATGATGCAAAATTTGGCATGACATGGCCTAAGAATGCAAAAATCACAATTTGCGTTAGTGAAATTGCAAGGTGGTCCCTTTCAAATCTCTTATTATACTATCCAATGTAACCTTTTAAAAGATCATCAATCTTTTAGAAAGTTACGCCAATTAAATTTTTAGAAACCACATCTTTTTGAAGTTTTTGCCAATTATTCTTTTTAAAAAACAATCTTCTAATTATATCTTCTAAAAATTTCTAAGCATATTATTCCTAGATTTTTTCGAACACTTTTAAAAACTTCCCTTATAATTTATTGTCCATGGTAGTAACTTAATATAGGTACTTAGCTTGGTAGGTACCCATGTAATAGGTAGTAATTACCAACATAGCTAGTAATGCTTAATAGCTGCTTAAGTAATAAGTAATAGGTATTTTAGTAAGTTTAACTACTTAATTAAAGTAGGTAATAACTAACTAGTATGTAATGTATAAGGTACCTATACCTACTACTTAGTAGCTATGTAGTAGGTATTTAATAGCTAGTAAATAATAAATTTTAAATGTTGACTTGCTACTTAATATGTACATAAGTAGGTAGTATGTATTTAGTAATTAATACCGAAGTAAACTTATTAACATAGGTAGGTTAGTCATGTAATTGCAAAGATGATTAAGGGTATATATGACTATGGACATATGATTACATGACTAAATTAGGACATAGTTGTAAAATGTTTTAGTCATGAAACACAAGTTTTGGCATTGTGAATGAATCCTTCAATTTGAAAGGCTCTTAAAACAAGGTAGTTAAAAATAATTTTTTTAGGGGGGAAAATTTTAGTGACTCCCACGGACATATTTGTTTATGTTATAATACATACAAAGGTGGTCTTTCCCATTTGGCCTTTTCAAGCTTTTCCCCTTAAATGCTTGCTAATAAGCAAATTGTTTCATAGATGATTTTCACAATTTGGAAGGTTGTTCATAAGATGGAGAGTGTTTTCATTCATAGCGATGGAGCCAAGGAAGCCAAGGAGCCAAAATTCCCCTTGGATGACATGTTTCTAAATTCAATTCTAGCATGGTTCATCTTTGGTTTTGGGAATTTTGAACACGTTTCAATATGTAATACTTTCAATCTCCTTACATGAAAAAAATTATAGTGATGTGGATTAAGAAGAGATTTGTAGAGCAAGTGCTTCCAAATCCTAAAATAGATACATATTGAGTATGGAGAGATGAAAGAAGTTGTCATAAATGTATTGAAAGGATCTTTCACCAAGAAGAAAAGAGGATGAATACCAAGGAAAAATCAAAGGTAGCACCCCAAAAAAGGCGAAGAATGATGTGATCAATATGGAAATTTAATGAATTGGATGACAATAATGTAGAAGTGGGAAAAGAAGGAAAAAGTTGGACCAAATGGTAGAATTATGAGATCCAAACTCTAGTTAGAACCCATGGAGAGATGAAGAAATGAACAATTGTAGAATTGGACATAATTATTCACTATTGTGCATTAATTTTCAAATTTTGCATTGTAAAAATATGTTTTCAATATGTTTATTTGAAATGTAAGTAGTTTCAAAGTCCACTTTTTGTTGTGGAAACTTTTGTAAAGTATGTGGTAAACATGTGCTAAGAAATAGTTTTTTTACTTTTTATTATGATTGACTTTCAATAATACAATGATCTTTATGTCCTTGGAAGTAAAGGAGCAAATAAGTTTTTAAATTAGGTCAAAAATATTCATTTTTACCATGTAAAACAAGGAATTTTTTGTCTACTTTTAAAACTTATTCATTCCATTACTTTTGAGGATATAAAAATCATACATATTCTTGAAGGTTGGATATAATACAAAGTAAAAAATATATTTGTTACATTACATCAAAACATGGCATCCATGACTAGGACATTTTGCACCTACTATCCAACTTCATCATGTGACTATATGTGGCATGATTTTATACCATTTATGCAACTTTAGTCATAATCATGACTACGTGATTATGATTACAATTACATGATTAATAGTTATGTCCCATTGACCTTGCTTAACCAATTATTAGTCAACTTGGGTATGGAAGGTAGATAGGATACATAACTAAGATATGATATGTATTCTAACTTTGGTAGGTAGGTTAGCTAAGCTATTTTAGTTATTTTAGCCCAAGTATTTTAAAGTAGCCCACGTATTCTAAAGTGGCCAAGGTAGTTAAAAGGTATTGTAAAATAATTCAGTAATAGCCTAAGGTAACATATGGTAGCTTAGGTAGTAATAGCCTAAATTAGCATGTAATAACCTATGTATTATATAATAGTTTCAATAGCCTAGAATAGCCTAGATGTACTTTTGAGTAGCTTAGACCAGTTTTGTAGTAGCCCAAGATAATTATAATAGTCTAGTAGTAGCCTACGGTAGCCTAAAATACCCTAAATTACTTTAACTACATATTCGTTTTTGCCTAATTAAGTAGGGTAGGTAAGATTTGGGTCAAAATCTTTCAAGGCATACCACTCATGACAAAAAGGGGGTTGTATTTATTGAAATTTTATATTTTGATCCCCATCAATATTAATGCGTCAAAAAATGTCAAATATTTTATTTGCAACCTTGCTAGGCTAGGCAACTTAGCTTAGGGTGTAGGTTAATAGCCTCACCCAGGTTACTTAGGTCAAACTACTTAAACTTCTAACCAAGGTTAGGTTGCCCAAAAAACCCTTAATAACACAAGATAGGCTAGGCCAAAAATTTTAAATATTTTTAAAAATATATTTGACAATTCAATGTTAGATATGATTACAATCATGTGTGAAATGACGTTTACGATTAAATACCAAAAAAAACTAATGGTAAAAGTGATGGGTCCAATTTTACTATAGTCACATGTAGTTGTGATGGTCATTTATAACTACAAACCCAATCATGGACATAATGATACGTGTTATGTTTTGCCATAATGTTACAATCAATGTTGATACGTTTTGATGGAACTGCCATCAACACATTATTAGGAAATTATTTTTGTTCAAAGTTGAATTAAAACATAAATTGGGGGGTGTGTTACCCATTTTAATAAGGTTTAGGTTCGTGAAGTAAATAAGTACAATTATATTGAAAAAGGTACAAATTTGACCTTCCATTTTTGGCAAGTCATTGCATTTGATTGGTTGTACATAATGAATGCTACATAATTTTGATCTTGAATTATGTGTATTAGTGGAACAACCTAAAATTGCATTAATAAAAAGTTTATTTATGTGTAATGGAAATGGAACCAAACTTGGTCTTTAACTAAATTGATGTATAATTTTGAACTTGGTAGCCCTACTATTCTCAAGATGAGAGGTTGATGGGTAGAAAATGAATTACCAAAATGCAAACACAAAAGAGGAAAAGGACTAACTTCAAGAAGGCAGTCCTACCTTCAATCTAGAATCAATAAAAAAAACTCAAAAGATGTTAATTATTGTGAAATCTATAATGCAGAATTGGGAGGGGGGGATTGGAAGGTAACTACCTTCCAATTTTTAGAAAGTATTTCCTCCAACCAAAAATACCATCACACCTATTTGTCCACTCCATTATAGTTGTTGCCTTTCACCAATACCTATAGACTATTCTTACCATCGTGCTACAATTACCTTCTAGCAAACTATTAATTTCCAAAAACAAAATCTAAAGGAAGGGGAAAAAAAAACTAATATGAGAATTATGGTATTTTAAAAATCAAATTCAAATGAACTAATATCATGTTCTAAAAGGGAAATGAAAGCAAATAAAAAAAAAAGAAAAAGAAAAAGAACACACTTGCAAGTTCTATAACCTTCACACATTCCCTTGTACTATTCTTCCTTCCAACATACAACCTCTCTTTCATTCCTTTGTAATATCCTTGTACAAGAATGCGAAGAATCTTCTTCCTAATCCCCCATTGCCTTAAAGAACGCAATGTTCATGTTCCATCCACAAAAGTAGGTCCTTATCCTAATCTTTTCACAAACCCTCCTAGTTGATTGGTAAACAAATATCAATCACCCATTCCCATGGGCTAATTAACCTAATGGCTTTATGTTCTAAATGAATTAGAACATAATAAACATGTCTATCACTAGGAACTACTTAGTTATTAAGAGGCCCATAAAACTAGCTAGTCTAGAAAGATTTTCTACCCATACCATTATCCCCCCTCTACCCTAGATTACGTCTTCATAATCTAGCTTATGTGGTCTTAAAAGCAAATGAGGCACTACTACCTACTATACTATAAAGAGAAATGGTAGCCCTACTATTTAAAGTTGCAAATTTAGCCATTGGTCCTTAGGCTACTATGGATGTTTAGTATGCCATATTGTCTCAGAAGTTGTGTTTTGGGGAGCTATCATCTATACTATTTATAAAGTGGTGGGATTTTTCACCTAGCTAGATTTTTGGGAAGGCCTTACAAAGGCTCCAAGATGTTAATGAGAGGTGGTTTCACCCACCAATGCATAAAGAGGAGCTACATCCAACAAGGTTTCCAACATTCCTTTGACAAGTCCACTTGGTCTCTCTTTTGCTTGTCCTATGCCTTCGTGTTACTTTTCCAACTTCAACATCACATGTTCCTTATAAAGGGCAAAATACTGAACCAATATAAACTTTGTTATTGTTACCTTCATGGCCTTGTGTTTCTACTTGGCCACCTAAGCCTTCAATTTAGAAGTTATCACCCCCTAACTTTATTCAACCTTTTGCCCTAGAATGGTTTATTATGTCTTGGGGCATATTCAATTTTGGTGGAAGAATTCAATACAAGAAAATGTGGTTTTTAACTGGAAAACTAACCAAAAGTACCTTAATTCTCATCGTGTTCAACTTGACTAAAATGCCATTTTCGACAAGTGAATTTGGACTTGGCCATTTTGACTGGGTTTTTTTTGTTGGATTTTACTAAAATTTTGACCAATCAACAATATTTTGATAGTGATTACATATATGTTTTAAATTATTTTAATAATAATAATAATATTATTATTATTATTATTATTATTATTATTATATATTTACCTACTTACCTTTAAGCTTAAGCCCCATAGGCTAAGCTACTTATTTAGGCCATCTAAAGTGAAGGTAGCCTAGGTAGCCAAGGTTGCAAATGTGAGGACTTAAACTCCTCACCTCCATTTTGAGAAGTCAAGTCCTTACCATTGTACTACCACTTCAAAATGACAAAATATTTTGTCAACATATTGTAATGAACTTGATTGATTTTTTTGGTCTTGCTATATGTATAGTAATATTAATCAATAAACTTCAATTTTTTTACATTAATTATTTAAGTAGTATGTTATGCCATGTACCTAGGTACCATGTATGTACATAAATAGCATGTAGGTATTTATACCTACTAGGCTACCCGCATGCCATTAGTTTAATTTTAAAATTTTAATAATTAATATTGATTAATGAATGAATATGTTGGTGGATTCATCAATTAATTAATTAATATTATTATTATTAAATTATCGAGTATTAACTAGTAATTATTAAATATTAGCTAATTAATGTATTAAGCCTAGGTACTTACATGTGGTTAAAAGTGACATGTAAGCATTATAGTTATTTATTAAGTGTAATATGCATAACTTAGCCTAACTGTGAACTTAGGTTAAATGTATACCCTAGGCCAAACAAATTTATATGTTAAGTAGCCAATTTAGTATGATTGATT
>Ga0116228_10003226_pt1 | contig 14301 bp, 8 predicted proteins | sample S1TSphfallax_2_FD_89694 | JGI IMG/M metagenome (GOLD analysis project Ga0116228, IMG submission 89694) | Host-associated microbial communities from peat moss isolated from Minnesota, USA - S1T2_Fc - Sphagnum fallax MG | ecosystem: Host-associated > Plants > Peat moss > Unclassified | place: USA... | reverse complement strand
GGTATGATCTCTAAACACGTTCCACCTCTAAGTGGAGTGACTAGTTTAGTAGCAACAACATGTTGCACATTAGTTAGTGTTGCTGGTGTTCTACTACTAGTTCCAATTTCCACAAATATGAAACTAGGGAGTTTATATTTGAAGTTAAGGAAAGCTATTTAATGCACTTGTAGTTCCAATTGGTAACTTTTTTCATCAAAAAGAACTAATTTCATGTTTTTTTAAACATGTTTTTTTGTGATTCTTGAACAATTTGTCACCATTCCTTCCACTTGGGGTTTTTCATCTCCGAGGTGTGATTCTGCACCTTGAATAAGGTATTGTCTAGTAATAACTCCTCCAACTCCTTCAACATGTTCATTCTAATAGGTAAAATGGGGTTGGGTTTGTTCAATTGTACCTTAATTATTTCATACTAACCTTTCTTGTCCTAGATTTGGGCAATCAAAATATTTTTTCCTTTTCAAACTTTATATAAATAACTACTTGTTACTCCTTGAACTCTTGACAGGTTTGTTCCAAATCGGTTATGGTACTCTATTGTTGCATATTGGACTCTTCCATTTTGTTATATTCATGCATCATTCGTTCAAATTCAATTTGGAGACGCTTCAAATCATTGTGAGTTTTCTAATTGAGCTGATTGAGTTCAATATATTATTGTTGTAGGTTTTTACTTTTCCTAACAACTTGTTCTACCTTTTCAACTTGTTGGATAAGTTTTTATTTTTATGTTGGACCTTAATCAATTACACCTTGATTGTTGACTACACCTTGGTTCTTAATAGTTGGTTGCATTATTTTTAGCTTTAAGCTATAGGTTTGCAGGCGGTTGTTGGTCTCAAATAAATTTTTCATGGTTTGTTCATACTTAACTTTAAGGTTGGCAAGTTTTCATAATGTCCTTGACCAAGTTGTGGCATTATGGGCAACTTGTTTTAAAACAAATTAAGTTGTTTAAGGTTTTCTATAGAATTACTATAAATTGGGACAAGTTGGGTTATAAAAAATTATGGGTTTTCTACATGAATAGGTTCAACTACATGTTGAATTGGTTGTGATGATTCTACAACTATAACAATAGGATGGTTGGGCTTTACAATTGATATCATAGGTTGAATAGGTTCAACTTGGATGTTATCAATTACATGGTCCAAATTGGGCTTAGGTTCTTCCTCTAGGTTGTTCTGTATAGTTGTTGCTTGAAGCTTTTCTCCACCTTCACCTCCCATCTCATTTGAACAATTTCACTCCTCATTTTCTTTTGAGTCAATAACTTGTGACTTGAAAGTAGTTATAATTTTTTTTTCTTTGTGGCAAGGTAGTAGGTTCAAGACTTAACCTATCCCTTGGTGTAGGTGGTTTTGTGCTCATTTTCAATCTATGAGATTGATGTATTGGTAAAGGTGAAGTTGTTGTTGAGCATACTAGTCTTCTTTCCTTCAAGAACTACTCCCTTGTAATAGGTTCAAGTGAAACATGTCACTCCTCAACAACATGTCGTTCCTAAGCAACTTGTCACTCTTGGCTAGTTGGTGACATAAGTTTTTCTAAGGTTGTTGTTCTTGGTGAAGGCACCTCAGATAATGGGAACCATTTTTTAAACAAAATATCTAAGATAAACCTTGAGTAACAATTATCTTCCTTGGTTTTGTTGGAAACCAGATTAGTTGTTGCTTTCTTTTAACATTGGTCCAATAGGTAAGTTCAACGAACAACTAGGTCAAAACTATAAAACACTAATTCACATGTTGTCCTTTGTTGGCTAAATCAAAAGTAATAGTAATCATGTTGCTAAAATATGCTAACCACTATCTTTGGTAAAGAATTTGCAAAATAGCTACAAATATGACATGAATTTTTTCCTTCGTGCAAATTACACTCCACTATTCATTTTCAACAAAGGCATGTGGAGTTGCAATTTTTCTCAAAGCAATTTTCACTTCTTCAAAGGTTGCATTTGTAGCAACTAGTACTGCTTCCTTGGAAATCCCAAGTTGTTCATGAATAAGTCCCTAATAAATTAAAAATTTTTGATCACACAATCGTCCTTGGATTGTTCCATCCTCCAATTTTTCCCAACTTTGTAATAAATCTTGTAACATGTCCTTTCATAGTGTAGTCCACTATAAGGTGAAAAGGTTTTCCAAACCAACTTGTCTGACCCATTTGTGTTTGTTAGCATTCATCTTAATCCATTGCAACATCTTTTGAGTTTCCTTTACTTTAAACATTATCTTCTTCCTAACAAGTTTTAAACCTATTCTTCTATAAGTGCTTTTCCTTGTCTCTTTATTTGGCTTTGGTCCTTGATCGCAGATGCTAAGGAATAACATTGCAAATAGGTTATTCTTTAAAGAGACCTCGGAGGAACTCTTTTCCAATTTATTCCTTTAAAGATGTTGTGACTCAACTTCTTCTTCTACATGTTTTGAATCATGAGCTTGGGGTGTCTACTCTTTAGCAACAAATTGAGAAATAATCTCCATTTCCTACTATGAGTTTGAAATAACGATAACTCGCAGTTTTGTTGCTACAATAAAAGTCATAGTTCTCCTAAGAAAGTTTAGAGCTGTTTTTAATTCCTTTTCTAACTTTTTTCTTTTCTTTTCTTCCCCAAGGATTCTAGTTTCCTCTTCTAGAGGTTCTCGCAAAGCTAAAGGTTAAATAAAATTTGTTCATGTCAAACAAACTTGTTCCGCTCTCTTGTTCTCCGCTTGTTGCATCTTGGTTACTTCAACTTTCTTCTCATATTAACTTTTTTCTCTTCTCATATTAACTTTCTTCTCTAAAGTTCTTTCATTCGTGGCCTTTGATAATATTAAGATAAAAACAAGAATGAAGAGGCAAGACAAAAAAGGTAGTGGTTCTTTATATTATTTGAAATGATAACAATTCTATGGCTAAGAATGGATGAGACTTTTAGGGTTATAAACCTCTAGGATACAAACGTCTATGGGCTTCTTACTAAATGCATCATTTTGATCATTGTGAACTGGTACATAATTAAACTCAACAAGTACATCGTCATAATAATGAACATGTACTTTTGTTCTAGTAATATTGGCATGTGTCAAATTATTATTAACCGGTTCAAATTTTACAAGTTCAAAATTTGTATTTTCAACAAATAGTGGTTCAAGTTCCTTGTTTGAATAGGTTCATCAACAACCACGTCACTAGGGTTAATTAATATAGGTTGTAAAGTTCTAACTTCAATAAACCTACATGGCTTCTACTTGTTAATGTTGACAAAAACTGGGTTGGGATCAAATTTATCAATGGTGACAAGTAAAACAATATTATTTGTAAAAAAAAATTGGAACCTATATGGGCTAAACCATTGTCTTTGGAATTTTAGAGCATGTTTATAAATAGGTGGTAAAAACCATAACACATAGTTTCCTAAACCATGAACTGGTTCTTTGACCATAATGACATGTTCCACTAATTAGAAATAATTAGATCTTTTGTAATCAACATGTTCTATTGTAACTTTTAAAACTTTGATAGCTAGTTAGTTAGTACTCTAACAAGTTTTGGATCCACATGTTCACTAGGTTTGGATGGTAACATGTACTATATGGGCAATAATGGATGTAATCCATACACAAGCTAAAATGGGGTATGACTTGTTTTAATTTTGTAGGTGGTTCAATATGAAAATAAGATTGTGGACATGTGCTCATTCTAGTCATTGATGTTCTCAGTAACCAATTTAATTAACAAGGCTTCAAAAACCTCGTTTATAAATATAACTTGTCTATTTCCTTGCAGATAATAAATAGTAGAACTGATATGCCTAAGAATCAAATGGTCAGTAAGGTATTTGATTGCATCATTGATAAAATTGATTGGTCATGATTGATAATGGCATCCAAATCTTGTAAAGATATATTTGTACAAAAACATAGCACACATTACAACAGTATTGGTGCAATATTACTACAGTTTGTGCTGCTACCCACTTTGTTACATAGTTAGTGGCCATTAGAATGTACCAATTGTTTGACAATCTGCTTGTAGGTTTAAAAGGTCCAATAAAATATAATCCCCATTTTTGAAATGGTTTTTAAGGTAAAGTAGTAACCAATTTGGCTAGGTTTTGCGTCAATAGGTTACCTATTCTATGACATTGGTCATAAGTTCGATAATATTCATGGGCATCTCAATGATGGGGGTGCTATTTTGAATAGTATTATGTAAGCATTAACATGCTAAAAAACCAAAACATGACAATACACTAAAGTAATGACTATCACATACTTTTAAAGATGCTTTGGTTGAAGTGTGGCCATGCTATTAGAAGCAACATTGCTTGATAATCACATATATGAAGACCCTACAAATAGCAAATCTCATCATGCCTATAAGGCTACCAAAAGATACATAGTCATACACACAAACCGAACAATCATTTGCAAGTTTTAGAACATAAAGCAATCTATGTTCCTCTCAATTTATGTTCCTTGGCACCTTCCACTTAAATAACATTTAACACTTTAATGATAATATAAGGTGGACCTTGAGTGCAAGTATTGCACATAACTCTATTGTAATACTTGGCATTTGGTTACATTATTAAATCATCACACACCCTCCAAGTATAGGCTTATTAGGTGAATATTCATGTTCATGTCCACATGTTCACAAATTAGTCCATCTACTTGCCCTCCTATTTGTTGGAAATTCTAATAGCAAAAAGAAATGTTTTGAATGATTATAATACCCTTAAGTAATATTAAGAACTCAAATCAACAACGAAAAAATGCTTAAAACAATGCAACACCTTCATTGTTAAGTCATTTTCTTGGGATTTCTTATTGTTTTATAAGAATTTTTTTTATTAATTTTTTTTTCTTTCCATTTTTCCCTTCTTTTCTCCATTCTTCATTCATTAGATTCAATATATGCCATTTATATAAAAAAAATGGAAGTGGATGCAAGTTTAGTAAGATTGGCCCAAATAAACAATTCATATTTTGTGACCCACATGCAAATATTATAGGTTTGTCCATGGAGTTTTGTCATGGAGTTTTGTTGTACACCATAGAACTTTGTTGAGAACTTTGCCACATGCTATAGAGTTTTGTTGTGGAGCTCATAAAATAATCTAGCAATAAAAACACACAAAAAAACAACAAAAAAAAAAAACAATGCAACAACAAAAAACCAACAAAAGTAGTAGAGAAAAAAAGGAAGGAGAGGAGAAGGGGGCGGGGGGAGGAAAAGAAAACGAGGGAGGAGGGAAGAGGATTTACCTCACTCATTGGAGCTACAAGTCTTTTCTATCCTCTCTTCCATGTGTCTCAACGGAAGTCCTCCTCAAACTTGAAGCTCCATGGTGATGGCAACATCAAGAAAAAGGGGGGCCAAATGAGAGGTAACGATGATGTCAGCCAAAAAGAGAGAAATGAAGGGGGAAAAAGGAAAGTAGGTATGAAGGGTAGGGTTTAGGCACTAACTAGGTTGGGTGTTGTGGGGTCTTGGTTGTAGTTGATTGAAGAATTGCCAAAACAACCTCATCTTCAACTGGCGTTTTAGTGGGCATTGGGACACATGCCTGGGTGTCACTTGAGAAAATATGGATGGGGCAAATGGGCAGATTGGAGGAAAAAATCGCAGTAGTACTTTTGTACTGACTGCCTTCATTTCCTTTGGCCTGTTTAATATTTTCCCATGTACCCACCCACCAAGGCAGCATCCATTGGAAGCCCCTTATGGCTCAGTTGTCAATTAACTCCAATGGAGTTAACATCATTTTTGACCTTGGTAACCTATCTTGTTAAGAAAGAAGCCCTGAGGTAGATATGTAAAGAGGACAAGAAATGACCATTATATATATATATCCCCCAATTTTTAATGTAGCCAAAGTGAGGATATGGCCAAATTTGGCTATAAATAAATATGTAAGTTAAAAAAAGATCCTTTTATGTTCCTGGCTACATACTAAAATCTAATGGTCTCTTTTTCAAAATCTCGCAAATTTGGGTCATTCTTTTGGTGAAAAATCCTTTCCATAGATTAAAAACATATATTTTAGGCCAAAATTTGGCTCAAAAATCACGTTAGATAGTTATCATGTAAGTAAGTAGGTAGTAAAATGGGCATGATTGGACCACCACAGTTAGCTACTAAGCAAACTGGAATCAGTAAGTACTAGAATAGGGGGGTCGTTCAGGGAGTGCTTCTTTAGCACAACCAACCTTCATGAACGCTAAAGGGAGTACTGGCCCATTTTAGAAAAACTTTAAAGACTAATTCATTGTGCCCCAATCCGCCTCAGTGGCCAATTCAGACTCCGACCGATAAATGCATGATTGACTGGAGACTCCTGCCTTCAATGTTAAAGAGTGGGCCAGCTTGGGTTGATTCCAGCTCCTAGTATAACCAGAGGCTCACCCTAACAGAATTGCGGATAGGTGCCAAAATTGACCCTAGCTGGCCCACTCTAAAAGTATGGTAATAGCAGGTGGGTCACCTTTAGAAAAAAAGTAGGTACTGTTATTTATCTAGATAGTAGGTCAATAAAGAAAAAGCTAAGTGGCAGAATTGGCTGCATGTGTGAATCCTGCCTCCCAATCTAGAGGCAGTGGGGCTACATTAGTCACCCTTGCTTTGAAAGGCAGGTTAGGTGACTATACTTAGCTCAGACTAATTGACAGGCTGAAATTTCTTTGCCTACCAAACCCACTTCTCCAAATTCATAATTTCTAGTGCATCAACAAAAGTCTTCCAGGTTTCAGGGTCCAAACTCTATAGAACATATCAACATGTTCATCATCTCCAGAGATCACCATTTTTGTCAAGACTCAACTGCCCATGCTTTAAGCAAGTCTATCTGAGAAAGTTGGAATGAGTCTCAGAAGAGAAAGATGAGCAAATGTTGTCCAGGCAGTTTTTGGAGTAAAACTTCCCCTGTTGAGAAGAGGCCAAAGACCTTGAAAGGCTAAGTGAAACAAAAGTCGTGCCAAATCCAAAAACTCTAACATCGTGAAGACTGACCTGGATTGACAGTTCTGTGGAGCCAAAAGCTTCCTATTTCCAGAATCAGCCATTAAACTTGAAAGGGGTTATGGAACACAATTAATGTGCCAAATCCACCATTTTGGCAATATGTGACTGCAATGAAGGCATATTTTGCAATGCTATTAGGTCCTGAAGACAAAGTGAAATAGGTCTGATTGATACTTTATGTGCAGCAGATTCTTGTATTCTACAATGACTCTTTTGCCTTTTCTGTGCCTATATAGGGGTCACTAGGAACTGAGTGAGGGAGCCAGGCAAGTGGAACAATCCAAACCATGTTTCAGGCTCCACAATCTTATAAAACACTAGAACCACTTACAGATTGTTATAAGGCGCTTCCTAGTCGAAGTTGGATGTGGCACAGGTTTGAATATTACCTATTTGTCAATTTAGATTGCCTACAGCCTGATTTTTGAACAAAGGTTCTCGTCTCCTGGAGAATGAACTTGACTCCACTGCTGTACTCCTAAAACTTAGGGAAGTGGAACCATAGGAGGTAGGCTTACCATCATAACCTCTTGATGAGGATGTATACCAACTATCTCCAAGGCTGGGATCCCTAACATCCCTGCCATCTGGCAACTCCCTCAACCCAGCCCTTTCTGCAAATAACTGATACTCTATCCCCATTGAATTTGGTCCAATTTGCACCACTGGATTCTCCATCACCAATGGCTCCCTCTTTTTGCCAAGAAACTGCCATGCACCAAGTAAAAGGAAAAGGCACAAAAACACAGGGCTACTCCAAAGCTTTGCATTGAAATCTGAGAGTTTGTGCACTGGCAGGTTGGATCGGTACATGCCCACATAGCCACCTCCAAATGCAAGAACCACTAGCTTGTCACGATTGCAGGCCATTATAGGGCGATGCTGGCTTCTGGGCAAGGGGGTGTTCACAAAAGCCAGTGCTATGTCACTTGTGGAGGAGGTCAAAAGCAGTCGTGGTCCTCCTACCTTAATATTTGCATAGCTAAAACCCACCTGCATGGTTGTACTGTAGACAGAAACATGCTCAGGAGTAGCTACAAGCAAGTAACCTTTGATACCATGTGCAGATATTGGACCCTTCGCATCCAGCTTCCACTTTGTCCTTGCATGGCACTCAAAGTGAAGTGTATCACCTGACAGTGCAACGTAAACAAGGTCCCTCTCTTCAGTGAAACCATAAGCTCTAGAGCGCCCTGCTGCATCAAATGCATAAGAAACAACAGTGGAGCTATTGAGGCCTGCACAGGGGTTACTTCGGACAACCATACTACGTAGATCAAGAGATCCAGCTCCAGATGTTGTCAGAAACAGCAATCGCTGTGTTTGGGCCTTGCAGGAAGGCCAGAGGGCGACTTGGTGAGTATGCAACTCCAAAAAGAGTTCCATTCTCACGAAATACTTGCATTTTACCTGCACTATCTGTTACTAGTATGTACTGTAACCTGCCAACTTTGTAAATCTCCAGATTTGTTATAGACTTGTTCAAACTCCCTTCTTGAAAATCTGAATTCAATCCAGTTCCAGATGAAGAATCCAGCTCTGACTCATTTTCAGACAATGATGTTACATGGAAATCTTTTTCACCAGATGAAGGTGGGACAAGTGAGTGAACATACTCAATAGCTAGGGAATAATGGTTATCAGCAAATGAAGGGCTGCGGTGAATGGTCTCCCAGATGTGATGCACCAGGACAGATCCATCAGAGTGACCAGTAATGAAGAGGGTTTCATTTTTTCGCAGCAGCGTGAAGGAGAGCATGGCAGTGACAGGCGTTGTTGACAATGTGGCATAGTCCACAAGAAGGTCTCCATGTTTTAAAAAGATGTAGATTCGGCCTTTGACATCACCCACTGCCACATACCGGCTCAAGCCTTCCTTCCCATCCTGTGGCAGTACATGAAGGCATGACACATCTGCATCAACCTTCACTGCTGAAACAAATTGGAAGTTCTCTGACCAGGCTGGCTTATAACGTGCCACTGTCATGCCCCCATACTCAGACCCAGAAACCTCAAGATCTTGATTGATATTGTCAACACCTGGAGGAACAGAGGTCAAGACTTGCACCTCCTGCACAGGAACTGCAGCATCACTTGGTGCCAAATTACGTGGCAGTAGTGTCAGGTCAACATCTCGATTCTTTGAGAATTTGTCACCAGCATGCAACCCATGAAGATTAGTGGTAGTCTGCAGACTCCCTGTACTGCTACTTTCTGCAGAACCAGCGGCAGAGCTCAATTCCTTATGACCATCACTCGGTGGCAAGAGTGTTGTCATGGCAGCTTCATGATGTGGCAATTTGTGACTCCCTGTGTGATCAACTGTGCTTTCATGATCTGATGCTAATGGACGTTCTGGTACTTCCTCTCTTATAGGAATCTCAAGTGCTTGGGCAGATACTAGCCTCTCCAAAGAAAGTTTGTTAAGTGTGTGCAGCAATTGTGTGACAAGGTCAGTGAGCTGTTCAAGCTGAGCTGCTTGCTTCTCCACCAATCTATGCAGTTCTCTCAATCCTTGTTCACTATCAAGGCTGTGCCCTACTTCCAATTTCTCATCAGATTGGGTTAGACAGGCAACTCCTGTGTCATGTGGTATCAAGATTAGGCATAGGCATGCCATAACTCTGAGAAGAACCCAAATCTCTAACCTGTTGTTGTCCATCCTTATGATCTGAGTGCTGCTCTATGATGATGATGATCATGAAGAAAATATTCTGAGGTCCTAGCACCAGCTCTCTGTACCCCCAACATCACCTCAAATAAAATCAGTGATCATGGTGACATACTCATTCCCAATAATGAAAACCTTCACCCACAACTCCCCCACCTCTTTCCAATCACAAAGCTTCGTTGCAGAGAGATCAAGGCATGTCCAATGAGAAATCAAATCATAACAAACTCATCTGTTGTGCAGAAAAAGGCTGCAGACATTGCACATGATGGAGAAGCACCCTGAAAACAGAAACTCCTTTGAACTAAAGCACCATACACACAACTGAGTGCACAGATGCAAGAAGGAGCTGCAATGAAATCATCATAAAACAGCATCACCTCCAGATGACAACACTAAAATGCACACTATCTTCTGAACTAGAGTTGCATCGAAACTCTCATGAAAACCCCGAAATGCAGTAGCAAAGCTTGCAATCATTCAGACATGCAAACATTCAACCCTCTGGCACTCCACGTGCATCATGACTTGAGGATCAGCAACAAGCTGTCATCATTTATGAACTCCTAATGATCTCTTGAGCGCGGAGCGTTCAGATGACAATAAACAAACATCATTTCCTGGACTCGGTTCAACTGCAACAAGGATGCGGACCGGAGAACACGAAGAATCATTGAAATGGAGCAAAATCAAGCACCTCTCTCCAAGATCTGCAACTCTTCTACTCCGAAAAACTGACAAAGAAACTTTTAAACACGGCTTCAAATGGTAAAAGACAGTCTAACCAACGGGGCTGCTGCGGCCGCTTACTACAGAAATTGAGTGCTGTTATCCTTGTGGCGCAACAGCGGCACTTCGTCGTCCCAGTTCGCTCCGCGTCGCTTACATGGATGCCGGTTTAAAAAAGACGTAGATGTAATTTCTGCTGCCAAGACACCGGGAGCCGGTCTAGAAAAGCCACATTCACCAAGAACAACCTTTACCAAGGGGTTACAACAGAAAGGTCGGGGAGAAAACCCTAAAATTCGTCTGCCAGGGGTTGGTTGCAGCCATTGCGGTGACGGTCGAGAATTCCTTTCCTCTTCTAATTCAGCAGGCTATTGTTACGACAGTCACTGGAGGTGGCGGATGCAGGGAAGATCCAAATACAACAAGAAACAATCGATATCAAGCGGCTAGCCTACCGAAAACGTTTAGAGCTCCAAACTTTAAAACTCTTTTTCTAGGGCTTGGTTGTAGCCGTTGCTGGGACGTCGAGAACTCCTTTCCTCTCAGAATTTCACAGGCCCGTGTTGCGGCAGTTGCTGGAGATGGCACAAGGCAGGGGATCCGCAGCATGTGCCACCTACTTCTCGATGCTTAAGCAATGAACCCTCTCTATCGCTGTTTTTTCCTCACAGATCTCTCTGGCACCCCCAAGTCTGTGTGGCTCATATTGCCGTGTGTATTTCCTGTTGCTGAAATTCTCTCCTCCACAAATTTGTTGTGAGAAGTGATGTCTTTGCTGCATCTTAAGGTTTAGAAGCTTTCTTTCTTGCTTCTTCATGTCTAGCTAGAAAGAGGAGGAGAAGTAGAAGAAGAAGAAGGTGGCGGGAGTTGACCACATGGTATGGCTCTGCTTTTGCATCTCCAGCGAGTAGCTCGTGGCCAAGGAGTGGAGCCTAGATATCCGGCCGCACAACTGGTTCTAGATGCTGGTGGTTGGAGTTTGAGGTTCGCATGAGGAAATGGGGTTTTTAGGAACTTCATGGTTTCGTTTTAGGGGTCCACAGATCACAGTTGAGGGCTGTGCGCATGGGGACCTTGACAACGTCTATGCTACTCTTCAGTACCTGGAGAGTGTGCACAACATCAAGATTGAGCTTCTCATTTGCTGCAGAGAATCCAGGTAGAATTTGTGCAACACATTGTGATCAGTTCCTATCAATTGCAAAAGAATTTTTGACATTTCACAAGTGTGAATATTTGGTTGCAGCTTGATAATTGTTGCAAGTCTTGATGCAGGCTGTGAGAAACAAAGATGATGAGTCCCTGCCATGCTCATCAAAGTGTTGTGCAATGATTATCTTCTGGAATTGTTACTCAGGAGAAGAGAAGGTACCATTTCCCACTCTCTTTGTTGGAGGGAATCATGAAGCATCCAACCAATTATGGGAATTGTATGCAACGTCATGCCATCACAACTTTGATACAGCATACTTTTGATTCCTTATGTGTTTGATGTGTGTTCGTGTATGATATTGGTGATCAGTGGACTGATGGCATCAGACCTTCCCTTCTTCACTGACAATGTCCAAAGAACGGTACATGTTGTGTCAAACAATTGCCTTCGAAGCCTTGCAGATGTAACATTTTGATGATGAACCTCAAGAGCTCTATCAATTACTCTTGCTAAAATTTGCCCTACTCCACCACTAACAACAGCAATCAACATCGTCTGTTTCACTACAAACTTCACAATGGAGTTGCAGCTTCTATTTTCTGCCAAAGTCTTGTTCAACCCTTCAAGGATCTGACTTTGTGCCATTGCATCCTTTTGTGGTAATACATAATCGGGGAGGTCACTCTGTAGTAGAGAGTGAGAAAGAATTCTTTCCATCACCAACTTCGTAGCCATGGGTCCTGGACATGGCTTCAAGCACTTGAGCAATGTTGACACGGAGGCAAAAGCCACTCTTCTTAGCTCTCTTTCTTCAATGACATCTGTACTAGCTTGGAATATGGAAACTTGTTTTTTTTTTTTTTTTTGGGGAGGTCTTTCTTCTGTCTATGTTTTTGTTGACGTGCAGATGTTGCTGCTCTCCTAGACACAGTAACTGCTTCTATGTCTACAGGGTCCAACATGCTTGCAGCTCTCTGCATTGAACCAATGCTCACAAGATTCTGCATCATACCCATGTGTGTTGTTCTTTGCACTGAACTCATCACCTATGGATTTCTTTGTTGGGGACCTGGTCTTTTGATACCTTGTCTGGGTTCCTTGTTTGCCTTCTTACCCATCGTAACCTACAAGGAATATACACAAACAAAAAGTCAATTCAAAGATCGCAGATGTGTAAAGACCACAAGCATAGCTAGCTGCATGAAACAAAACAAAGCTACATGAAACAAAACTTGAAGCAATGAGACAGAAGAATTTTTTTGTTGCCACAAGCAACTTGGAGATGTGCATTGATGATGTCTTAGATTTGAAATGCTTGTGAGTTATCAAAATGTGCATCTGGTGGCAAGGTGAAAATGCATCATGTTGGCACAGTGAGGACAAAATAAAGTTTGTCAAACTTTTTGAAGGTAACCTAAACCCTAAAGTTAAAAAGTGCCAGTGACTGCAATTGACATGTAGCACCTAGGTTTATCCCTTTCTAGGGGTAATGAGTAATGATTCCATACCCATATACCCATATTTGTAATGCCACAACTTTTGTAATAGCTAGTCAATCAACTTGATTTTAAGCTCATTTTCTTCCTATATAAGTGTACTTGAATGGTCACCATCACTATGGACTATTTTTGGGGAAAATCAATTTTTAATTTTTTTATATTCATAATTTGGTCTATGTATGCAAACTGTAAGATGTTTGTTATGACTTGGGCTTTACTAAATGAGATCATTGATTGATAATACAAAAATATTTTTTTAGGAATCTTTTTTAATTCTTGGTTTTTAAATCCATTATGGACTTTCTAAGATATTTAATATTAGAGCGCATCTTTTTTTTCTTCCAAATCTAAAATTTATTGATTCCCAAATCTTGTGACATATAATATATATTAATTCAATAAGTCTGTTAGTCTGTGATGGGGGTTTTGGGGGGTGGGGGAGGGAGAGGCCGGTGAAGCAATGGGCGATCGGTGTCAGTCTGTGACAAGGTTGGACCACCACGGTTTCCGCACTGGTCAGGTGTACAAACCAGGACCTGATCTCCACAAAGCATCGTAGCCGCCCGAAGGAAAGGAATGACGGTCGGATCACATCCCTCTCCCACCGCACCAAAGGCGGATATAAAAACCTTCCCCTCCCCCCCGCCCCCACTACCGAAAGAACCGGCAGTTATATAGAGGAACGTGTTTTCGAAAATTTCCAAAACTTTCGGGAACCAAGGTTCAAAATGTCAGAACCGGGGTTTTGGGTTTTCTCACCCTCGTCGGGTAAGGGAGTAAATACTCGAACTGATAACTTGAGGGTACACACGGCTGGTTTTGATACCCGCACAACGTCGGTTGGGACCACTGCGCGTTCAGGGTGGCTCGAGTAGCCATGGGTGTCTGAAGGTCACGGGTAATATATTCAGTAAGTCTGTCTGTCTTTCTGTCTGTCGAGGTCCTGAAACCCAGATCACTTTTAATAAAACTATCCCCCCGAACTCAAGGGCCCAAAAACTATTCAGGACCTCGAGTTCTTACTTCTTACTTTTACTTTTACGTTCGTTTCCGCGCAGCAACTGTCGGAGGTCTTTACTTCTTACTTTTACTTTTACGTCCGTTTCCGCGCAACAACTATTGTCGTCGATGGGGGAGGTATTTTTGGGATTTTGAGGGTGGGTGAGGAGATTTGGGTGCGCTTTTTTTGGGCTAAGGGTTTAGGAGGGTCATGATTTTTATTTTTTTCGTGG
>Ga0116228_10003224_pt1 | contig 14306 bp, 8 predicted proteins | sample S1TSphfallax_2_FD_89694 | JGI IMG/M metagenome (GOLD analysis project Ga0116228, IMG submission 89694) | Host-associated microbial communities from peat moss isolated from Minnesota, USA - S1T2_Fc - Sphagnum fallax MG | ecosystem: Host-associated > Plants > Peat moss > Unclassified | place: USA... | reverse complement strand
GCGCGCCCGGTTTGTCCTTCAGCGGCTCATGCTGGTGCCAGCCCGTGGCGAACGCCGTGCTGTCATCCAAAGCGATCTCGACGCCGTCCACCTGCCAGCGGCCGACCCTTATGCCGAGCACCCGCTCATCACGGCTCCGGGGCACGACATGGGCGGGAACAAAAGTCCGCGACCGCATTTCAATCGCCTGGCAGCCAGCCGGCAACATGAACGCGATCCGCGTCTCATTCAGCCGCACCGGGTCATACCGCTTGCGATCAGCAATGATGTGCAGATCAGCGTCCTGGGTGACGCTGTAGCCAAGCGTCGCGGCGCGGGCCAGCAGGGCGGCCTTGGCGGCGGCCATCTCAGGCCCTTCAAACACCAAGGGCATGCAGGTTTCCGCCCAGTGTTTCGGCCGGAAATCCGGATGCGCCTCGATGAATCCGCCGCCATTGATGAAGGCGGTGCGATTGCCGGTGTCCAAAAAGGATTCCGCGGGCAGGCTTTCTGCGAACATGATATCGTGGCGATCAAGCTCGACATGCCAATATTCCACCCGCGGCAACGGAACCTGCAGGATGGTGGCGCCGTTCACCAGTCTTTCTGCCTGCATCAGCAGGCCATCGACAAAAACCGAGTGGCCGGGGCTGAGATATAAATCGCGCGACGGCAGGCCGTGGGCAAAGGCGTTTCGGCGGATCAGCACCGGCCAGACCGATTGCGGGTTCGGGTGGCGCGCCGAGTCGATCACCCGGTGGCCGAGCCAGATGATTTTTGCCGTTTTTCCGCCGAATACGGCGACTTCATCGCCCACGGCCAAATCCTCAACCCGGGTCTCTGCGCCGGCAGCGGTGCGGATACGGGTCCCCGCCGCGTAGCAGGGAATATCATCAGTCGCTGTCGTGCCGGCGCCGGAGCTATCCGCGGCAATCGTGAAGGGGTCGCTGGTGAAACTGCCGTTGAAGGTCAGGGTCAGCGGCGTGCCGCCATCGCCGGTGTAGTCAATCGCCAGAACGCCGGTGCTGGTATTGAAGCTTTGCGAGGTAATGCTCTTCGTGTTGAGATCAGTTATGTCGATGCTGTCGCCTGAGACGAATCCGACGATTTCATTTGTGGGCGCATCCGCCAGGCTGAAGACCAGGGTCGGCGGGTCGCCGCTGCCAAATGTGATGGCGCCGGTGCCGGCAGCACCTGCCGCGTCCAACGCCAGCGTGCCGGACTCGATGGTTGTGCCGCCGGAAAAACTATTTGCGCCGGCGAGCGTCTCTTCTCCGCTGCCGTCCAGAACGAGGCGGCCAGCGCTGGTGCCGTCGGAAATTGTCCCGGCGAAGATTGCATTGGTTCGGGATGCGTTGTCCAAACTCAGGACATTGCCGTTCAGCAGTACCAAATCGGTGTTACCCGCGCTGTCGGACAGGCCACCAAGCTGATTGTTCGCGGCCAGCGCAAGCTGTGCGGTGGCCCCGCCGCCCACCCGCCCCAGCACCACGCCGGCGGAATCTTCCACCGCGTTAACGGCGCCAAGGGTCAACGTGCCGGCTTCGATATAGGTATCGCCCGTGTAACTCTGTTGCGCGGTCAGGGTAACGTTGCCGGCTTTGTCTGAGGTGCTGTCATCCTTGATCAACGTGCCGGTTTCCATGCCCGCATTGGCGGCAGCGGCCAGCGCATTCGGGTCATTCGGGCCGCCGGCCTGCTCGCCATCGCTGATCACGCCGCTGAAGGTGCCGCTGATCGTCTGGTCGAACACCACCTCGCCGCCGGCATCCGTGATGGTGCCGCCCACGGGCAGGTTGGCGGTGGTCACATCCAGCACCGCGCCGGTCTCGATCACCGTGCCGCCGGTGTAGGCATTGGCGCCGGTGAGCTGCACCGTGCCGGCGAGCAAATGGAAAATGCCGCCGCCGGAGACCGGGTCGGCGAAGACCGACCCGCCATTACCGGCATATTGCAGCTCGGCGCCGGAGGACACGTTGATGGCGTTGTTGTTTTTGAATGCGGCGTTGCCAAGGCGTAGCGCGCCGTCCTGCACCAGCACGGAGCTGTCCGCGATCAGGGTGATGCCGCCGCTGCTGCCGCCCGACATGTCGAGCAGGCCGGTTCCGGCCTTGGTGATGGCGCCGGCGGTGGCGACGCCGGTTTCCGTGATGGCACTTGAAAGGACGGAGCTGAGGTTGTTGGTGGCATCGCCAATTGTCAGAGCCGCGCCGGCGCTGATATTGATGGCGCTGTTATTGCCAGCGCTCTGTAGGGCGGTGAACTGGTTGCTCTTGGCCAGGTTCAGCACCGCCGGAGACGGCGATTTTTTGGTGTCTCCCAGGTAAACCCCAGGCACGCTGCTGAACAAGGCATTGACGGCATTGAGGGTCAAAACGCCGGAGTCGATGGTCACCGCGCCGGTTTCCGCGGCCGCGGTATTCAAATTCAGCGTACCCGAACCGGACGCCGCCGATTTTGCTATGCCCGGGCTGGTGGATTGCAGCCCGCCGGCAATCGTCAGCCCGCCGGAGCCGGTGATGGTGGAGCTGATGGTGTTCTGCGCTGATGATTGCCCGGCCAGCCACATCACCAGCTCGGATTGGCCGGTGGCGAGCGTGCCGCCGGTGATGCTGGCGCCGCCGTTCAGGATCAGCCCCGCCTCGTCCGTGGCGCTGCCGCCCAAAGCGAGGCTGAAACCGTTCAGTGCGATGCTTTTGCCCGCTTGCAGGCTGAGTGCGTAGGCGGCGAGGTTGCCGGCGACCTGACTCGCGGTGACGCTGCTGCTTTGCGTCACGACGCTCTGCGCGGAGGCCGTAAGAATATTCGTGCTGTTGCCCGCGGTCGAGGTATATCCGTTGGCGCCGCTATAGGTGACAAAACTGTACGGATTGGCCGGGGTCGGATTCGCGGTTGTCGAATCATAGACGACGATCCAGGGTCCGGCGATCCCGTCGGTGAGCGTGCTGCTGGCCCCGGCGCCGGTGGAATTGTCGAAGACGGTTTCGGTTGTGCCCAGAGCGCCGGTTCCGGGGTCCAAAACCAGCGTGGCCGCGCCGTTGCGTGAAATGCCATCAGTAAGAGTGACGCTCGTGCCCTTGGCGCCGCCGATAACGTTGAGTGTCGCTGTCGCGCCAACAGCCAGCGTGCCGAAGGTCACGGCCCCGGCCGCCTTGGTGCTGCTGTTGATGACCTGAAGCGTGCGCTGCAGGTCCGTCAGGCTGCCGGCGAAGGATGTTGAATAGCCGTTGGTGTCATAGGCGCTGCCGCTGGCAAGAAACAGGCTGCGCACCGAGCTGAAACTGGCACCAGCCTGAAACACGCCGCCATTGAGCTCAATCTGGCCGATCTCATAGGCCGGGCCAGTGGTGTTGCCGAGTGCGGCATCGCTGCTAACATTAAGCGTGCCGCTGGTGATGATCCAGTTGCCGTAGAAACCCGCATTCTGTCCGGCGGTCGCCGGGGCCAGGATCAATGTCCCGTTGGCGGCACTTGAGTTATCCTCAACGGTGAGATCCGCCTCGCCGGCCTGATTGCTAAGCCCCTCCGAAATCGCGCCGAGCGAGATGATCGGTCCGGTCAAGGTGATGGTGTTGCCGTTCAAGTTGAGATTGGCGGCCTCGCCGTCCACGGCGATGGCGCGGTTCTCGGTGAATGAATTCACGCCGGGGGTGGCGGACGCGCCGAATTGCAGCGTTGCGTTGCCTTCGGTCAGGCTGTCGAAGATTATTCCGTTATCGGCTTCCACACTCGCGGCGATGCTCGCCGTATTTATTGGCGCTGTTCCGGCCGCCGCACCCAAGGATGCGTCTCCGGTAATGATCAGCGTGCCGGCAAGGAAGGTTGTGCCGCCGGTATAGGTGTTGTTGCCGCTAAGCGTGACCGAATAACCGCTATCGGCGCCGAGCTGCATGACGAAGCCGGTAGCGTTGGAGCCGATTTCAACGGGGCCGAGATTGAGCACCCGCAGGCCATTGAAGGAGGCGAAGCTCGTGCTCTCGTCAAAACTGCCGGTCTTGCTGCCATCCAGCACGCCATTTTCCAGCGTGGCGTTGGTGATCGCACCGCTGATCGTGATGTTGCCGTTCAAAATAAAGCCGGGGAGTTGCGAGGCGGAAATCGTGCCGATGCCCGGCAGCGTCGTCTCACTGTTCGGGTTCAGGTTCCAGGCCGTCGCCAGCGCAACATCGCCTGGCGACAGAGAGGGCAGGCCGAGCCCTTTATTCGCTTCCCGGTAGGCGTCCGCATAGATAAAATCGGAATAGAACGCGGCCGTCTTGTCGAGGCCCGGGATCGTGCCGCCCGGCGCGCCGGTGATGTTGTTGCTCGTGGTGAAAAGTTTTGAGTCCTTGTTTTTCAGGATGGAATATTCCAGCCCGCGATAGACATCGCTAGTGAGCCCTTCAAGCGAGGTGGCGAGCGGCGCGCCGGTGAGCGTGCTCACCGTCTCAAGCGTACCGTCATTCACTGGATAAAGCAGGTTTTCCTGCTCCATTGTGGTAATGAACTCGGCTTCGGTCAGGTTTGAATAATTGGCGATGACGTTGACGTAAACCGTCGGATTGGCGGCGCCGTAGGCGGAATCCGCCAGGGCCAGGAAGGTGTGATGGCCGTCCGTCAGGTAGAGCACGCCGCCGGGGCCGATGACCACCGGTTCAACCGCGGTCAGCAGGTCGGCGTTCAGCTGGGCTATGTTGGTGTACTCATCGAAGCCATCGGTTTTTTTGTCGACCTCCTGAAACCCGACATTCAACTGCGTGGGAACCAGGGAATCGAGGGAAACCGTATAGAGTGCGAACGGGCCGGGGGTGATTGCTTGGTAATCTGCACCCTCATAGCTCGTGAAGGCTGATTCGCTAATCTGTCCCAAGACCGTCTCCCCGAAAATTGAGAACCGCATACAATGGAAGTGTCGACGCTGACGTGACAGTTTTGTTGCAGATTGCCGGGGTCATGACTGGATGACATCCCGGCACAATAATGCGGAACGTCGCTGGCAAAGGCACCGGAAAACCGTGATCGGGACACGAATGCGTACAGGGATCGGCGGCGTGCAAGGCACCTCATCACCGGTAAGGTCGTTTGTGGGCGTTGTGGCCGCATGTTTTTGACGCCGGGTTCGGCGGCCAAATCTTGAAGCGCAGGTTTTTTATTTCCCGGCAAGCAATTGATGGCGCCCGAGGATGTAGCGGAATTCCCCAGTGCCTTTTCCGAAGAGTGGCAGCGAATGGCCGGTGAGGTCGCGTCACGCTCCGGCGATAAATAGCGGGAATTGGCAGCCACCAAAGGTTTTTGAACAGACGCGCGTCACTCTAAGGGCAGTGTCATGCCCAGAACTGCGCACCTTCTTCAAAAACCTTATAAATGGATTCCAAAGGCTCAGCCTTTGGCGGGGTCCAGGGGCGGAGCCCCTGGCCTTGCTTGCTCAAGGGATAGCCCAAGCCGGTGATTACCCTTGGGTCAGTTGGGCATCCGGATCAGGCGGAACAGGCCCATGGGCCACATGGGTTTGATATCGGCGGATTTCAGGTCGGTTTCGGCGAACATGTGGCCAAGGTGGAAATCCGGGTGCCAGCCGAGGAGGGAGGAGGCCGGCGCCATGGCGCGTTCCACCCACCAGACCGGGCCGCGTTCGGCGGCGAAATGGTTGACGAAGAGGATTGTGCCGCCGGGTTTTACGACCCTTTTGAGTTCGGTCACCAAAGCCTTGGCGTCCGGCACGACGGAGGCAACGAACATGGCGACGGCGATATCGAACTGGCCATCCGCGAAGCTGGTTTTCTGTGCGTCCATCTCCAGCAGCGCGTCGATGTTGCGCAGGCCGAGATCGACGGCGCGGCTGCGGGCTTCGACGAGCATTTCGGCGGATAGGTCAATGCCAGTGACGCGTTTGTCGGCCGCGTAGAGCGGAAGTGCCAGGCCGGTGCCCACGCCGACTTCGAGCACGTTCGCGCCCTGGGTGACGTTGACCGCGGCAACCGCGGCTTTGCGGGCGACTTTGGAGATGAGGCCGAAGCCAAAATCATAAATGCCAGCCCAGCGGCGGTAGGCGACGCGGACGGCATGTTCGTCCATAGGGGCACTTGGACCGGTGGAGCGGGAGCTTAAAGACCCAATATCAAGCGACTCCGGCGCCAAACCGTAAGCTTCAGCCATGCTCCCCCCTCGAAATCATTGAATTGCAATACAACCTTGGCGCAAAACGGTCCCCTGAGGCAATGGGCGGGCGCAAATTTATGGTTATTTTGCTAACGCGGCGGCAATGGCCTTGACGAATTCGGCCGGGTTTTCCGGCAGATCGCCCTCCTGCAATTTGGCGAGATCGAGCAGCAGATTGGCGTCATCACCCAGCTCTGCCCGGGCTGCGAGGGCCAGAATGAGAGGGTGGGCAGGGTTTATTTCCAGGCGCGGCGGCAGGCCGAAGACGGGGCGGCCGGCGCGGCGGAGCAGGCGCTGCATGGCAAGATCCGGCCCGGTCTCACCCGCGACCAGCATGGCAGGGCTGCCGGAGAGCCGAGTGGAGGCGACGACGCCGGAGACTTTGGCGCCCAGAGCTTTTTCCAGCGCCGTGCAAAGGGTTGTGATGTCCTCACCGGCTTCGGCTGCGGCGAAAATGTCGCTGGCCTGGGAGGCGCTTTTCAGTTTTTTATCCTTGTAGCTTTCCAGCCGGGGCGGCCAGAACGCATCGATGGCGTCGGAAAGCAGCAGAACCTCGAAGCCTTTGGCGGCAAAGCCTTCGAGCTGGGGTGATTCCTTCAAATTCCCGCCTTCGGCGCCTGAGAGGTAGTAAATGGCGTCCTGGCCTTCCGGCATCCGGGCGATGTATTCGTCCAGCGTTGTTGCGTCTTCCTTGGTGGAGGGGAAGCGGAGCAGGCCGGCGATTTCGGCGGCGTGGCCGGTGTCGTCATAGATGCCTTCTTTTAAGACGACGCCGAAATTGTCCTGGAAGGTCTTGAATTTTTCTCCGTCCTTGGCTTGGGTTTTCAATTCCGCAAGTACCCGGTTGACCAGGGCTTTGCGGATTTTTTCAAGCACCGGCGTGGTTTGCAAAATTTCGCGGCTGACGTTGAGCGGCAGGTCTTCGGTGTCGACGATGCCGGTGACAAAACTGAGCCAGCTTGGCAGGAGTTTGGCGTCGTCGGTGATGAACATGCGCTTCACATGAAGCCTGACCTTCGACTCCCTGGTCTCCTCGACGGGCATGAAGGGCTTTGAGCCAGGAATAAAGAGGAGAGCAGAAAATTCAAGCGTGCCCTCGGCGCGCCAGTGGATGGTGGCCCAGGGATCGTCAAAATGATGGCCGAGATGGCGGTAGAAGGTGGCGTAGTCCTGCGCGCTGATATCGGATTTGGGTTTGCGCCAGAGGGCGCCGCCTTCGGTGATGGCGGTGAATTTGCCGTCTTTTTCAAGCTCGATGGGGATGGCGATGTGGTCCGCCCATTTGCGGATGATGGTTTCGACGCGCAGCGGTTCGAGGAAATCCTCGGCGTCCGGTTTGACGTGCAGGATGATGGTGGTGCCGGGCTCATCGCGCTCGCCGGGTTTGAGCGTGTACTGGCCGCGGCCAGCCGAAGTCCATGACCACGCTTCGGCGCTCCCGATCTTGCGGGAAACCACTTCCACCTCATCGGCCACCATGAAGGCGGAGTAAAAACCGACGCCGAACTGGCCGATGAGATTGGGGCGGTCTTCCGGTTTCGCGCCGGCGAGGCTGGAGGTGAAGGCGGCGGTACCCGAGCGGGCGATGGTGCCGAGATGCTCGGCGAGTTCGTCCTTGGTCATGCCGGTGCCGTGATCGGCAATGGTTATTTTCTCCGCCAGCTTGTCGAGAGAAATACGGATGGCCGGGGATGCGGGCAGGGCGGCTGATTCATCCGAGAGTGCAAGGAAGCGGCGGCGGTCCGTCGCGTCCGCGGCGTTGGCGACCAATTCGCGGAGGAAAATTTCGCGGTCCGAGTAGAGGGAGTGGACGACAAGGTCGAGCAGGCGCCCTACTTCGGCGCCGAATTCGCGGGTTTCTGGTGCGGTGGTATCGGTCATGATTCTTCTCCCCTGGAAGCGGCAGTCAGATAGGACAAGGGCGGGAATGGTTCAAGAATCCCGTTCCACCTAGCCCGGCCAGAAGTTGTCGTCCGTCATTTCCCCGAACGCCCATGGGCAAGCGGTGGGGAATGTGTCCTCCGGCAAGCTGGTCTGGTCCTCCGCCTCGATCTTGGCAACGCGATAGGCTTCGGCGATGGCGGTGGGTAGAACGGCCTTCAGGCTTGGGTTGTCCTGCATGTGGGAATCGATCGAAATGCGCTGGACTCGGATGCTGGAGCGCCAACTGGCCCCGCGCAGTGCGGGCTGATATTGCCACTTCAGCAGATGCAAGAGCAGAATGGTAAGCCGGCTTACCAGCTCGCGCTTTTCGCTGCGGCCCATACTTTCGATCTCCTCGGCAATGTGCTCGATATCGGCCTGGCCAAGCCGATTGGCGCGCAACAGCGCGGCCTGTTCATTGGCCCAGGCGTAAAAATCGCGCTCGTACAGGCTGGAATTGCTCATTGGCCGTTGCTTTTCATCAAAGTCGGTGAATAGAAAATATCGCCGGGGCGGAACGTCTTGTCTAGCCGCAAATGGCCGCTTGCAATGGCCCAAAAACACGATAACTCTTACACATGTCCGGATTTTCGCCTCGGGTCAAAGCGGTTCTCGGCCCTACCAATACCGGCAAGACGCATTTGGCGATTGAGCGGCTGCTTGGGCATTCTTCCGGGATCATTGGCTTTCCACTCCGGCTGCTGGCGCGGGAGAATTATGACCGGATGGTTGCCCGCAAGGGGGTGAAGAATGTCGCGCTGATTACCGGTGAAGAAAAGATTGTACCGCCCGGAGCAAACTATTTTTCCTGCACGGTGGAGGCGATGCCGCTGGACCGGCCGGTTGAGTTTGTGGCGGTTGACGAAATCCAGCTTTGCGCGGACCCGGACCGGGGGCATATTTTCACGGACCGGTTGCTGCACGCCCGCGGCATGGTGGAGACGATGTTTCTGGGTGCTGAAACAATCCGCCGGCTTATGAAGCGGCTAGTTCCAGAAGCGCAGATTGAAACCAGGCCGCGGCTTTCCGAGCTGAAATATGCCGGCCCGGCAAAACTTTCGCGGCTGCCGCCACGCTCGGCGATCGTCGCGTTTTCCGGCGCGGAGGTTTACGCGATTGCGGAGGCGGTGCGGCGCCGGCGCGGCGGTTGCGCGGTGGTGATGGGCCGGCTTAGCCCGCGGACGCGCAATGCGCAGGTGGCCCTTTACCAGGAGAAGGAAGTCGATTTTCTGGTGGCGACGGATGCCATTGGCATGGGCCTTAATATGGATGTCGACCACGTGGCGTTTGCCGGGCTCTCGAAATTCGATGGCCATCGTCCCCGGCTGCTCATGGCGCCGGAAGTGGCGCAAATCGCCGGGCGCGCCGGGCGTGGGATGCGGGATGGGACCTTTGGGGTGACGGCTAACTGCCCGCCGCTTGCCGATGAGGTGGTGACGGCGGTGGAATCCCATGCTTTCGAGCCTCTGGAGCAGCTGTGCTGGCGCAATTCGGACCTGGATTTTTCCTCCATCGATTTTTTGGTCCGCAGCCTCATGCAGGGGCCGCCGGTGCAAGGCCTGGTGCGGGGCCAGGATGCGACGGATGTGATGACCTTGGCCGCTCTCAGCATGGATGCAGAAATCAGGCGGGCGGCGGTGGGGCATACTGCGACCCGGATGCTTTGGGAAGCCTGCCAGATTCCGGATTTCAGAAAACTTGCCAATGACTGGCACAGCAAGCTCTGCGCCCGCGTCTTCATGCATTTGCGCAACGAGAAAGTTCTGCCGGTGGATTGGATTGCGGCGCAGTTTGAAGGGCTGGACAAAACCGAAGGCGATATCGACACGCTGATGCAGCGCCTGGCCGATGTGCGGGTCTGGGCCTACATCACCGCCCGTGCGGATTGGATGCGTGATGCCCTGCCATGGCAGAACCGGGCGCGGGAGATTGAGGATAAAATCTCCGACATGCTGCATGAAAAGCTGATGGCGCGGTTCGTTGACCGACGTGCCGCGCATCTCACACGGCGGCTGGAAGCGAGCGAGGACGAAGAACTTTTATCCGTGGTGTCAGCGCGCGGCGTGGTGCTGGTTGAGGGCCATGAGGTTGGGCATATTGAGGGATTCACCTTTCACCCGGACCCGTCCAGCCAGGGGGAGGAGAAGAAATTCTTGCGCCGGGCGGCTAGGCGGGCTTTGGGGTCCGAGATGCCGCGGCGGATCTTGCGGGCGGAGATGGCGGCGGATAGCGCGTTTGCCGTGGCCCCCGGCGCGCGGATTCTGTGGGAAAAAGCAGAAATTGCGCGGTTGCGGCGGGGTGCGAGCATCTTGCGGCCTGCTGTTGAAATTTTGCCCAGCGAATTTTTGGATGGCGCGGCGCGCGAGCGGCTGCGCATACGGCTTACGGCGTTTTTGAATGCGGAAATCGCGGCGAAGCTGGCGCCTCTGTTTAAGGCGCTTGTGGCGCCTGCGCCGGAATTGCGCGGGCTGATTCACCGGCTGGGTGAGTCGCTTGGCGTATTGCCGGTTGAAAATTTGGCTCCCGAACTGCGACCGGTGCTTAAGAAATTTGACATTATTGCCGGGCGGCTTGCGGTTTTCATGCCGGGTTTGCTGAAACCTGGACCGGCGGCGATGCGGGCTTTGCTTTGGGCGCTGTGGACGGGCCGCGAGGTGCCTAAATTGCCGGGGGCGGGGCTGGTATCCGTGGCCGCCAACGCTGATTGGGACGAAAAATTTGCATTGGCGATGGGGTGGGTGTTGGCAGGACCGGTGATGATCCGGCTTGATATTGCGGAGAAAATCAGCCGGGAGTTGAATTATTTGATCCGCCGGCATCCGGTGGCTTTGCCGCCGGGTGTTGGCTCGCGCATGTCGTTGAAGCCGGAACATCTGACGCCTGCGCTGAATGCGCTGGGATTCCGGATTATTCCGGCGGCGGCGTTGAGCCCGGATGCGTTCGGGCCGCCGGCGCCGCCGATGCTGGCGCGCCGGAAGGTCGCGGTGGCGAAGCCGTTGGTCCCGGCACCAGTGCCGCCGCTGCCGGACAACCCCTTTGCCGCGCTGGCGGTGCTAAAACGCGCAGCTTCCTGAATGGATGAAGAAGACAAATCCTGGCAAAGGCTTGATAAATTTATGTTTTTTGCGCGGTTCTGCAAAACGCGCGCGGTGGCCGCGGCGCTGATTGAAAAGGGCGGGGTGCGGATCAACCGTCTGCCGACAGACAAGGCGCATGCGCGGCTGCGGCCGAATGACGTGCTGACTTTGGGGCTCCCCAGCGGTGTTATCGTCGTGCGAATATTAAGTCTGGCAAAACGGCGAGGGCCCGCCACCGAAGCGAGGGCATTATATGAGGAGATTGCCTGACCGCTTGCGCAAAATTTCACTGGCGCGCATATCCGGCGACAATGTGTCACGGTTTTAGGAGTGCCTGATGACCTATGTGGTCACCGAAAACTGCATCAAATGTAAGTTCATGGATTGTGTGGAGGTTTGCCCGGTTGACTGTTTTTACGTGGGCGAAAATATGTTGGTCATTCACCCTGATGAATGCATTGATTGCGGGGTTTGCGAGCCGGAATGCCCGGCCGAGGCAATTTTGCCGGATAGCGATGACCGGGCGACATCCTGGGTGGAGCGCAACCGGGATTTCGCGAAATCCTGGCCGAATATCACGCGCAAGGGCACGCCGCCGGATGACGCGGATGAGTGGAAGGACAAGCCGGGCAAGGAAGCCTTGCTCTCGCCAAATCCTGGGACGCCTTGATCAACCCGGTCGCGTGACCGGGCTTCAATTTTGTGATATGTGGCGTTTCCGTGAACCAGGAACGGTATTCCTGGGCATCCTGAACGGGGATTCTCATGAGCGTCGACGAAAACGCGGTACCGCGCGCCAAAGCGCTGGCCGCAAAGCCTGCTGAAAAGAAACCGGCGGCCCCGGAAAAGGCCAAGCCTGCCGAAGCCAAGGCTGCCTTAAGAGCAAAATCTTCTCCTGAACCTGAACCAAAAGCGGTACCAAAAGTGACATCTGCTGCAAAACCGAAGACCGAAGCCACGGAAGCTGCAAAGCCGGCCGCCAAGCCAGCGAAAGCCGCGCCGAAACTTGTGGCGGCCGAGGTGAAACCCGCGCCACCGAGAGCGGCCAAAGCCCCGGTGGTGGCCGAGTTGCCGAAAGCGGAGCCACCCATGCCTGTTGAGAGCAGCCCGCCGCCAGCACCTGTTGCCGCGGCCCCGGTGCCGCAATCCCATTCAGGGGTGATTTCCGGCCCGATGCGGCCGATGACGCCGCCACGTGCGATGGCGAAGGCGGAAATTTTTGTGGATGGTGACTTTGTGGTCTATCCGACCCATGGCGTTGGCAAGGTTGAGCGTATCGCGACCGAAGAGATTGCCGGACATACGCTGGAGCTGATCCATATTACCTTTGATGAGAACCGGATGACCTTGCGGGTGCCGACAAATAAGGCGCGCACGGCGGGATTACGGAAGCTGGCCTCGCGCAAACAGTTTGAGGATGTTCTGGCTACGTTGAAAGGCCGGGCCCGGATCAAGCGCACGATGTGGTCCCGCCGCGCCCAGGAATATGAGGCGAAGATCAATTCCGGCGACCCGCAATCCATCGCCGAAGTGGTTCGTGACCTGCACCGGAACGCCGGCCAGCCCGACCAGAGTTTTTCAGAGCGGCAGATTTATGAGTCGGCGCTGGACCGCCTGGCCGCTGAATATGGCGCGCTGGAGCAAGTGGATAAGGCGACGGCGACTGAAAGGCTGATCGCGCATCTGAAATCAGAGTAATCAGGCGTCAGTCTTCAGTCGCCAGCTTTCAGAATTCTGACGACTGACGACTAACGACTAACCACTGATTAACGGCTGTTCCGTTGGCCGAACAGCTGGAGCAAAAACATGAAGAGGTTGATGAAGTTCAAGTACAGCGTGAGCGCATCGTAAACGCTGCGTTTGCCAGCCATGGCGGTGCCGTAGGAGGAACCGTATTGCAGGTAGGTGGTTTTGATCCGCTGCGTGTCATAGGCGGTCAGGCCCGTGAAGATGAGCACGCCGAGGATGCTGATGATGTACTGCATCTCCGCCGAATGCAGGAAGAAATTGACCACCATCGCGATCAAAATCCCGATCAGCCCCATCATGAGGAAGCTGCCGAACTTGGTCAGGTCGATTTTCGTCACATAGCCGAACAGGCTCATGCCGGCGAAGGTGCCGGCGGTGACGAAGAAGACCGCGCCGATGGAGCTTTGCGTGTAGACGATGAAAATGCTCGTGATGCTGGCACCCATTGCCGCGCAGAACGCCCAGAATAAGGCCTGGGCTGTTGTGGTCGAGAGTTTATTGATGCCGAAGCTGAGCACCATCACGAACACGATGGGCGCGAAAATCGCGATATAGGCGAGGATGGTCGGGCGATACACCATATACCCGTCGGCATTTGGGACTTGCGGGTAAAAAGCGTTGATCGCCGAGGTCTGCGAGATGGCCAGGGCGATGATGCCGGTGAGCAGCAGACCGGAGGCCATCCAGTTGTAAACGCGCAGCATGTAGGCGCGCAGGCCCTCATCAAGCACGGCCGTACCCGTGGCGGCGTTATAGCCGGCCTGGGCGGTGCGATAGGAGTTGCCATCAGGATTGTAAGCCATCGAAGCGAGATTCCTTTTTTAAAGTGGCTCATTTGCCACGTTCTATGATTCTCTTTTTTACGTGGATTTTCAAGTATAATCCGCGCAACCGCCGTTCTGACGACTGAAAACTGACAACTGGCGACGGTCTACCTGCGCCACCAGCCGCGTTTTTTTGCTTCGGCCGGCGCTTCGGCGCTGATCATGATGGGTTTAACCGCCGGTTCCGGTTCGGCAACAAGGACCGGTTCACTTTGCGGGGCGGGCTCCGGTTCGGCAAACGCCTCGGCCAGGGGGGCGGGCTCGGGTTCCGGCGTTGATGCGGCGACCATGCGCGATTCGGCCTTCACGCGCAGAGCCTCGGCTTCGGCGCGTTCCGCGGCTTCGAAAATATCAGCAATGTCGGCATAGAAAGGTTCGGGTTGCGGGGCTGCTTCGGGCGGGGGTGTGTCTTCGCCCTCCACACCTGTCCGGCGGCGGCGGCCGCCGCGGGAACGGCGGCGCCTTGCGGGGTCTTCGGCGGTTTCGGGAGAGGCTGTTTCCGGGTCTCCCATCTCGGCCGCGATAACCAGGTCGATTTCCGATGGCTGATCATCCGGCGCTGGGGCGCTTAGCAGTTCCGGTGCCGGCGCCTCGGTGGATGGCTCCGCGCCGCCCT
>Ga0116228_10003222_pt1 | contig 14310 bp, 8 predicted proteins | sample S1TSphfallax_2_FD_89694 | JGI IMG/M metagenome (GOLD analysis project Ga0116228, IMG submission 89694) | Host-associated microbial communities from peat moss isolated from Minnesota, USA - S1T2_Fc - Sphagnum fallax MG | ecosystem: Host-associated > Plants > Peat moss > Unclassified | place: USA... | reverse complement strand
GAGTCTTGTGGTCCGAAGTGCCCGTGGCTTGTCCCAACACCAAAGGGTGTCCCGGAATGAGAACTAACCACTCGGGTGGTTTGTTTTGTGCAGATTCTAGCTTGATCAACTAAGTCACTCTTCTTAGTCTAATCCCTGGGCTCCCAACTCGACCCTCTACCCCTTTCTAGAGTTGGAAGCCGGGAGCGTGCTACCAAGTCTCAACTTTCTGCAACTTGACTTTGTGAGACCCCCAAGTGGGTTTCACCCCGTGACTTGGGAGCGTGTCAGACTCTCTTTGTCAATCTTTGCATTTACCCATTGCCATGCTGCCCATTCCACTATTTTGTTGCAACCCTAGCCTTGGGCTCGCAACCAAGGTAAGGGCTTGCAAGGTTGCAAGCCAAAAGGGAAGCTTAAGAGTCATGTCGCATGCTCCCATGAGTGCAAGAGAGTGCGAGGGAATAGACCCTCACACTCCCAAGAGAATTCCCACTTTGGAAGTTGGAATCCCAGTGGACTTCCGAATGTTTACAGAGCAATTACAAGGGTCAAAACCCAATGGATTGAGGAGTTACTTATATCCTTGGAAATCTCTTGTAACGTAGATGTCTAAAATGGTTTTGCATGACCCATTTGGACATCTAAAACACAACTTATGACCAAAAGAAGGGTCAAGAGTCAACTTGACAATTTGACTTTCAACCACTAAAAGTCAGGAATCACCTCGATTATTTCGTGTGCAGGTGGCGTGTGACATATTGTTGGAAATCTTTCAATGAGGGCTACAACTTTGCCTCAAAACCCATCTCAATCGTAGGTCTGCACGCAAAGTTATGAACCCCCAAAGTCATAGGAGTCCCAACTTTGGCAATTTCAAGACTCCCACTTGGGAATCTTGGGACAAAATGCCATTTGGATGTGGGCCTCGTGGAGAAGCACATAGTATACTATAAGGGGGAAGGTGGTGGCTTCCCCCAAGTCCGGGTTGTGGTCAGTCTTGTGAATTTGAACTACCCATGGTTTGTCCTAGCACCAAAAGTGTTCCAACTATGCACTAATCACCTTGTGTTGGTTTTGTGCAGGTTCATGTGAGTGAATAAGTGCTTGTCATTCTTCCTAGTCCCGTCTCGGAGCTCTAGCACGTCCCTTTTACCCCTTTAAAGTGTTGCATGCCAGGGAGTGTGCCTCGACTCCTTACTCTTTCATTGTTTTCAGTTTGGACTCACATTTGAATCCTTCAAAGAATTGGGAGCGCATCAATTTTGTCAATTCCATTTTGTTTCCCATGTTCTAATATCAAACAAATGCATGAAGGGTCTAACCTAATATTATCTCTTGGATATTCCAACAAGTTTTTATATCATCTTGCAAATTCTTTCTAATATGCTTGAAATTAACATGTATTCAATCATAGATTCCAAGGTGTTTAGTGTGACGGTTGGTGACAATTTTCTTTTTTGCCATTGGAGTAAAAAGGTTTTACAATTGCAAGCACGCAATTGAATAATGCAAATTGAGTTATTTTTCATGCAAATTAATAGTAGAATGAAAAAAGAATGTAATTTCATTGTGTAAGTTGCCAAAAGGTTGAGAATGCGAATGAAAATTAAAAAGTTTTAAATGATAATGTGTATTCAGGTACTTGATATTGTTTCAATTCCTAATGGTTGCATACCTTTTTGTGGTGGTTAGGTACTATTTGAATTGGCACATACCCTTTGGGGGATCAACAAGTTTATGTACCTTTGAATTTGATGTAATCTCAAATTTTATATGGTTTGGATGTTACAAAGATGGAATATGAAATATTAATAGAAATATAATTTAAACATTTCATGTGATAGAATGTTCACAATAAACCAACATAAATTTCTTGTTTCTTTTGTTCATTTTTTTGCAAAACAAAATTTGTTGCGAATGTTCATAAAAATTTCATCCATTGTCATTTTTCATCCCCATTTTCATCCATAAATATTGCTCCCAATTCCTTGAAGGACTCAAATGTGAGTCCCAAATAAAAAACAACGAAAGGGTAAAGAGTTGAGGCACATTCCTGGCTCACAGCACTTTGGAGGGGTAGAGGGGCGTGCTGGAGCTCTAGGATGAGACTAGGAAGATTTGACAAGGTTTACTAACTCACACGAGGCTGCACAAAACCAACACAAAGTGGTTAGTGCATAGTTTGAGCACCTTTGGTGCTAGGACAAACCATGGGTAGTTCAAATTCACAAGACTCACCACAACTCGGACTTGGGGGAAGCCACCACCTTCCCCCTTATAATATACTTTGCGTCTCTCCACAAGGCCCACATCCAAATGGCTTTTTGTCTTGGGACTCCCAAGTGGGAGTCTTGAAATTGCCAAGGTTGGGACTCCCACAACTTTGAAGCGCCATAACATTGCGTGCAGACCTCTGATGGAGATGAGGTCTAAAGCAAAGTTGTATCTCTCATCGAGAGCTTTCCAATACTATGTTGCACACCACCTGCACACAAGGAAATCGAGTTGATTCCTGACTTTTAGTGGTCGGGAGTCAAACTGCCGATTTGATTCCTAGCCTTTCTTTTGGCCATAACTTGTGTTTTAGATGTCCAAATGGGTGATGCGAGCCCATTTTAGACATTTATGTTCCAAGATCTTTCCAATGATATAAGGAACGCCTCAAGCCATTGAAGTTTGACCTTTTAAATCGTCTTTTGAAGATTTAGGAGTCCATCGAAACTCCAACTCCCCAAAGTGGAACCCCTTGGGGGTGTGAGGGTTCATTCCCTCACACCCTTTCACACTCCTAGGAATATGTTGTATGATTCCTGACTTTCTTCTTGGCCTGCAACCTTGCAAACCTTTGCCTTGGTTACGAGTCCAAGGTTAAGGTTACGACAATTCACAATAAACCAACATAAATTTCTTGTTTCTTTTGTTCATTTTTTTACAAAACAAAACTTGTTGTAAATGTTGATAAAATTTTCATCCATTGTCATCATTTTTCATCCCCATTTTCATCCATAAATATCATTCATTCGTGAAACGTGGAATAATTTTTTTCCATGTCATTAAATATTATGTCCTAGGTGTGACAAAATATTCTTAAAATATCTTGTCCATGTTGGAAAAATATTCAAAAAAAAATTCGATCTTGTTCTTTTATTCATGTTCACGAGCTCATGAAATAACATCCATTTGCATCCATCAACCAACCTTAAGCTTTGATGAAGTCATTACTTTGTTGCAAAGGGCAACCTCTATTGTCCCATGAGGTTTGTTAAATTGAAATGTCTAAGATAATGTTTTTTTTTCCCCCAATTTTGTGGTTTGAAATTTTTTGCAATTTTTGGAAAACAATTGGCAATTTTTTTTTACATTTACATTATATAAATGAAAGCTTCAAATGTTTCTTGACTTTTTTTGTAGCCACAATGATCCTAGACCATTATTGTTTGGAAACTTATAAATATTTGAAAAATGGGTTGTAAACATGTATCAACAAATTAACCATTGTATTGTTTTAGTAAATCATTTGGCCAAATTATAAAATTATGATCATCAAAACATAAAGGACCATCAACTTACTTTTACACTTTTAAAACTTAGAAAATTCCAAAACATGCTTCAATTGCTCCACATAATTTCCTATTTGTGTAAAAAAAAGAAACTTTGACGTTAAATACAATTATAACCATCCTTGTCATGGTAAATAAACAATAAAATATGGCCGACATAAAGGGCCATTGATTCAACTATGTTAGCAAGGTTTTAGACTTGAATGAACATGATCCAGAATAAGGTTAATTTTACTTTTGTATGGGTTAACATCAAAAAATAATGATAAAAAAGTTGCACAAGGTTGGTAAAGGGACTTAAGTTATATAATATCAATTTTGTCGCAACCTTACTTTGAGAGAGTGTGAAGATGAAACTCACACTCCCGAAATGGGGACTTGGGAGTCCTCAAGGATTCCAAAATTTTTAGAGTTCGATTGCAAGGGTCATAACACCTTGCTTTGGGGCTTTCTTTATATCATTGGAAAGTTATCAAAGTGTAGATGTCGAAAATGGGTTCGCATGGGCCATTTGGACATATGTAGCACAAGTTATGGCAAAAAGAAAGGATGAGAGTCAAATTGGCAATTTGATTCTCGACCACCAGAAGTCAGGAATTGACCCAACCCCGATGCGTGTAAGAGGAGTGCGACGCACCGTTGGAAAGCTCTCGATGAGAACTACAACTTTGCTTTAGACCTTGTCCCAATTGGAGGTATGAGCAAAGAGTTATATTCCCTCAAAGTTGCGAAAGTCCAAACCATGGCAATTTCAGGACTCCTCCTTGGGAGTCCTAGGACAAAAAGCCATTCGGATGTGGGTGCCGCGGGGAGGCACATAGAATACTGTATGGGGGAAGGTGGTGGCTTCCCTCGTGGTGAGTCTTGTGAGTCCAGAGTTGCTCGTGGCTTGTCCTAGCATTAAAGGTGTTCCAGAATGTGAACTAACCAACTTGTTGGTTCGTTTGGTGTAGGTTTGAGTAAGTAACTAAAGCTTGTCACTCTTCCTAGTCCCATCCCGGAGCTCTAGCACGCCCCTCTACCCCTTTTGGTGCTGAGAGTTGGGAACGTGCCCCGAATTCCTCACAATTCCGTTGTTTAAGTAACTCATACCCATCTTGGTCTAACTAGGAACTTGGAGTGCATCAAATTTTGTGAAAAATTCATTATATTTTCATGGAAAGAACAAAATATTTCACATTGACAATTTGAAAATATGAAGAATATACATTAAACTTATTTCAAAGACTCCCATATCTTCTTTAAAAAGGCATTGCAAGCCCAATTTATGGGAAAATTTAGAAGATGGCATGTGAAATTTCATCAAATTTGAATGGAATGAATAAAATCTATAATCGTTTGGGGTGAGTAGTTTTTAAAGGATATGGAAAAAAATCTAGGATATATTTTCTTTTTTTTACTTCCTTTACAACAAATCTAAACATTTTGCAATTTGTAATGTGGCTTCAAAGCAATTGAAGGCAAAAAACCAATAAACAAAAATCAAACATGTGGGTTATTTCCTATTTGGGTGTGAAAAACATCTATGGCCTTGTAGTTGGTAGTTTCACCTACAAACAATAATTCCACATAAACAATGTTCATGAAACTTATGACATTGTATTTAAGAAATTAGGATATATTTTTTGGATTTCAATGGACAAATAGGATAAGTTAAATTAAGAAAGAAACTCAAAAATTATTATTATTATTTAATGAATAAAAAAACCGGTTCCAAACAAAATTAAAGTTAAATCTTCATTCTATAATGGCATATATAACATTATGTATGTAGGAAAAATAATAAAAATAATTTATTCCACCAACATATTTTCAACCTCAACACCATGGTTGATTTGGATGAAATATGGATACAAGCTTTGAAAATGTGAATACATCCACAATGGGAATGAAATTTGGATGAATGAATAATTTGGATGAAAAGTTTAGATGAAATGTGGATATAAGAAATTAATTTTTTTAAATATAAAAAATAGCCTTTAGGCTCATGGTTCAAGGTTCTAAACCCAAGGCTCACATGGTTGCATCCTTGCCACCCTTGGAGGGACTCATAGCCAATAGTTTAATGACTTCCATACTTTTGTTGGCTCCTTTTGGACCATTGTGTTTTGCAAGAAGTTGTATGACATCTTTAATTGGACCCCCTTTTCTGGTTACTCTTTTGGTCAAGTTGTTAGGTAGTAAAACAATGGTGGAATTCTCTTATATTGGTTTGGCTTCTTTGAAACTTTGTCAACTTTTTCAAGTAAGTTCTCAATGCCATCTAACATTCCTATGTCTCTACTAGGATGATTAGGAGGGTACACCTTTGACAAACCTTGGGTTTTAGTCACCTAAATTTATGACAAGCCTTGATCCTCATTTTGTTGCATTTTGGGCAAGTTTTCAACTATAGTCTATTGCATTTTTGGTAGGCCTTGAACTTCAATTTGTTGGATATCTAACATGCATACACCATCTTGTTCTTTAAGGACTGCACCTTGGCCCATTGAACATGACGATTGGTGTTCTCTAAAACTAATTGGGGATGATCATCCCTCAAGGCAGGTGGTACATTAACATCACCCTCTTTATTGTTAGTAGTTATTTCACTACCTAACACTCCTACTATTAGTATTAATTTCTCGTGTGTTTGATTTAATATGTGATGCACATCTTGGCAAGATTTCATGGCAACTCATGAACAAGTTAAAGTCCTCCTTGCTAGAGGTTTCATTTGACTCAAAATTGAAGTTTGGCTCTTTGTCACCATTAATCTCCATCCCCATGTTTATAATAGGTAGCATTAGAACCTTCTTCATTCTTCTAACTAACTTCTTACATATGACACGTGTAGTGATTATAGAGTTGAATGCTTGCATAAGGCCCATTGGTTTTAAATGGAATGTTCCAATGGTTGGGCATTTAAAACTATAAATGATGTCATAATAGCTAGGGCATAGTAAGATCTATCTTGCATGTTTGGTACAAATTCCATTGTGTCCATGAGGCTAAATCAAACAACACAAAACCCTAGCCCATTAATATTTTTAATCAGAATAGAACCAACATAACAAATGCAGTGTTAGTGCTAATCAAATGAGGTGATGTCAAATAATGCCCCATCCAATAGTAAATGTGATAATATTAGAAGGTTGATTAGTACATTGCTGGAGTATTTGATTTTGTTTGAATGTTCTTGGCCTCTAATGGGGTTATTTTGTTATTTCACTTGAATGACCTTAAAGTTCTAAAGGAGGTCAAGTCATATGTAGAAAGCTATGGCTTCTAGATTTTGATGAAGTGGGTTGTGGTGAACTCATTGCCATTCACGAGTAGCGAAGACCCATTTATGAAGGTTCCATTTCAATCCATTAAATTATTTTTGTATTTTTCCTCTTATCAACTTTAGTTGAAATATGTCTTTAATTTTGTAGACTCTCTTTAGTTGTTCAACTCTTCTTGTTAGGGTCCCTAATGTAAACTCCTCAGGCAATGAGAAATTCATTTTCTTCTCACCATTCGATAAATTTGTGAACAACTCTATTGATGTTCGAAATGAGGTCATGTTGTATAATTGAATGGATAGGGGGGGTGAAATCAGATTATAGGGCAGGGCCACTTTGGGCACTTTCACAACATGTCTATAAAATATATTTTTACAAAATGTATTACATTTAATTTTGGGTTTCACTTTTGGTGTTTGGGCTTGATATTTTGATTTTCACAAATTTAATGATATATAATATTATTTAAATAAATTTAAGAATTACAAAAACTTAAAATCAAGGAATATTGAATATATTTATGGTATATACAATATAATAGAGGATTGCACTAGGTTTGGGTTTGAATTAGTCAACCAAAAAATGTCTGAAATGAAAATTTTTAAAAATTATCCACCTCACATATTTTGTCATCTTCCATTTGAAAGTGATAGTTTGTCAAAATGTTAATTTACCACATACTTATGGTCATAACCCTCAAAAACCATTTGTGATATGATAATTATCAAATTCTTCACACATGACATGCTCCCAAGCTCCTTGATAGACTTAGGTGTGAGTCTAAAGTGAAAACAACAAAAGAGTAAGGAGTTGGGGCACGTTTCCTGGTTCACAACGCTTTGGAGGTAGAAGGGCGTGCTGGAGCTCCGAAATGGGATTAGGAAGAATGACAAGCACTTACTCACTCACACGGGCCTACAAAAAACCAAACAACAAGCTGGTTAGTGCATAGTTGGAGCACTTTTGGTGTTAGGACGAGCCACGGGCAAACTTGGATTCATAAGATTCACCATGGTCCAAACTTGGGGGAAGCCACCACCTTCCCCCTTATAGTATACTTTGTGCCTCTTCACGAGGCCCACATCCAAATGGAATTTTGTCATGGGACTCCCAAATGGGAATCCCGAAATTCTCACAATTGGGATTTTCGCAACTTTGGGGGCCCATAACTTTGCATGCAGACCTATGATTGAGATGAATTTTGAAGCAAAGTTGTAGCCATCGTTGAGAGCTTTTTCCAATGGTATGTTGCACACCACCTACACACGAGAAAATCAAGGTGATTCTTGACTTTTAGTGGTCGAGAGTCAAATTGTCAAGTTGACTCCCGGCCCTTCTTTTGGCCATAAGTTGTGTTTCAGATGTCCAAATGGGTCATGAAAAACCATTTTAGACATCTACGTTCTAAGAGCTTTCCAATGATATAAGGAACTTTTCAATCCATTGAGTTTTAGCCCTTGTAATTGTTCTGTGAAAATTCATGAGTCCATCGGGACTCCAACTCCCAAAGTGGAACCTCCCTTTGGAAGTGTGAGGGCTCATTCCCTCACATTTTCCTACACTCTTGGGAGCATGCGGTGTGATTCCCGGGCTTCCTTCTTGGCCCAACCTTGCAAGCCCATGCTTTGGTCATGAACGCAAAGCTAAGGTTGTGACAACATAGTTCACAAATTTATTCCACTCATATGGAATCACAATGTTTAATAAATACTACAAAATTCATAAAAATTAATTCATTTCAATCATATTTTGAATATATTTGTAATTTTTTTGTTCATAATAACATACCATTTTTTACCACAAATATATTACGGAACCTCACAATTTAAGTTGAAAAGATGATTTTTTTTTTGCAATTGAATTTTTTGTGTTAAAATCTACCATATTATGCAAAAAAATTGGAAAAAATGCTCCAATATTACCATGGTCGAAGTTCAAACACGGATGTTAAATAAATATTATATGTTTTCTTGTTATTTTTAGTGTTGCATTTATTTATGAGAATATCAAATGGCCACTATGGGGAATTATACTAACAATTGTCAATACCTAAACAATACATAATAATTTCCAATCAAATTTATGGCTACTTGATAACAAATTTCAAATTTAAATAGTGAATAACCATTTCACACTACTACCAAAGTGGGGTGCAATTTACTAACTTAAATCACTATGGAACCTTAAAAGTGAAATAACTTCATTGCATTTTACTGATTTCACCTTGGTGAAAGTTATTCCACTATAGTATCACTATGTAGACATCATGTTTCATTACTAGTTAACATAATTCACTATTACAATTTACTATAGTAAATAGGTTTATTTTTATGTTTAAAAAAAAATTCTATTTATGTTATTTTATGATATACCCTATATTATTTTAAGTTACTTTAGTTATTCTAACTTATATTTCATGTTATTATGGGCTATTATAAATTATTGTACCCTAAATTATTATATGTTATTTTACATTAAAATATCTTAACTAGTTTATTATAAGCTTTCAAGTTATTCTAAATTAAATTATTCAACTAACTTTAAGTTATACCTTAGGTTATTTTATTTTTAACTAATATATGTTATTTCAAGTTATACTTTAAATTATTCAAGGTCATTCTACTTTATGTTATTATAAATTATTTTATCCTAAGTATAATATCTTAAAATTGTATAAAACAAAATATAATGACCTAAGGTAAAAATAACTTAGAATATAAAACAATAACCTACGAAAAATAATTTTAAATACCTTATAATATAATAATTACCAATAGCCTATGATATTATAACATAAAATATCAAAAAATATATATAATATAATAACCATTAATAAAATAACCATCCATAACCACCAATAAAATAACCATTAATAACCATTAATAACCATTAATAAAATAACCACCAATAGAATAACCACCAATAACTATTAATATAATAACCATTAAAAAACATTAATAACTACAAATATAATAGTTACCAATAACCATTAATAACCACCAATAACACTAATAAAAGAACAACCAATAACCATATATTATAATTGCTTAAGATTGCCAAAAATAATTTAGGGTGAAATCATTTATAATAGACAAAAATAACTTAAGGTGAAATAACTTATAATAACTAGAATTGCCAATAATAATATAAGGTGAAATAATCTATAATAACATAAGGTCAAACAATTTATAATAACATAGAATTGCCAATAATAACATAAGGTGAAACATTCTATAATAACATAAAATAATAATAATAAATATAATAGTTGAAAATAGCCTAAGGTGAAATAATCTAAAATAACCAAAAGTAACTTAGAATAACCAAAAACAATTTAGGGTGAAATAGCCAAAAATAACCAAAAGTGATTGAGAATAACCATAAATAGCCATAAATAATGTAGGGTGAAATAACTTAAATTAATGAAAAAAATCATATAATAATTGAAAGTAATTTAACATAGGTTGTATTATTATATTAACAAAAAAAACTATGCATTTATTTTTAAAAATTCAAAAGAATGTCATTGAAATGTTATTGAATAATGATATTCAACCTTTTTTTTTTTTGTTCAAATGATTTTAAACTTTCAAAAGGAAATAAATGTAATTATGTACATTATTGAAATTTTAAAAAAAAACTTGAATCATTTTATTTGAACAAAAATCTCAATAAGATATGAATTTTCAAAGTTTATGTTTTAATAATGTTAAAATGAAGTATTTGATAATAGAATGTAATGTAACATATTATTACATCAAGTGAAGTGGCTTGATGGTAAGGGTGTTTGCCTCCATTCTAGAGGTCAAGGGATCAAACCTCATGGGTGGTGTTGTGTGTGACTTGAGAGTAACCTTGTTTCTCTAAATACTAGTGAAACAAATCATTGTCCGTAACTATTGGTCCTCATTCACTAGGGGGTTAAATAATTTCATTCAGTAAAAATGTCCAAATTCACTCAAAATATAGTGAAACCCAAAATGAATTAAGATGCATTTTGTAGTAGTGTCAAGAGATGAAATTTTATTTTATACATTTATTATAGGTGAGTCAATCTTGTGTGGAGTGTGTTTTCCAATTATGAATGTAATTTTTAATATATTTGAAGCCCTTTCCCAATTGTCTTATTTTTAAATGGCCATAAATATTTCATGTCATTTTATATCCTACATTGTGTTTGTGTTCAACATATCTTTGTGGAATCTGGTGTCAACTATTTTTTCTAAAGTATGTTTCACACAATGAATAGAATTTCCATCTTAATACAATCCAAATACAAATTTCCAAGATTTTAATGGTAACAAAAAAATTCAATTTCTAGTTGGATTTGTTGTTTGTTTTGATGGTCTTGCAAATTACTTTCCTATGGTTCTCATTTGGATGCATTTCTTCAAGCAAATATGAACTTTCAATTGTCAATTCTTGAAAGAAAATTTAATGATTCGGTTGATCACAAATCTTAAAATGCATTACTCTTCAAGCAACCATGATTAAATAACCAAACACACACAAACAAATACACATCTTGCACTAGCTCATTACTTCCATTTCAATCATGTTGGTTCATTTTGTGGTTTTACAAATGACATTTCTATAGTTTTCATTACTTTTTCATGGTTTTGAAATGTCATTGATGTCAATGGCCTTGTTTTGGTAATATTGTGGAGAGCTTTCAACATTCGAACTTGGTTTATCATCCACTTCCTTGGATGATTCTACCATAGCTTTCAGCATTCTAAATCATCGTCACTCCAAGATCCTTGCATTCCTTCCTCTTGGTCACTTTTAGTTCTTTGGCCACTTTTTGTTGATGGTGATCTTGAGGGAATACTTATTTGGAAACACAAATTCCAATAGATGGTTAGATTGCCTCAAAAATTGAATTCTGTAATTCTAATTTGTCAAATGTGTTGGCCACATATTGGCTCCTAGAGGCTATAGTAAACTATTGAGAAAGTCTTCATCAAACATACAAATCACTATCGCATAAATTTTATAATCCTACACATGGTTCATCATTGCCCAATATCCAATTTGTATTTGGTATTATGCATTGATGGATTTCATCATTTTTTTCTTGACAACAAGGTATAAGTCTAAGTCTTGAGGAGTTCAATAAGCCATGTATGTTGTCTTTTTCAAAATGGAGCAAAGCAATTGAGATTGGAAAACCTGTGTAAAAAACTCATGGCACCACAAAACAACATGACATTATTACTAATAATGTGTGCACGAAAATTCATGGATTAAATACCCACCTCTCTAATAATTAGAACGTGATTTGCATTGCATTATGATAATCTTTTAACATGTGTAGCAATGGCCACAAACCTATTGGATTTTTATGACAACGATAATTAGATTTTATATGGAAAATGGCATTGCTAGGTTGTAGATAAATATTTATAACAATGTACTTGTCAATTTCTTGCATTCTTTTTTTACATTCCTATAGTGATGCCTTTAGTTACTTAACCTTTTGTAGGATACATTTGCAAATTGTGCATCAATTTTTCAATGTGATTTTAAAAAAATTGTTTCACAATAATGTTGTTACAACAATTGGAATGTCTTTTGTCAAAAGCTTTTTGTATGTATAAATAATTCTTATATTTGATGACTTGTGTTTTTAGTTGACAAGTTCATGTTACAACTATGTTTAACTTGTATCCCATTACAACAACTAGGATGACAATGGCCATGAATGATGTGGCAGTGCAAAATATGCTTATATTGATACCTAATATTCTACCACATAAGACATGTCTAAAACCAAAGGGCAAGATTGTTAATAAAGGTGCCAAAAAAAAATTGCTTCAACACATGAGGCACCAACCTTGGTAGATTTATGTATTTATCTTGAATTGAACAAAAACATTGTTGTCAGATGTCCATGTGAGATATTACTAACATGGCAAAAATATACTTTTGTTAAGGTATATTTGGACATGTCATCATAATCTATCAAGCAATATTCCAATTAACATTGATGGAATATAATTGGAATATGCCTTCCAACTCGTGTTCATTGCTCATGCTTTCATTCACACGTTCACTAAATAGCAATCACCTTTGATTTTGAAGATGTGATCCAAAATAGAAGGGAGGATAATGTTAAGGCTAGAAAGTTTTGTAGGCTAGTTTTGATGTGTAATTTTTTAATTGAAAATCAAACTTTACCAATTTTGAAGTAAGAACTAATTTTATGATAGAATAAAAAATTGTACATAATCAATTTTACGATTGAACCAAAAGTTGTATTAAACCAATTTCAAAAAGTTGTTTATTTATAGAATTGAAAAATTAGCTATCACCTTTGATTTTGGTTCCAAATTCTAGATGTTGGATAAGATTGGGTAACTTTAGGAAGAATTTTAAGGATTTTCATTTTTTTAAAGACCCCCACCCTATTTCTATGACTTTGAAGTCTTCCCTTGGGGGAAGTTTGAAGGGTTTTTCTTTAAATCCTTGTTTTTTGATGCAATTGTAGTGTACTTTTTACACCTTGAAACTTTTGTAATGAAAGAGAATCTTTTTTTTGCTCAAGGAGTATTTGTTATGTTATGTTCAAGTTATATTTCCTATTTGTTATTTTGATTACCAACTTTGGAGATGCTGCAAAAGTTGTTTATTGCAATTCATTTATTTTTCTTAGGAGGAAATGGTAGGGTATTGGCTTATTTTTTCCCCCCCATGTTTTAAAATGATTATTTGTCACTAACCACTAAGGTGTTTAGGTCTTTACCAATTTTTAATCAAGTACTTAAAAAGCACCCAGGAATTCATCAAATGGGCCTAACAAACTAATATTCAACAACTAAGACTTCATAAAAAAACAAAAAAGATTCTAAGAAAACTATTTCAAAAATCAAAAAATAATTTCAAAAAATTGTATGCCAAGTTTTTATGTACAAATTTTGTCCAAAATCAAAGATTATAATTGCAAATGTTCATAGTTCTAATCCATTACGTAGTCGCTAAATGTTAAGGGTGTTTTCTATTTGTTCAAATGAAACAAAAATATTTTATATTTTCCAAATTTGATTTACATACATATGTCAATAGGTGTGTTTTTATCCAAATAAAAAAAAAAGAAATAGAAACACATGAAGATTTTTTTTTTACAAATGCACAAGTTATAAATGGAAATGTAGAATGGTTCCCAAAAATCAAATTGAAAAAACTAAATTCAATTCTCTAATATTCTTCAAATCCTACTACTTATACCAAAACATGGTGTTCTAAATTAAATAATCACTAGCTGGTACAATAATCAAGTGATTCAAAATCAAAATGAAATAACTATTGGCCACAGGTTGAATAATAGACATGTTTTGTCAACAAATTGATTATTTTAACAAACCCATTATCGATTAAATAACAAACTTGTTATCGATTATCTTAATAAACATGTTATTGGTTGCCTAATAACAACTTAACAATTTTTCAAAATGATAATGTCTTTGTTGAAAACAATAAGATCAGAGGAGAGATTGCTCATT
>Ga0116228_10003221_pt1 | contig 14313 bp, 10 predicted proteins | sample S1TSphfallax_2_FD_89694 | JGI IMG/M metagenome (GOLD analysis project Ga0116228, IMG submission 89694) | Host-associated microbial communities from peat moss isolated from Minnesota, USA - S1T2_Fc - Sphagnum fallax MG | ecosystem: Host-associated > Plants > Peat moss > Unclassified | place... | reverse complement strand
TGGAAGCTCATTATACCACTAGACACTAGTGCTGCTGCCATTTTTGGTTTTGCCTTTTCCCTTTTTAGCTTTTCCAACTTCATGGGACATGCTGTTGTTCTCCTGCTCCTCTTCACTGCTGTTCCTGCTGTTGTAGTTAGTTTCTGCAGATGATGCTTTTGCTGCTGCTGCTTTTGTTGTTGTTGTTGTAGTTGGGTTTTGGGTTTTGTTGTTTGTTTCCTTTGTTATTGTTGTTTTTTGTTTTTTGTTACCAAAATGAAATATGAAAGTGGTTTTGGGTTTGTATGAAATATGAAGTGTTTTTGGGTTTTTAGGACATGTATGAAAGTGTTTTTCGGGTTTGTATGAAATATATGAAAGTGTTTTTGGGTTTATATGAAATATGAAGTGTTTTTGGGTTTGTAGGACATATATGAAAGTTTTTTTGGGTTTGTATGAAATATGAAAGTGTTGTTGGGTGTTTTTGGGTTTCTTGTTTGTTGATGGATTTCATGATGTGTTTGGTCACTGTGAAAAAAGATACGACTTTGATCGTGGGAAGGTGGTGTTTTGTGTGGGAAGTTGGTTTGCTTTTGTTTCACTGATGCTTTGATTTTCTCTCTCTCTCTCTCTCTCTCTCTCCTCCTCTGCTTATGTGTTGGTAGAAGCGAGAGGCTTTGGTAAAGTGGGGAGGAAGAGCAGTATAGAAGCCAGAGGAGAAAGAGACAAAAATAGTGAAACACAGAGAGAGACAGAGGGACCGACAGAGAAGGGGGGGGGGTGGAGGTGGGGGAAACGATGGGGGCAGCAGGAGAGGAAGGAGCAGGAAGCCCAGTTGCAGCAAGTAAAGGAGGAGGCAAGGGATCGGGGAAAACAGCAACAGCAACAACAGCATCATCGTCACCTCCAGCAGCCTCAGGTACAGCAGCCCTGACGACGCCAGCGGCAGCTGCGGCTACTGTGGTGGCAGACGGGCAGCCAGCAGCTCCACCAGGGTCATACTCGGAATGGGCTGCTGCATTTCAAGCTTACTATGCGGCAGGAGGAGGACAACCGCCGCCCCCGGGTGCTTTTGCTCCTCATCCTTACATGTGGGGAGGTCAGCCCATCATGCCACCACCTTATGGTGCTCCACCACCTTATGGAGGTATGTTCCCTCCAGCTGCAGGAATGTATGGCCACCCAGGTATGTATGGGCAGTATGGAGCACCTCCTCCTCCTCTTCCTGCTCCTCCTGTAGCTTCTGAAGTGGCTAAAGAGCATGCAGAGCATCCCAAGCAAGAGTCTGTAGAAGGTGGAGCAAAATCTCAAACCTCAAAGCAGTCAACTCTGAAGAGAACCAAGGGTAGTAAAGGCAGCAGCCAGATGACAACATCAACCCTAAAAAGGAAAGGGAGTGACGGAGGCAAGGAGAACGGTGCAGGTGGTTTTGCACCCAGTAGTAATGGGGATGAGAATGAGAGTGGAAGTGATGCGTCCACTGATGCTAGTGAAGATGAGAGTCCACAAAACCTTACACACAACAAAAGGAGCTTTGATCAACTTGCTCTAAATGCTTCTGGAGTGGGAGGAGGAGGAGGAGGTGGCAGCTATGTATCCCCTCCTCCTCCTGCTGGTCAATCTCATCCAGACACAACACCTGCACTGGGTACCCCAGGGACTGGTGCTGGAAGCTTGGAAATGAGCCTGGATTATTGGAATACTGGATCTGCTTCCTTAGTGAAGGCAAGCAAACAAATGTCTGCAAGCCCTTCAACAAGTGCACCTCCAACGGAACTGTGGTTGCAGGATGAGAGGGAGTTGAAACGGCAGCGGAGGAAGCAGTCTAACAGGGAGTCTGCAAGGAGGTCAAGGCTTCGAAAACAGGCAGAATGTGAGGAGCTAGGAACACGTGTGGATTCACTTAATGTGGAAAATGTGGCCTTACGCACTGAGCTTTCCAGGATGACTGAAGAATGCAAGAGGTTGCAAGCTGAGAATGCAGCCTTACATGGACAACTGTGTAACATTCCACAACAAGTTACAGTACGAGCATCTGTGTCAGAGGATGTTCCAGTTGCTAATGATGAGGAGGATGAAGACTCCCAACCCAAAGAAAATGGCAACTCAAAGAGAAAACAGGACAACCCAGCAGGTGAGACTTCTGTCCTAGGCACATAAAGTTGTTACTGTGGGCTTTGGCTATGCAAGTGACCCGCTGTTTTCCTGGTAGGTTTTGAGTTGGTGCTTCTAAACCTGTGTCCAGAAGCTTGGACTAACATCTGTTCATTAAATTGGTTGAGTTCCAACAATAATAGTATGGGATCAGATTCTGTGATTTCAGATACCAATTTGGTAGAATCATAATTTTGAACTGAGGCTCTGGTGGTACCAAATCATCCTTGCATAAAAGGTACAGCACTCAGAGAAATTTCCTAGTGTTTTTGGAAGGCACCTTTATATCTGCAATCATCCCTCGTAGAATGAGGAGGGACAATATGCCTACTTGTTGAGAGTGGGAGGGATCTTACACCTACTTACATAAGATCCCTCTCTATTAAGGAGTAGGTGTAAGGATCTTCCACCTGCTACACCTCATGATCTATGTATGTTTTGGTTCAGGTTCGTGATAACATTATTCACCTCATGCTTTATGATGGGTGAAGTCCATGGGTGGAGGACATTTGCAAAGCGTGGGGCCAGTTTGGCTACCACCTTGGCATAGGCCCCTTTATTTTGGGAATGTCTTCCACCTGTGGGCTTTACCTCACATATGAAATAGTGTCCGTTGATTTCATAACACCATATAAGACCCCAGAACTGAGTCTTAAGAAACAGAGGGAAATGGCACCTTTGATCTCTAAAGTCTACCAGTGAAGATGCTCCCAAATCGTGCACACACTACTGCTTGCAAATTTGTTGCCAGTTGAACCCAGTCTTCATCATAGTGTATTACCATCACTTTTTGAAGATGGACCTGAAATCTAGTTTTGATGTCTGGATGGTGGGATGGTGTGATGCAGGATTGCGACCAGACAGTGAGCAAGTTGCACCATCATAACAAGAAAGTGTTGTTGTTCTTGGAGCCAAACATTGCAAGAATTACTCTAAAAACAACTTTTTTTTTCCTCATTGTGGTTGGTATTTTCCAGTAGCAGCAGTTTGATTATTTTGCACAGTATGTGTGTTTTGGGTTGGAAAAACTGGCCAATTTGATGAAGAGAGGGGGTGGTGGTTTCTATGGGATGATGACTGCAAGACTCTATTTGTAAGTGTGAAATTCAAAATTTTTCTTTTGATGTTCGGTGCTCAAGGAAAAGTTTAATTCTTGTGCTAGCATTTTCTTTCTCATGAGTATGGAGATTTCTTGATTCTCATTGAGAGTTATCTCTGGTCAAGTTTGCAATGAAGGCTTTTATTAAAGTGCTTCACTGGTGTTCTTCCAATGTTCTTATGTAATATCCATGGTGGTACCTAGCTATGTAAGGTGTCAAAGGCTTTTATGACTTTCCTCCCATTTGCATTAAGGTTTCCTCTTTATCAGTTCCACAAATCCATTGAGGGGTAAGCAATCCACAACTTTGTACTTAATTATTGCTGAAGTGGGAACAAAGTATTTCCGCCACAAGATGGGAGTTGGGGATGTTATTGTTCAAGGAAGGAAGTGAAAGCATCTTGAGGAGATGGTGTTGACTCTCTGAAAAGAAATTAGTATTGAAGCTGAAATGCTGTTGATGCTCTGAAAGAAAAATTAGAATTGCAACTGCAAGGACTTGTGTATCTCACACTTTCCAACTTAATTTGTTTCTTACCTCAGATAACCGAGACCTAAATTATCTTTTATGAAAGTGTTGGCTGGTCATACTTTCAACTGCTCAAAAGGGAATAGGCCACCACACACAGCAACAATCCTGAGCTGTCAGAAATTTGCTCCATGAGATTCATCAATTAATGAACAGATTCAGTTTTACTAATCCTCTAGAGCTCCTGTCTCAATGCTTTCCTTTCCTTTCTTCTCTCTATTTTCTTCTGTTTTTTTTGGTTTCATCTTTTGGCTTTTTGTGTGATTGAAAGCTTATTAAACTCTGACCAAAAAGAAAAAAAGAAGAAAAAAATACAATAGTTTTTAATGTGTGACCAAAAGTTACTACTTGTGACCGAAAAGAAAAGGCAAAATAAAATAAAACATATACCTTTTCTGTCTCTTTGAGTTCTTGTTGGAATTTGGTTGTTCTTTTCCTCATTTAAGTTTAGTTGAGCCAGCCAGCATCATGGCTGAGTTTTCCAGTTACTCCCACTCTTGTGGCAGGATTGTTTGATAATGTTTGAGATTAACGAACAGCCAAACACGGAACTGATGACAGCAATGGGGAAGTTATGGTAAGTGATGAAAACCTGCCATACGTCAATAAAACAAAGCACCCAAAAAGGGGGGAGAGAAAGGTAAGTGGTCAATTACCATATATGTTGGCTGTGCGTATGATTATCACTCATGCTCAAACTCAAGTCTGTCTTGTGGTCTCAACTTGTAGCAGAAAATGTCCATCCTGTAAATCTGTCAGCTTTGCACTGTACATTTGTGGGCACACAGTTAGTTGCTGGCAGTCACAAAACTTTACAAATCCAGTCTTTTTCTTCTCAATGAAAGCACAGTCACATTGACTGTCTGTATTCTTCTATAGCACACAATGGATTCACAGTTCCAAGCTTGTCTAGATACTTTGCATTATAAAAAAAAACATCTTGCAAAGCACTACACTGTACTAGCTTGTAAGTTTCAGGGATGAAGAAGGTGAAGCTGTGTACCGAGTTGTAGAAATCTGATCTCAATAGTCAAAGCATATCAAGAAAAGCCCACCTTTACGTTAATTATATCTCACTTCACTAATTGGTGATATCTATTGTAATCTACCAGCTCATCCGGAAGAACAGGGTTCACTCTTAGAAGAAGGATAGCAAGGGCCTCTGTTAAAGACAACAGGCATGTTTGCATTTCTACTTTTGAGTACATGAACAGCTTTCAGAATTATAGGAACAGCTAATCAAAAGCTTTGTCACTAGTTTCTATCATTGGGCACCTTGGAAGCCCAGGACTGAGTGTCCCATATCTTCAAATTCTCATGATTTCAACTTTGGTAGTCCATTCCTTTTAGAGCAACTGCATAACCTCTATATCACTTGTCTATGTACATTAAACCATTTAATGAGAGAAAACATGCTCATCTCAGTCTGGCTTTCTGAAGCAGCAGCTGGGTGCAAGCAATGGAACAACAACAAGAGATAAGCCCTTAGACAGTGTATGACTGCTGAATTGTGTTGACATCCAAGCCTTTCAATCGCACCACTGATTCTACATGGCCCTTCAAGGTGTTCACTTCTCTTAACCTGCAGCACCCTCAAAATTGCATCAGTTCTTGCAAATCCACACCATAGTAGACATTGACAACAACCTACTGTCTCTGTGTATGCTGCTGAGAGCAACACAACTACTGACGCAACCTTCATCACATGGTAATGGCTCATGTGCAGTGTTGTCAAATATTGGTAGAAAGGTAATCAAGAATCTTGTACAATGAGCAGTATGAGGAAAGAAGCATGTTCAGAAGCACCAGAAGACAGGGAGGCAATATTGAATGGAGGATGAACCTGGCAATCTCAGCACGTCTCTTAGCCTGATCAGCCATATCACCAAGGGTCTCCTTGGAGCCCATGGCAGTACCTGTCTCCACCCCAGGTGGATGAAGACCATGCAAAGTTCGTTGTGCTGTGGCCCACTGTGCCTCACGGACTCCTTTGCCAAAATCCTTATGGTGTGTAAAGGCAGTCTGCACCCATGATTCAACTTGCATGTAAAACTTTAGGTTTCATGTCCAAACAAAAGTCTCTTTCATTACTGTTAGGAGGGGCTCTGGCTCATGCTTCATCATTATACATAATTTGTTGCTGTTTCCACACAAACATGTCTTGAGTGAAATTCCATGAAGGCAAGACTGTAAATACACATACATAATCTGCAGTTTCTTTCAGATTCTATCAGAAAATGCAACAGTACCTTGCTATTCAGCATGTTATCCCATGCCCTCCCACTTAGGATATACCGAGTTGCAAACTTGATTATGTCAAGGGGAATATAGAATACAAGGCTGTAAAGCCAAATGACTCCGGCCCATCCCCACCCAATGCCTCGGATATTGGCAAAACCCCATGTTGCATACACTGCAATGAATGTTGCTATCTGCAGTCCTATTCCCATTGGAACCCATCAGATATCCGAACATCTGCATCTCATCTGAACAAAACCTGGCCAGTCTCTATGGGGAAAAGTACAATAAAATCTCCTCCAAACCCTAAAAGAAAACCCAAGATAGATAAAAATGCAGAAAGTCAAAAGTAACCAGAATTACCCACCAGTTGAGCAATCATAAAGGCACTCATGAGCAAGAGGCCAGGTCGCTCGAGAAATGACCAACTGCGAGACCGGGTCACAAAAATGAGGGCCTGGCTCACGATACTGACTTGCAAATACACAGCAGATGTCATCTGGCTATTGCTGTACCCAATGTTCCGTACATGGAAGTGGCTCTGCATTCATCCCACAGTAATACTCACATCATGACACTAATCACAAAACTCTTGGTCCATGTCAATCACAAGCAATTCAGAACAAGATTAACCTGATCCCAAGTGTTTAGAGTAACAGTACAGTTGTCAACAGTCCACTTTAACTGCAAATTGAATAATATCTGTGATCAATCAAATGTTGTGAGTGTCTAGAATTGGTTCTCATACTGGGAAGAAGTTGGTTTTATGAATAGCCCAGAAGAATATGACAGTCATCATTGCTAGGTAGCCTCCGAGGACTACTCCAGTTGCAAAAATCTCTCTTAGCTTCCAGCTATCAGGTGATGGAGAAGGTTTTACTCGATCTTTTGAAATAGTCATGATTGTACCTGCACCCAAAAAAATTTACCAGCAGTTAAACACCATAATTTTAAGTGTTTCCACCTAATGCTGGACCATGGAAAGTTCCAACCAAGAAAACTAACAAAACAGTGTCAAGGATACATAGCTCCACAAAGTATAGTGTCTCAATTCTGGAGTGAATGTTAGAATCCATATTGTTGTAGATGGTAATTCTCAGTGTACATGGAGACTCACCATCATTGAGGATAGCAATGATGAGCACCATGAAAGGAGAAAAGTCAAACTGCCAGATCAATGCGAGCAGCAAAAATCCTAGCTGAAACCCCACAGGTAATGTTATCTCACAGGGCCAACACCAGGAAGTACATTGAACACATCAGATGGCTACAGTAATCTCTTTCTCACTCAACAAGTGTCACAGGTCACAAGAAAAATTGGTGCAACATAGTATCAACTATCTCAAAAATGATGAAGGCCATTAAGCTGAGGATAAAGAAATACAGTCAAAACTAACAACACAAAAACCCAGCTATATGTTTAGAAAAACAGCCAAAAGCAACATTATGACTCTTGAGTTCCAGTAAATGTACTTACCACAATACGGATAGTGATAGAAACCGCATATATCTGCAACAAAATTGAATCCCAACATCATTGCAGCTTAGTTACAGAATAAGGTTGATAATCTTCATAACGGAAGCCAGAACTGTCATGACATTTACTTTATTTGTTATGGGACCTGTTCATTTACCGTATAGTTCTTCATACGCTGGAAGATGGCACGACTTGTCAGCACAGCACTAATAATGACACTGAGGCCTGGTTCTGTGAGGACAATGTCTGAAGCACTCCGAGCAGCATCTGTAGCATCTGCAACTGCGATACCTATGTCAGCTTTCTTCAATGCTGGTGCATCATTGACACCATCACCTGTCATTCCACAAATATGCTTCCTGTCTTGCAAGCGCTTCACGATTTCATACTTGTGCTCTGCACATACAGTAATAACCTTACTTCAGCACAATCTTGAGATGTTACTGGAAGCTTAGATGGCATTGTGAAACAAAAGCTCTATAATCGAATCTCATTTCAACTAAATGCTGAATTCAAACAACCTGTATTAATCAGACCTGCCTGAAATGAGTAACAAGGATAACACTTCTACATTGACCTCATGAACAATGAGCATGTACTCTGCAGTTGGCACAAAAACCATAGTGAAGATTCAGTATATAATGACCTGGAAAGACACCAGCAAAACCATCTGCCTTCTCAATGAGCTCATCGACAGGCAAGGCAGCAAGAGATTCATCCTTGTTCTGTCCCAGCAGGGAAGATGAGGGGTACATGTTGGTACCCATCCCCAGCCGACGGCCTGTCTCCTTTCCAATTGCCAGTTGGTCACCTGCAATGTAGTTACATCAGTTTTTTTTTACTCGCAGCTTTGTGAGTCAAGGTCACACTGACACTGAGTTTGAAAAGATGCACATTAAAACCACAGCAACCAATTGTTTCCAACTTCAAAGTGTCTGCACACAACATAGGCAAACACATGGCTGTTAGCAGATCCAAGCTGTCCCAATTACCTGTAATCATTTTGACATTCACTCCAAGGTCGAGAGCACGGCGAATAGTCTCAGCACTGTCATGGCGAGGTGGGTCAAAGAGAGGTAACAACCCACAAAATTCCCAAGGACCTCCTGCACTTTCTTTGCTTTGGTCTGGAACTTCCTGTATTGTTGACAGTTCACCATGATTCAAATCCGGACCACAATTGCTGATTCCAAGACGGATAGCTCAAGTAGTGAAAGCTAGTTTCCTTCAGAGTCAAGAACTCTTCACACTTGGATTTCAATGTAGCAAAAGAGTATTTGTCTTCATCATTATTCTGGACGGTGACTGTCTATTTTCCATATGCATATTGAGGATGGAAACAAGTGGTACAGCTAAAACTGCTATTTGTGCAGACCCAAGACTTCAAAATTGTGGCATAGAGATGGACATACTATGTTGTGAAGAAGAACATAGTGGTAACTAGGATAATAAAACACGGAGCATCGAGAGCACTTGCCTGTCTGGCAACACCCAATGACCTAAGTCCTCGCTCTGCAAATTTGTCAATTATAGAATGTACCCTCACAGCAATCTCTGCTTTGTTGTGTGCCAGGGACAATATCTGCAAATCCAGAAACCACTCACCAACATGGTTTTTAAGCAGGGAATAAAAGACCTGCACACTACGAAGGTATTTCTCTTCAAAGTTTTTCTATTATTTACATTACATCATTAAAAAATTGCTTAATGATTGACCTGCAAACATTTTTTTGACAGGACATCACATTGCCAAACTCTTCCCAATTTCACAGGAAATGGCAATGTTTATGGTTTGTCATGTGATAGATAATCAATTGTCAGGCAGGGGTACACCAAGAACATTATAGATATCAACTTTGTATAGAAGATACTTCTGTTCATCTTGCCACATTCTTTTCTGAGTGTTTTCAATATCTGCATAGAAAAAACCATGCCAGTGATATAATTGACTGAACTGCAGGCAATATATGTTGGAAGTTCCAGATACAGAAGGAGCATAGCAGCACCTGTTCAGGAGCACCTTTACTTGCACGATACCACTTCCCATCAGCACTATCAATGTAAGTTATAGCTGTCCGCTTGTCTACTGGGTTGAATGGGAGGAAATGAACTTCTGTTATATTTGCACGTGCCTGCCAATAATCACAGATACATAAACTTAATCAAATGGCTCTTTGCAGAAACAACAATTAGAAGCCACCTGGTCCCTCTCTCCTCCATTTGTTTCACAGATAGGAAGTCAAAGCTCTTACCTCTTTGGGATCAGCCAACATACCAACAATGGCTGCATCAATGGCATCTTGATTTTCAAGCCTGGATGCTCTAGCTGCTAGCAAGCACACCATATCTTTGTCAATTCCTCTGCTAAATACCTGCAATTCATTGTCACAACAGAGTTCAGCACCAGACACAAGATGACACATGTTATTGTGAGAAAAAACATCATCAACACCAAAACCCATGCAGATCCCATAACACAACAGCCATGTCTGGTGCTGTGTTAAACAAACAGAACACCTTTTTCACAGTGCAAAATTTGGAATGACACTTGTGCAACAGTAACAAAAATTCCCAATCTCAGTTCTAAGCATTACCTCAACAAGGTTTCTATCAACTGTCAGTTTGTTCAATGTAAGAGTTCCTGTCTTGTCACTGCAAAGCACGTCCATTCCAGCCATCTCCTCAATAGCAGTCATACGTTTCGTAATAGCACCCTGATCCAAACAATAGTTTCATGTCCATTAAAAACCTACCATCACTGGAATTAGCAAGGTTTATGTGCCCTGGCCCACACATGCAATATTGACCTGGTTGAATAGCAAAGATAAGAATGTGTGAGAAGAAAACCAGAACCTGTTGTGAGAGTCTGTGCGAACCAATGGCCATGGTGACAGAAAGGACAGTGGGCATAGCAATAGGGATGCCACCAATGAGCAACACCAATAGGTTGTTGATTCCATCACGGTAGTTGCGCTTCTGGATCGCATACATAACAATAATTTCGATAATAATACCTATGGCAATTGAAACTATGCAGAAATTCCCAATTGCTGTAAGGACCTGCAAAATCCGATGAAAGTTTGATGACTATGCTTGCATATCCAAGATAGGGAAAGGAGACATACAGAGAACAGAGAAAACAGAGATGAAAAATGATAGCTGAAGAAGTAGCACCCAGAAAGTGACAGAACCTTCTGGAAATGGCCAACATTGTTGGTTGAATCAACCAAGTGAGCAGCTTTTCCAAAAAAGGTGTGCACACCGGTAGCAATGATGACAGCTTCAATCTCTCCTTGCTTACATGTAGATCCAGAAAACACCTCATCTCCCGGCTTCTTTGTGGCTGGCATTGACTCCCCTGTCAGTGCAGACTGGCCAAGCAAGGACCATCATCAATCCAGAATGTCTGGGAACACCCCTCTAAGATAACAAATAAATGCACAACTTGCTGCCATCAAAAACAAATTTTTTTGGTGTGCTGTTGAGTCCAGTCCAAATTGGACGGGCCTTGTTAGCAGGCAGCATTCAGTTTCATCATCTCGAAATTACAGAATTGATTCAAGGACTCAGCCCAATGCACAACTAGAGACTTTGGATTCTGAAGAAGTCTGAATCATCACAAAGAAGATTTTGTGGGGTCACCTGGTCAATTTTCAAAGGATCTCCATCAAGGAGACGAGCATCAGCAGGGATGATGTCACCCAATTTGATGCTGATGATATCTCCAGGTACTAAGATCACAGCTTCCTGCTCACTCCACCTCCCATCACGTAGCACCTGACAGCAAACAAAATCACAGCAACATCACTACCATGGTGAGAGCAAAGACATGAAAAGAGGATTAAGAACCTCATACTCGTCAACTGCATGGAAACAATTAATCTCACATAGCAAAAGAATTGATCCACATGGCTGAGGGACCACACACCCATGGTAGAGAGCCTCATCTTTCCTGATACTCCATGTTTATGTTTGACCAGCTCAGTTCACAACACCTTAGTTAATATTTTCTTCTGGTGCAGCTCAAATGAAAAGGCCAGAAAGGAAGGCCAGACCTTAGTCTTTGGTGCAAGATGAGCCATGAGGGCAGCTGCTGCATTCCCAGCATTGTTCTCCTCAATGAAACTAATGGTGGAGTTCACAAGCAGCAAGACAAGGATTCCCAGAAAATCTTCCCAATCTGGTGGCCGGCCCTACAGACAAAATTCAAAATAAATGCTCAGTAGGTCCAAACTGAAGAAGTGGCCCAGAAGAAAACATAGTGACCTTAAATTTTGCCTGTGTAATTCAACACACCTTCCGGGACAGAACATTTTGAACTTCAATTCAGGAATCTTATGAAATGGAAGGTACCTGTTTTCAGATACCTGTTCGATACCTTCAAATAGGTACCTTCCATTTTGTAAGATTCCTGAAATTAAAAAAGTTCATGTTAGGGAAGGAACCCCTTTGAGGGTGTTCCTGGATTTAAGGGAACGGCTGAGGCCAAATACCCAGAACACCCAAAAGGGGTTCCTTCCCCTAATATACTACTTAGAAAAGCAGCAAATTGATAAGTGAAGAAGAAGAGGTTGGGCATACTTGTCCATTGGCCAACACAATAGCCATCAATGCAGCAGACTCCATAACCCATGACAATGGATTCCACATGAAACCCAGAAACTTGAGAATCTTGTTTTCCTGCACAAGATAAATCAACACCAACAGTCCAAGAAATTCAGCACAGTTCAGTCTGATCCGGACAGTCATGATCTCAAGGTGCTGCTTTTGCACTCAACAGGGGTGTGATCCCACCAAAGCAAAGAAAAAGTTTGCAGCAGCAATGTTCACAAGACCGTTACCTTCTTCTCCTCCAGCTTGTTTGAGCCAAAGATGGCGAGTCGATTGTTGCCCTCTTCTGTGGTGAGGCCCTCCTTGCTACACCTGAGCTGGGAAAATACCTCCTCAACCGGGATGTGTTCCTATTCCCATCCCGGTGCAAGAAAGGTTGATCAAACAACAACACACACAGCATGCACAGAACTGGCACATATATTCTCTCGTTTTTTCCTCTCTCTCTCTCTCAATCGTCATTCCTTCCTGTCTTCTCCTATCTGGTAGAAATCTGCTGGCTCTGTGAGCTTGCTTGCGTCGGTAGATTCTCGTCCACATCCTTCTCATATCCCTGAGCGTCGTCAATTGATCTTTTTTCTCTGGTATGTTTCACTAACAGCATACTGATTTCTACGACTCCCTAGTACATTTCCAGCAAAAAAAATCTGAATTATTCTTCAACTGCTTTACGAATCTGGCTTTCCCGCTTTGTATTTATTTGTTTCACGTTCGTATTGCGGGGTTTTTTTTTCCCAGCCTCCCCTGCAATTGTGAAACCTTCAGGAACTAAATCCAGAGAAACTCTCTGGAGCACTATACGTGACAGGATCTCTAATCTCCTCCGAATTTTGCTTTTTCCTGGCCAGCACAGAAAAAAGATATGTCGCTCCCCAGGCTGCTACTTTGTGTACGTATATCTATCTCTCTTCACAAACTCGATGCATGACCAAAAATTCCCAAAAAGACAACCAAAAACAAAGAAAAAAAACGGAACAAACCATTATCTCTAACGTTGTAGTACCGAAACTGCAATTCCACACATTCGAGCTTCAAAACTGAACTCAACCTTCTTAAGGCTATTGATTTTCCCCCGAACTTTCTCGAAGACGGAAGCTCACATGCACGCGAATGACCGTCAATGTAATACAGGAAAAGCAAAGAATTACGTACTCTTTCCTCTACCCCGAATCGATGCAACGAATACAGAAACAAGACGCAAGAGACGCAGCAGTAGGAGTAAAAGAGGCCTCAAGAGCTAATCAATTCCAAATCAATCAATCGATCTATCTTAATTCCTTGATGTTTCTTTCTTGTATTTCTTCCCTGCTGCTGCTGGTGACACTAGTGGATTGGCAGCAGCACGAGGATTAGAGAGAACAAGCCGTTACTTACCAAATCGACACTCTCACTGTTGACATCTTGCAAGCTGGCGACGTTCTTGGCACCGTTATTGTCAGCTTGAGCCGCCATTGCAAGAAGGACCTGTGTCGTACTCCAGATTCAACGACCGAGAGCTTGCAACGCCCCTCCCCCACCCCGGGCTACTCCTCCTCTTGTTGTTGCTGCTGGTGGTGGCTACAGCACCAACGCAATCTCTTCTCCTATCATTTTTCCTCGAGCGGCTGCTGCTGCTCTTGTAAGAATTCCGCCGCAGCCGGGAATGCAGCAGCAGCAGCTGCCCAATGTGCCTACTCCTGTGCGCCTGCGCGCTGCCGGTGTGTATGCGGCGCTGCTGCGCCTATTTGGGTGCTTCCGCGTACGCAACTTTCACCCGCGCTTTCTTGCATCACCCGACCCGACCCGACCCGACCGACCCAAGTTCTTGTTACCTACTACTAGGTATGATTTTTTTCTCCTCCCTTCCACCCATCTTTTACTGTTGTTACTTTCCACCCACCTGTTTTGACTGGCTATAAGACAATTAATCTCCCTCTTTTAGTAATAAATTTTTTCATCTACCTTTATTTTATTTTACCTCTCCTACTTTTTGTGTATTTACTATTTACTCTCCCTTTTTTACTGCTGTTACTTTTCACCCACCTGCTTTGACTGGCTAAGACAATTAATTTCCCTTTTTTTTAAAAACGATTTTCCCTTTTTTAAGTACTAAGCTTTTTCATCAACCTTTTTTTACCACAGCTACTTTTTGTGTATTTGTTATTTACTTTACTGAGTCCGGAATTCGAAACCTTTTACACATCTATTTTTACCTCTAGTCCATTTTACCCTTAACTTTTTTTTTCT
>Ga0116228_10003220_pt1 | contig 14313 bp, 10 predicted proteins | sample S1TSphfallax_2_FD_89694 | JGI IMG/M metagenome (GOLD analysis project Ga0116228, IMG submission 89694) | Host-associated microbial communities from peat moss isolated from Minnesota, USA - S1T2_Fc - Sphagnum fallax MG | ecosystem: Host-associated > Plants > Peat moss > Unclassified | place... | reverse complement strand
AATACATGTTGTTACAATGTCACCTTAACATCATATCAATGATTGTATCAACATTGAACGTTGAACATATTGTTAAGGTGTTGTAAAAGCACTCATACAAGGAGGGGGCAAGTTTGTGATGTGGGCACTTTGGACCACAAGACTCACCACGGCCTGGACTCAGGGGAAGCCACCACCTTCCCCTATATAATATTCTCTACAACGCTCTGCGGGGGCTACATCCAAATGACTCTTTTTCCCGGGACTCCCAAGTTGGAGTCCCGAAATTGTCCCCAAACTGTCCCGGTTGGAGTCCCGGGACTTTGGGAGCTCATAACTCCCGACTGACAGGTCTGATCGTGACGAGGTCTAAACCAAAGTTGTAGCCCTCGTCAAGATCTTTCCAACACCATGTCGCACTCTCAATTCGGAGGTCGGGAAGAGGTCGATTCCTGACTTTTAGTGGTCTTCTTTTGCCCATAACTTGGGCTGTAGATGTCCAAATGACCAGTGCGAGGCCATTTTCGATATCTACGCTTCAAGACCTTTCGAATGACACTAAGAACACCCCAATGCGAGGTGTTTTGGGCCTTGTTGTCGAATTCTAAACATTCGGGAGTCCTAGAGGATTCCAAATCCCCAACTTTGGGAGTGTTGGGCTTCACCCCCACATTTGGCCAAAGTGGGGTTGCGATAGTGGGCCAGTTCTCCCATTGTCGAAGGTGTATTCTTTGTTTGACATCTTCCTGAAGTTGTCGAGACGCCACCCATCGACCAACCTGTATTGGAGTGTCATATGATGCTAGGAGGTTGCCTCCCTCCTGTGCATCTATCTTTCACCAGAGGTTCCTCTTCGGTCTATTTCTTCAAGGTGATTGAAATCACCTCCGATGATGAAGTGGTCGGAGGCGAATTTAGCTTGTGAGAGCTTTCGCCAAAGAGGAGTTCTGTCGTTTGAGGAACGCGGGGCGTAGATGTTAATGGTGGTGAGAAAACCGTCGTTCGGAGATTGGAACGTGACAAATTGCGCTCTTCCTTCCATCACTATGCCGTGATCTTTGACGAGGGGGGCGGTCGACTTGTCGACCAGTATTGCTGTATCGACGCTTGTTCTTTACAAGATACCCATTGGGATTCCTTCGTTCCAGAAGGAGGTCCCTTGCCAAAATTCGATTCCTTTGGTAGTGTCTTTAATTCCTTCCTTTCCCAAATGGTGTTCCTGTATGAGGAGAATTTGGGGGGGGAGGGAGAGAGTGAGACCATCCAGGCCTTTATCTTTTTTGGCTTGTGCACATTGCCTCTCAAGCCCCTTACATTGAGAGAGGCCATGATTAATGGTTTTTCAGTCATAACTGAGGCGATTCTGGGCAGTTGGGTGGTTGATTGATTTCGAGGTCCGTGTGGTGTCGCATGGCGGGACTTCTTCGTCGTCGTCTTGTCTTATTATCTCGTCATGGGTGGGAGCGGTGTCGTCCGACCGCATGGACACCATCGTCAAGATGTCGAGCTTGGTGAAGCGCTTTTTGTGTGCCGCCTGAGGCGAGGCCTGGATACTCGCCGTTCGGTTCTTGGACTCTTGGCGGGTCAAGCTCTCCGTTTTGACCTTCATTAGCAGGTTGTGCGCTGGGGCAGCGAATTCCACGTCATTGTTCATTCCAGGTATGAGCTCTAGCACTTTCCAATGCAAGTGTCGCTTGTTTTGGATGCTGAGGGCGCTTACACCCGTGTCGATGTGGGCTAGAATCGTGCATTCCACTCCCCCCCTGCTCTTTACTTCTTGCCAACTCCACTCTAGTTTGGGTCGGTCCTTGAGTGTAAGTTTGTATCTAAGGACTTTCTCCTCCAATTCCATTTCAAGTCGCTATATTAGATCCGCCCAGGCTGAGTCGTGGGGCCACTCGGCTTCAGCGGAACCCATTATTCTTGTGCTAAACGAGAGGCTGGGCCGAGTTTGGCTTTTAGAGTGCACCAATATTTCCTTCCGGGAGTTCTTTTCCTTGGCCAGAACCGGCCATACTCTAGTTCTCAGGGGTTCGCGATCTTGTGGAATTGAGATGCCGAGAGAGGTGAAGAAAGAGGGGGGTACCTCTGAATGTAGTTGGCCTTTCTTCCCTCCCGGTGTTGCCTTTTGAAATAGGGTGTGGGGGATCAGTGATTGAGCTTCCAACCTAGGGGAGGCGAGTTTGGGCATGCTTATTTCGCCCTTGAAAGGACCATTCGTTGGTCGCTTCTTCTTGGTGCTTGGGAATTACTCCTACTCCATGGTTCCCTTCGTCGGGGCTAGTGAAGGGGTTGGTGGATGCTTCCAAGGCTCGTGCTTGTGAGCATACCAACCCTGGTAGCCCAAAACAGAGTTCGGTTTTTGGAGTGGAGGCGCTTTCTTGCCGCCTCTCGGCACCCGTTTGATTGTGGGGCTTGGCGTGGGTTGGGGACGCCGTGAGCTCGGTCATGGTTTGGTCCTTTTGTAATGTGGATGTCGGGTTCCAATGGTTTGGACTCAACGTTGTGCTTTCGGTGTGCTTTATGACCTGGTCGGTTGTTTGCTCGCGGGCAGAGGGGAGGTCCGTTGAGGACCTTGCTTCCTTTCGCGTTTTGGTTTTCACCATTGCGTGAGGGTTGGTGAAAACTTTTGGGGGGAGTCCCTGATTGCTTTCTCGGGGTGCGCCTTGCAGAGTCGGGCACAATCTTGCGTGCTTCCTTGAGCCCACCCCCTGGTGAGAGTTGCGTTGTGTGGGTCCCTCTTGAGGTTTAATCTTGTTGACAGTGCAAATTCAAGCATGGTGCTCGAATTTGCGACATTTCCGACATTGGTTTGAAAGTTCGGAGTATAGGATCCTTTGGTGGATTGTGTCCGTGGTCAAAGTGCCCTCCGCCATGGAGGGGATTTTGATGTAGCCCGCTAGCTTAGTTATGTCCTTGATCTTGATAGTAACCATGGGGCCCGCTGGCCTCTTCACATAAGAATCGGCGGCTTCTATGTCAAGAACTTCGTCGAATTTGCTGGCCATTATGGTCAGTGCTCTTACGTTTTTGAATTGTTCGTGGAGGTCAGGAAATTGGACCTTGATAGTGTGCGTGAGGAGCGCCTCCGCTCCTTGCGCGCTAGCGTCGAAGCTCGATGTGTACTTGGAGAAGGATAAGTTGAGTTCGCTCCACTCCACTGAGGTGAGCTTCTTGGTTGCTATCGCTCCTTTTTCGTTCTCGAAGAGGATTAGGAAGTATCCTCTTGTGAGCAATGTAGTTGAGATGAAGGACACCGGGAGGTGGAGCTTCAGACATTCGTGTAAAGTTTTGAATGTCGCTCTCCCTCTTAATGTCCGACCTATAACCGTTCGGCGTGCTTTTTTGGCAGCGTTGCCTTACATCTTGAGCACCATATCCTCTGGGAACTCCGCTTCCAGCTCCAAATTGAGATCCACTGGCGATGGACCTTGGGTGTCCGCCCCCGAGGGGGAGGTTGATCCTGGTCCGCTTCCTGAGTGCGCTATCAGATTCGAGTTCGGGGGGGCCGTTGTGGGGGCGATCGGATTTCTTCTGGACTTAGTTTTTCCGCTTGATGCTTTTGCTCTGCGGCTGAGGCATCCTCCCTCATCACTTGCCTTGTGGCGACGGCGCTCAAGTGTCTCGCTTTCGATCTTTGCCCGACAATCGCAGAGAGAGATTCTGAAATGTGGGGAAGAGGGAAGGGATGTTTGGTGAGTACCTGAGTGTGAGAGGATTCGCCCGGCGCCTCGGCCGCGCTCGTTTGAGCTCGTGGCGGGATGCCTTGGTGGACGAACATTGAAGGTCACCGTTGGGGGAATCCTTCACGCTCCCCGCCATCACTCTTCGCCAAGATCACTTGCGCGTTCTTGCTTGAGAGCTGGCATTCCGTCTGAGTGTTGAGAGCTACCAAGGTCTCCGATGCTTGGATCGCGGTTACTCCTTCCTTGCCGAGCGGATTTCCTAGGGGAGGAAAGCTTGACACCGAGGGAGCTTTGCGGGATCCTTGCGTCGGCGGAGCAAAAGAGCCGTTGGTGAAGAGCGGATTCTCGTTGCTTGCCGGAGCAGAGAGACGGGCGTCGCCGCCATTAGGGTTCGGTTTTTTGAATTTTCCGAGTCCTTGCCGCGCGCTGCACCCGACTTTTCGGATCTTGTCAGCCACAAGAAAAAATTCATTGAACCTTTGGATTTGAGGATCCTCAGACTCTGAATGAAGATTCATCTTTACCATCTATAAGCGCTTAGAAATCGATCAGAAAAGGGGGCATTATGTGTGGAAAATAGTCGGTTTCTCTGATACGCACTCAAGGAGTGGAGAGCCCAACGTTACAGAGAGCCCAACGCTACGGAGCGCGGTGCCGAGCATCGCACCACCAACTTTTTAGGGAGGATAGTTGAGACTTGAGATGTAAACTTATGCTTAGCTTGTAAGGGAGGGTATGAGAAATGTGATAGCCTTTGCTTGCTTAAAAAGGGAATTTCAAGCTCTTTCAGTGGATGGTCCCATGGTCCCAACCAATCTGGCAAGGGTATTGTGATGCCAATTCAGGGTAGGGTCACAACTATGATGCCCTTATCAGCTTTACATTATAACTTCATGCTTTTCCAAGGCAGGGTCACGAATGTGACACCCCTAACAGCATGACAGGGGAATGCCATGCTATTTGACTCCTATTGCACGAAGGCAATATTATATTAAGTGGTTTATGGACACTAAGTGATTGGCCAGAGTGTGCAAGTTATTGCGAATAGTTGATGTATGTGAGGTGTTCAGAATATTCATGATAATGAACACCCTGGAGCTAGTTACTAAACCCTAAACCCTAGCTTGTGAAAATGGACCATTGCTTGTGAAAATCAAGATGTCCTCTTTTCATCTATGTAGAGAACAATTATGAAACCTTCATCCAAGCAATGAAAGGTAACAAAATCATTGGGCCAACTGGAGCCCAAGGTGTTACCTTGTGCTAAGTAGTGGTCAAAGGTTATGGGTGGTATAACTTGTGACTTGACAACCAATGAGAGTGTTGAGATTCTCACAATGCTTGTATGCAGGGTAATGCCCTAACAACAGTTACACCCTGTGAATTGAGTACAAATTTTTACATTGTATTGTGTAAGGTAACACCCTAACAGCCGCCAATATTATGCCATGTGATTGGTGAACCAAGGACAAATTTACATTAAGTGGTTTAATATGTTTTCTTAGGATTCAAGGTTGGTTGATCTTTAGCTAGCCGAGAGTACGTACTTATTATTTTCTAAGTGTTAAATTAGCTAGGAATTTCACAAGTTGAAAGATCATTCTCTCATTATTTTGTGCAATTATAAGATTGACTTGAAATAATCAATCCATAAAGAATCCAACTAGAAGAATTTCTTAGTTTATGGACAACAATTTTTATTAATCTAAACTTTACGAAATATGAAACAATCATTCAAAAGTTTTGTGCCTTTAAACATGAAGTTTTTTTTTTTTGTGCTAGCTAGAAATGTTGATGTTTCACCTAGCCAAGCAGATCTACCATTGTAATGTGTAATATCAGATTGACAAAAAAACATCGCAAGCTAGAAAGATGTTTGTAGACTCACTATGGGTGTGTACATATTGGATGGTAAGAAATAGGTTTATTGCAAATAAATACCCACAGATTTCAGAAGGAATGCTCACAGATTCAAACAATTACAACTTCACTGATCCAAATGTACAGCTTCAAAATTCAGCAAAAAAAAAAGACATACCCACAAATTGGCAAGTCAAATAAAATTTACTTTCAGTAAAGGGATTTCTGTATGAGAAGAATTTGGAGTTCAATGCAAATTCTGTAAACCCTAAACCCAGGGTCAGTAATGAGGATTCCTTCAATTTGTTGATATCCACTAGCTGTTAATGATTCATGGGTTTACCTTGATTTGTCACCATAATCTGCAGCCTGAGACAATCCAATCCATCATGGGCTGTTGCTGCTGCATCAGAACATAGAATTTGAAGACCAAGTAATGAATTACATAGTATTGAAGTTTGGGGTGGCATTGACATTGGGTTGGGGGAAGGATGAGCTAAAAAGCCCTAAACATCTACTACACCACCCAACAACAAGACCAGCAGCAGCCATGGCAAATGCTGGAACATGGTGCTGTCATCAGGGAAGAAGTGTTGTTGTTGTTGTTGTTGTTACCTCAATTTTGATCCTTCGAGGAGTTGCTGTTGTTGCAAGGACTCCATAAGCACATCATTCCACACATCTATGGGCCCGGGTAGACACCAATGAAGACAATCATTCTGAATCCTACCCACATTCTCCTTTGCAAAGGGTTGATACATGCGGTATGCATTGGGATGTCCATCAGCTCTTATCTGTGCAAGATTGGTGATGTCCACAAGCTTGAGGCGGGAGGCCGTCACAACAGCAGCAACCAAGCCGTTCTTCTTCTCCTCCTCCTTGGAGCCTAGCTGTGAGCTCATGGAAGAGTTAGAGCTACTGCTCTCATTCAGCAATGACCCATGGCTTGCGACCAACTTGTGAAATTCCTCAATCTGAATCTGGTACATCATCTCAGTGAAGGAATCAAAAGGCACACCTCCTGGTACTGTTCGTGGACAAGATCCACCACTATCCCAGCTTCCATTCTCGAAATGATCAGGAGCGAATGATCTGAACACCGTGATTCCTTTGTATCCAGGAATGGACAACACCCCCTCCAGAACATTGTGCAAAGCTCTCCTGTATGCATCATGGAATCCCATTATCGACTTTCGCACAATACCTGCATCGCCATGAGGAGCTCCTTCTTCATGCACCGGGTCTTGTTGTTGTTGCTCCTCTTTTAGTTCTGGTAGCAGTTGTGGACTACACAGGTGGCAACCAACAATTTTGCCATCCTCGAGATAGACTCCAGCTTTAGACCACCATTGCCCTGAAGAAATTACCACGATATCTGCACCAACAACTGCTTGAACCCATGTCTCTTCTAGCACATCCAGATCGAGATGTGCAATCATGACTTGGGTGGTGGTGGTGCTGTTGTTGTCGTCGTCACCGCCACTGGCCATGACGGGTATCTCCTTCTCAATTTGTCGCACCAGATACGGAGACCAGCGAACTGAGAATGTGAAAGAATAGGATGGGAACACATAGATATGGTCTCTCCACTCCTCGTCATGATAAAGGTGAGTTGGATCCTCTGCCTGTTGTTCAAAGAAACAACAAATCCGAACCAACAAGACTGTTGGGTGAGAATAGAAGAGTCTTTTTTAGGGTGGAACAAAAAACATTGCACACAGGGAGTTGTATGAAAACTCCTTGCGATGGACCATGATTCAGCCTCCTGGTTTCAATCTAGCTCTTGAATCCAGTAGATTGATGTCACTGCATTTCTAGCTAGCTAGACCAGCTTTGGATGATCTAGAAAACTTGCTCATGGGCGGAAGTTAATTAGTGGCTAGAGCTAGGCCGGGAGAGGTGAGAGGAGACTTGCTTGCCTGAGAAAGTATGCACAGAAGTGACTGGAACTGGTTGCGAGCAATTGAGTCTCCGACAAAGACAAGAGACTTGCCTCTCAGAGACTCCAAAGTGGTTCTTGCGTCGATTTGAGGCAGCTCGCAGGTGCTTGGCTTCCATCGCCAATACAGAAACTCTTTGTCCATGCGTCCGTTTGTCATGCAGTTTTGATGGCCTGTTATGTACTTGCATGTGTCGTTTGTGTATGCAAGAGCAGCTCCAAAGTCTTGCACCCATGTCCCATTAGACAGATCACAAACTGTACTTTTAGCTGCTCCTGCTGCTCCTGCTGTTCCTGAAATCAAACAAACCCAATGCATCACGTCAAGATCTTGACCTCTGAGATGAATCCAGTTGAGCTTGCAATTAGCAGAAGTTCATGATGCCATTGAGGGATCAGTTTCTGTACCAGCTGCAGCTTCCAGATTTGATGCCGGCATTTTAGAATGCTTCATCGCTGCAACTGCCGGAAGAGTTGTAGTCGAACTAGTAGCAGCTGTTGTCTCATTGCTGCTGCGGCTCTTGTTGCACTTATCTGATCTGTCGGCCTCCGGCACTTGAAGCTGCTTCTTTGATCCATCCAGCTGCACGACTCTTTTGCTGAGATCAACTTCGCTGCATTCTACAAGTTCCCCCTCCCCCTCCTGGACAACATCATTTTGGGTTGCAGCAATATTATCGTCGTCGACAGCTGCATGATCCTTCAAGTTCTCGACATCATGGGCAGCTGCCGTCCTCATGTTTTTGGCCAGCTCCAGCTGCTCCTTCACATCGATCACAGGCTTGCTGTTGTTCATTTCATGATCCCATATTGGTTGTTCATTGCTGGTGTGATTCTGTGATCTGTCCTGAGTAGAACTGCTGTGCAGCAGCTCTGAAGTTTTGTCATCGTCGACAGTCTTAGACTCCTCGATGGCGCTGTTGTTCTTATTCTGATCAGAATCGGCTGGAAGCTGCTGCTGGGAGCTGGAGGCATCTGATTCTGCCGTACTGGACGTCGTCGTGGTGTTTCTAGACTTTGGGGTAATAAGGACCTTCTGTGCTTTGAGATGGATCCACCACAGCAGAAACGACACAATGTCAGTGCGATGCAGGGCGCGAACAGACTTGCAATAGGCATCAGAATTCTAGACTTGCAAGGTTTTTGTCAAATGTCAAGCTTACAAGATCATGCAGCACTCCTCATGGATTGCATATTGACTGCAGTACAAGCTAGCATAAGATCAGGGAGATCCAGCAGCAAGTAGGGGAAGCTAGAGAGATCTTCAGAAGTAGTACCCAAACAGCAGGCTGCACGGGCTCGCGGCCGTCATGAGCTTTGAAGAACAAGCTGGTGAAATCTGCTGGGATCAAGCCTGGACTGTTGTAGAAAATGTACACTCGTACTAACGCAAGGGGCAGAACAGCAGCCAGCACCCAGAAACACAAGAGATGCAACTTCTGTAGCTTCATGCTTAGAGGAACTAGAAGCTGATCAAACTATAAGAGAATCTTCACGACGCTGGATCATCAGAAGTTCTCGCGAACTGGGTCACGACTGAACCCAACAGCCAGCTTCACGTCTTCCATCATCGGCAGCTCCACTGATCTCTTTTCCCTCGCATTCAGCATATCGACTTTCAGCATTCTGAATGCAAAATGTATGTACTGTTGTCAGCTTCCTCCGTCTGATTCCTCCTCTATTGCAACTATATTCCTCTATCATCGATGCCTGCGCCGGGCCAGCTGCTGCTCCAGCTGAAGCAGGTCGTCACATGGACTCCTAGTTAGGGTGCAGAAAACTCCTGATCCTACGTCCACCTCCACTCCAGCTAGAAAAAAGAATCCCTGGCCGCCCGCCTGCGCACCGCCCTAGAATTCTTCATCGCCACTCCAGCTAGCTAGCTACGACAGATATGGACGAGATCCACAAGAAGCTCTTGGGTGATAATTCCTTCCCTTGTGGGAAAATTGTCGACTGCACCTCCAAGAATAGAGACTAAAAACGCAAGTAACAGGGAATTGTGCGATCGAGCTCACAAGGAGTTTTGCAACTGGGATGTTTTGCAACATTCCCAGGCAACCAGAATAAAGACGAAAAAAGCAACAGGGAATTGTGCAACACAGGGAGTTTTGCAACATTGCCAGGGAGCAGCGCTACAGGGAAAGTTTGAATTATGCCATGATCTAGAAGGGTACTGTGAACCAATGTCAGAAGGGGAAGTCGGTAACTTTTCCCTGGTTGGAAAGCACCTTACGCGGCGGGGAAGCAAATTTTCCCTTTGACATTGGTTCTAAGAGGGATTTCTAAGCGGGATCATAACTGAGAGCTTTCTCACATTGCACACGAGGGGAAAAGTCCTTGTGTGCAGACTAGTTGCTAATTGCAGCAGCTGGAACGGATCAGTACGTCGTGGAATCCAAGTTGACTCCTCATCACTACTGCATCTGCTTGTGTTGGTGTTCTATAAAGTCTTTGCTGGCTGCTTGAAGCACACGCGGCTTGTATCTTGTTTGCTGGCTGTAGTCTCATGACACGCCGTGGCAGCTGCAATATTTCGAGTCATATATGATGCCGGGCCCATCATCATCGCTGCAGCAGCAGCTGGAATCCAGTTCGCGGGGGGGCCTCGACTGTCGAATTCTCGATCGATACCCGCACTAGCAACAATTGTCGATCGAATTATTGAGAGTACACACGAGTAGCACGCAGGTATAGAATCCCAACAATTCTCGACCGCTAAGACGTTGAAGGTCGATCAGAGATTCTAGCTACTTGCAATCACTGAAGTAGTACTACTACTACTAGCGCCCTTCGAAGTAGCTGTCCACGAAGTGATCATCATCGATGGCGAAGCTGACTTGATCAGATTCGCAGCCTTCTTCAGACGAGAGAAAAGCTTCATCATCCCATGCATGCTGCATCAGCATCGACTCCCACATTATTATATGTTTCTGCATTTGCACAATGATATTCGAACTACATTATTTTTTTCGCGAAAAGTCCATTGACCTAGCTGCTCACAAAAGACAAAACAGCAGATCGACAAAGCAGCAGCCGCAGCAGCAGCTGGTCATCGATCCCATCAAACACTAGTCTAGTGTGATCTCATCAGACACTCATCAACTGCTGCAGCGATCCATTCGGCAGCGACTGAGAAGTAACTAAGAGTGGACTAGGCCGGCGGGCCCGCCCCCAGCTGCTAGCTGTGGAACTAGTCTGGCGGGAGCTGGGCAGCTGGCCAGCCTCCATCGCGACAATTATCACCGTGCAAAGCAATCATGGAGGCTGTTTTTGGCATCGTCACATCCGCATCTCCTCCTCCACGACACACAAATCGATCCCATCTCTCCGGCGCGCACTAAGGTGCATTCAACTGGGACAAAGGGGACGGCGATCCCGAGGCTGCGCGCGCATCCCTCCTCCCTCACTCCGTCCTTGCCCTTCGTACGAAGTGCGCGTAGGCTACCTGGGAATAGTCTTGTCACCTGACAATTTTAAAGCTTCAAGGTTTTGATTTATAGCGTGCCCTCTAAAATTATAGTTACAAATTTCTTCTGCCCATGGTTTACATAACCCAAAAATATATTCAAATTGGGTAGGCAAAAAAAGCTACAACCCAAATTAAAATTACTTAAACCAATTATTACATAACCCAAATACATCATCAAATTTTCGACCTAAATAAGTCACTATAACCCAGGTTTATTAAAATTCTCTCCTAAGGAACATTTTTCAAGTATTGGGTAAGCCTTACTCCCCAAGGCCTCTCCTAATTTTATGGTTGTAACTAGTGTTGTGCAAATATATATATTTTTTGATATATCCTTGAGAGTGTGTGCATGTATATATATATATATATATATAACTTCTAGTAATATTCATTATTTCCTTTAGGGTCCTTACCAGGTGGTGCATTGAAAAATACAAAGTGAAAATCCTTGGAGTGCTTTATGGTTAGGTAGGTTGGTTAGTAGCAATAGGTAGGTTGCAAAACTAAAGCAGATATAGGGCTAGGCCATAATCAGCCCTGGCAGCCAATTCTGGCCTCATAGGAGGAGGAGGTGAAAACATGGGAGACCATTAAATTTTTAAATGCACCCAAAATTTGTCAATTTCATCCAGTTGGGGACTATTTTATGTTCCTAGCTGTTTTTTTTTTTTCTTTTTTTTTGAATATATATTTTTGGGGATTTTCAACTGTTCATTTTTTTAATAAATAATTACAATATATGTGGAGTGCCTTTCTCTCTTCATGTGTGCATATCAGGGTCTATTTTTCAATTTTGTGATGGAGCCACACTGATGATCATCCATCCACAAGAGGAATTAGCAAAACAAAATCTATATGTTAAGAGAGGAAGTAGTATCCTGCCATATTTTGGCAAACTAAAACCTATTGTCTAAATATGGCGATTTCATCGGAGAAAAAATCTTTCTTTGAATCTGATGATTTTGGTGCATTTTTTTTTTAATAACATAAAACCCTTTTTTATGGGTGAAAATTCACGCCCCCAAAAAAAAAAAACACATCTGGTATGCATGCATGCAATGCAAAGCTTTTGATATTTGATTCATGATTGATTGGAGTTGGTACACCTTCCACTCCATGTCAATTGCTTGGTGGAAAAGCCACACTACACCAAGAGAGAGAGAGAAACATGAATATCTAAATCTATTTTTCAGTTTGGTAGCCTATCTATGATGTCTGCTTCCACATTGACAAAAAGCAAATAATCCAAATTTTCAAAAAGACATGAATTCATTTCATGAAATTGAAATTATTATATATTTCCACCATCTACAGTAGACTCCCAATAATAATTTGGTGTGAATGAATGAATGAAAATGATTCATACCATAGCCTGTCATAAATATGCCAGTTTTCAATACCTCAGCATCATATTTGAATCAGAAATAATTCTTTTCAACAAAGTTATCAATAAAGTCATTCCCTCTTTCACCCCTATCCTCTTTTCCAGTGGTATCCACAAAGTAAGGAAATTTTTATTAAATCTCAGTATGAAATGCTGAAACGTAGCATTTAATGCACAAGGTTGGAGAGTGTTTATACTAGTTGTACAGGTAGGAAGTAAGGAAATTTTTTATTAAATCTCAGTATGAAATGCTGAAACGCAGCATTTAATGCACAAGGTTGGTGAGTATTTATACTAGTTGTACAGGTAGGAGCAGGGAAAATATATGTAGCAGCACTGGAGCGCCCAGGAAAAAGCAAAGAGGGGATGAAACTCAGTTTATCACCAAAAATTGGTGGAAAAACTAGTTTGGGTCCCAGTTATTTCGTTTTGTAAAATTTCATTCCCAGTTACGCATTTGATGCCCTATTATGCCAGAACTGGCCGTTCTCGTCCCCTAATCGCCTGGCTTTAAGGATGATTTTAATATTTGAGAATGGCTTAATAGATCATATCCACTTTAGGGTAAGGTATAATGGTTGACATTTTTTTTACAGGGAAGCAGTCAATGCCTCTTACACTCATATTGAATGATAATTCATTGAAGGGATGTCCAGAAGGTGCAATGAGGAAAATATTGGAAAGTGTTAGGTGATAGGCAGACTTTATCTTACGCAATTGTTCACTCTTCTACACTATTGAAATGATGATGTATACACAATACCAATAAGCTACTTACAACTAAGCCCAATTTACTTAACAAACCAGCACATGCCACCACAATTTCATTAAACCGTAAAACCCAAAACCTCTAATGCTTTTTAGTGTTTCGTGTTTAGGGTCAGAGAAACCCTGAACCTCTAATCCCTTTAGGGCTTTAGGGTTAGGGAATTGCTAAACATGTAACCTCTAATCCTTGTAGTGTTTAGTGTTTAGAGTCAGGGAATTCCTAAACCTCCAATCCCTTTAGGGCTTTAGGGTTAGGGAAGCACTAAATACATAATCCTTTAAGAGTTGTAGGGCTTTATGATTGAGGGCCTAAAAGCTGAGAGCACTTCAAAGCCAAATTCACAACAACAACAATGGTGAAAGTTTGAGAAAGATGAACAAGATGAATTCTTGTGAAGAATGATGGTTGTGCTCATCGTCTCATGGACTCAGTACACACACCTTTTGTGCTGTGATGTTCTAATTTATTTGATATTTTTACAGGGTAACCTTTTTCAAACCCGGATGTAGAACACAAAATTTGTAGGGGGCTTAGTGAAGGAGAGAGGCCCACACCCGACAAAATGGCATCTGACAGGAGGCAGTAGTAGTAAGGCAAGGAGGCTCTAATTTAGGGTTGTCCAAAGTCTTATCTCTTGCACAGATGATGAAACCCTACCAACCCTAAATTAACTAAAGCACAACAAAATAGAGAAAAGAAAGGGGAAAACAAGCAACAAAATGGAAATCTCTTCATCCAAGAAAACAAATGAACCACCGAAGAGGGCGAACCACAAAGGGAACATCAAGTTCCCAAACCCCCTCCTCCTGTAGCCAGAAGCATATATCAAATATAAGGAAAAGGGAGCTCACACGGAGGAGTATGTCAATTTGTCAAATAGGCTGTACATGAAGAGAAGGGAGAAAGTTTCAATCACATACACAAAGAAGACAAGTGCATGTGCCTTCCTGCAACAAAAAAAAGAAAAGAAGCTGCTACCACTAAATCTCACCTGACACCAACAACTTTGGCACTCCCATCCAGCAATATGAATGACACAAGGCACAAGAAGCATCTTATCTTTTCCTTCTACAAGACTCAACTTACTTCGCTACCAAAGTGGTATATAATGCATAATGCATGTCATTACAAAAACACAATAGTGGGGGATGACCATAGGCACTAGAAAACAAACAATTTGTCATTTCTTTGCTCTTGTAATAATGCCAACTGCCATCCCCTCTT
>Ga0116228_10003219_pt1 | contig 14315 bp, 10 predicted proteins | sample S1TSphfallax_2_FD_89694 | JGI IMG/M metagenome (GOLD analysis project Ga0116228, IMG submission 89694) | Host-associated microbial communities from peat moss isolated from Minnesota, USA - S1T2_Fc - Sphagnum fallax MG | ecosystem: Host-associated > Plants > Peat moss > Unclassified | place... | reverse complement strand
TCCGCGCGCGCGCAGATCGCAACGGTGGAAAACATCCTTGCGCAAGACCGGGATAACCTCAAACTCGTGAAGACGGCCTTCGACAATGGCTCGGTGGCGCGAGAGGATGTGGTCAGTGCGCAGAGTCAGATTGCCAACGACATGACGCTGCTGCCGCCGCTGCGCGAGGATCTTGCCAAAGCGCGGCATGCCTTGTCCGTCGTGCTCGGCCGCGCGCCGGCGAGCGAATTGCCGCCTGAGGTCGATTTGGCCGACTTGACGCTGCCGCTCGACATTCCGGTGAGCCTGCCTTCGGAACTGGCCCATCGGCGGCCGGACATCCTTGCCGCGGAGGCGCGGCTCCATGCGGCGACCAGCGCGGTGGGTGTCGCGGAATCTAACCTATATCCGAAGATCCAGCTGACGGCCACCGCAACCCAGCAGGCACTCAAGGCAGACGAGTTGTTCAACCGGTCGAGTAACGCGTGGAGCATGATTGCCGGACTGACGGCACCGGTCTTCGACGGTGGCACGCTGCGCGCCGAGAAGCGGGCGGCGGTGGACGCGATGCATGCGAGTGCCGCCGACTATGAAGAGACCGTGCTCGAGGCATTCGCGCAAGTGGCCGATCTGCTGGAGGCACTCGACCACGACGCGGAACAACTCGATGCCCAGGCCCAGGCGCAGCAAGCCGCGCAGAGCAGCCTCGACCTTGCGCGCCTGAGCTACAAAGAGGGGAACACCGGAATCCTCACGGTATTGGACGCTGAGCGCTCGTATCAGCGGGCGCGCCTCGGGTATGTCCGAACCGTGGTGCAGCGCTATGGCGATACGGTGCAACTATTCGTCGCGCTGGGCGGCACCAGTCCGAGCCGGCCTGTCGAAGTCACCGACTTGGGGTCTCGAAAATGAAGCGGACCACGGTGCCCACCGGCACCATCGCAAACAGCGCGGCCATGTCCTCAGGATACATGCCGATGCAGCCGTTGGTATTGGCCATGCCGACGGCCACCGGTTTGTTGGTGCCGTGTATCTCGTAGGTGCCATTGGCGAAGCCAAGCCGCATCATGTAGTCACCCAGCGGATTATCGGGTCCCGGACCGACCGCGGCCGGCAAGGGCTCACCTCGCTCGGCATGCTCCTTGCGGACCGAGGCGGGCGGATACCAGGTGGGATTTTTGATCTTGGCGGTGATGTAGGATTGCCCCAGGGGGGTATCCTCACCCACCTTGCCGATGCTGACCGGATAGGTGATGACCACCGGTTTCTCGTCCTTGGCTGGCTTGGGGAAGTAATACAAACGGTGTTCCGCCAGATTGACGACCACGCCGTCACGGATTCCCCGAGGCAGCACGCGGCGGCCGGGCAGCACGATCGGCGTCCCTTCTCCCGGTAGCCATACGTCGACGCCGGGATTGGCATGCACGATCTCTTCATAGCCCAAGCTGTAACGCCGGGCGATGTCGGGCAACGTGTCGGCATAATGGGAGCGTATCACCGCGTCGGCGCCGACCACCGTGCCGTCGGCGGGCAGCACATGCTTGGCGCTCGGGACGCTCAGGATGTTCGGCACGGGCACGGGCCCACGTCGCGGCCCATAGCCCGGTACCAGGAAATCGGCTTCCGTGCCGGAGGTGATCGGCGCCGCCTGCGGCCGCACCGGCCGCAGGGCCCAGTCGCGCTGCGCGCGCAATAGCGGAAGCCGCGGGCGGCCCGCGATATGCCACCCATATTCCGCGCAAGCTTCCGACCAGGTGATGGCGTCGGCGTAGTCCTTCTCGCTCCACCCGGAAAAAAATGGCTGGTAATTCGAGGCCAGCGCACTGTCCAATTGCGAAATCGCAGTGCAGTTCTTGGCCGCGCCATGGATGAAGAACAGGTGTGTTGGGGTGCCCACCTGGGCGCGGACGCCGAAGGCAAATAAGCACAGCGGCACGGCAGCGGACAACGCCGGGATGACCTTCGCACCGGGCTTGAGAGCGTGCAACATGCGGACGTTCTCCGAGACGAGTTCGGAAAGTCTGAACCAGAGTCAGCCGCCGAACAAGGTCGGCGCAACCGCTGCTGCAGCCTGGGACCCGCGTTTGCGTGCGTTAACGTACCGACATTTTGCGCAGGCGTCGCTATTGTCATTGGATGAGCCCCATCCCGAATACTCGTCTCGGATGCGAGTTCGATAAGTTTCTGCACGCGACCATCGGCGATGACAATGGCATGCCGCTGACCGTGCTGTCGGCACTGGCGCGTCTGGACGTCGATCCCTGGGAAGAGGCTGCCAAACTGACGCGGCTGACCGAGAAGTCCGCCGTGGCGCAACTGGCGTCGTTGCTTGGCGCGCTGCGGCACGCTTCCCTGCTATGTCCCGACCCGACCGGCATCGCGGCCCCCCTGATCGCGCTTTTGCCACACCCGCGGGATAATGCGTCCCCCGTCATCAAGCACCCCACGGCCGTTTCAATCCTGTTGCCCGTCTTGACCTACCTGCTATTCGTGCTGTTGAGCAACTGGCTGCTGGGAACCATGCAGGCGCCGCCGCAGACGGATCCACCGGTGGCCTCGGCCGAAGCCGTGGCTTCGGTCCCCGCCGCGACCGCCATCTCCGCCCCGTGAGGTGACGCGCGCCGCGCATGCTAAGCTCCCGCACGTCGTCGTGAAATTGTCGCAGGGTAACCATGATTGATGAGAGCTTCGCGAGCCTGCGGGCCGCGAGCGGGATCGCCGCGCTGTGCCTGGCATTCGGAGTGCTTGGCGCGGCGAGCGCCGTGGCCCGGCCGGTGACCGTGAACGATCTGTTGGCCGGTTCGACTGCACAAGATTGGCGCAAACCGGATCCCGAAAACACGCTATACCTGCAGCTGCCGGGTGGCCGCGTGGTCATCGAACTCGCCCCGGGGGTGGCACCGCTGCATGTCGCGAACATCAAGACGCTCGCGCGCGCGCACTATTTCGACGGTTTAGCCATAGTACGGGTACAAGACAATTATGTTGTGCAGTGGGCTGACCCGGACCATCATCGCCCGGTGCCGGCTGGGGTCAGCTTGGTGGCGGCCGAGTTCGAGGCGGAAAAAAACGCCTACGCGCGTTTCGAACCCGTGCGTGATCGCGATGTCTACGCGCCCGAGGTGGGATTTCTCGACGGTTTTCCCGCCGCTCGCGATCCGCGCACGCACGCTGCCTGGCTGGCGCACTGCTACGGCATGGTCGGCGTCGGTCGGGACGACCCGCCGGAAAGCGACGGCACCGAGATGTATGCCGTCATCGGCCATGCGCCGCGACAGATCGACCGCAATGTCGCGTTGGTCGGACGCGTGCTCAAGGGCATCGAGCTGCTCTCCACATTGCCTCGCGGGAGCGGCGAGATGGGCTTTTATGTGCCGCCTGAGCCGCCGGTCCCGATCATTTCGATGAAGGTCGCGGCGGACCTGCCTGAGGCCGAGCGCACGCCGCTCGAGGTGCTGCGCACCGAGAGCCCCGTGTTTCGTGCCGTGCTCGACCAGCGGCGCAATCGGCGCGAGAGCTGGTTCAAGTTCAATCCGGGGCACATCGAATTGTGCAACATCCCGCTGCCGGTGCGCGCGATTCCGGCGAACCACTGACGACTGCTGCCGTACGCGTCACACCATGACCAGGATCACGGGAATCAATGCACCGCTGATCAGTAGTCCCGAAGCCAACCGCGGCCGGCGTATTTGCGTCACGCCCATCCACGCGCCGAAGGCCGAGGAGAACGCGAGGCCGAGCGCTACCACCAAGAAAAACCCCCTGAGGATCACGGTGGAAGTCTCGTCCTTGTCGTCATCGTCGTCCTGAGGCGCACCCGGTTTGTCCGCCGCGGCCGGTGGTGGCTCGTGGTGGTGGCCGAAGGCGAACACTTGGTCTTTGTGCAAGGAACTCAGCTTCTCGACGATGGCCGGCGGCCGGTAGTGGCCGTGAGCCTCATGCAGGCCGTAGAGTTGCGTCGCGCCGGTGAGCGCAAAGAAGATGACACTGGGAGCAATGAACAAACCGATATAGGAATGCCATCGCCGAATCGTGATGCTCAACATGCTGGGTCTCTTGCGGGGTACGGGGGAAAAGATTATTACCCGAAAGCTAGGCCTTACGGTTCACAAATTCCCAGACCTTCGAGATCACCACCGATCCTTCCCCCACGGCGGAGGCGACGCGTTTGACCGAGCCGGCGCGCACGTCGCCCACCGCAAAGATGCCGGGCAGCGACGTGGCGAAGGGTGAGGCCGCGGAGCCCAAGCCGGTGATCACGAATCCCTTGGCGTCGAGTTGCACCAGGTCGGCGAGCCATTCGGTATTCGGGGCGGCGCCCACCATGATGAACAGCGCGTGGGTGTCGACGATGCGGGTCGTGCCGGTGGCGGCATCGCGGATGGTGACGCCCTCGAGATGCAGCCCGCCATGCAGCGCGCTGACCTCGACCCCGTATTCGATCGCGATGCGCGGGTCGGCGGCGAGCCGGCTGGACAGATAGCTCGACATCGACGCGGCCAGCGAGGAGCCGCGCACCAGCACCCGCACGCATCGAGCCGAGCGGCTCAAGAACATGGCGGCCTGACCGGCGGAGTTGCCGCCGCCGATGATGATCGCTTCGGTTTCCTTGCAGTAGCGCGCTTCTATCTCGGTCGCCGCATAGTAAATACCGGCGCCCTCAAAATCAGCCAAGCGGTCGATGTTCAGCCGCCGGTACTGTACACCGGTGGCGACCACCACGGCCTTGGAACGCACGCGCCGATTGCTGTCGAAAGTCGCGCAGAAGCTTTTATCCTCGAGACTCTCGAGCTGCACGACCCGCCGCGGCATCGCGAATCGGGTCCCGAACTTCATCGCCTGCACCTCGCCGCGCCATACCAGGTCGGCTCCGGAAATACCGGTGGGAAAGCCCATGTAGTTCTCGATGCGGCTCGAGGTGCCGGCCTGGCCGCCGACCGCGACATCTTCCACGACCAGCGCGCGCAGGCCCTCGGCCCCCGCATAGACGCCCGCGGCGACTCCCGCTGGGCCGCCGCCGACGATCAGTACGTCGAACTGCTCGTCGTCTTCGAAGTCGAGATTGAGGCCAAGCAGCCGCGCAACCTTGTCCGGCGTGGGGTCAGTGACGACGAGGTTGCGTCCGAAAATCACCGCCGGTGCGGCGGGCGAGATCGAGCAGCCATGCGCGGTGGCCTCGGCCTCCGGACTGCCCAACGCCAACGAGGTGTAGGGAATGCGATTGCGGCTCGCGAAGCTGGCGATCCGGCGCACGTTGCGATCCTCATCTTCGCCGATCAGGCGCAGGCTGCTGTCGCTTGCCTCGAGCTGCCGCCGCCGCCGCGCAGAGAACACCGTGATGATGATGTCGGACATTTCCGGGATCCGTGACATCAACGTCAGCATCACTTCGCGCGGCACCTCGATCACCCGCGTCTCGAGCACCGCGCGCATCGGCATCGACCATGCACCTCCGCTCAGGAAGGAGATTTCACCCATGAATTGCGCCGCGCCGAGGGTGGCCGGCAGCAGCCGTTCGTCAGTATAGGGATTGACGATCTCGACTTCGCCGACCTCGATGTAGATGAAGCGATCCATGCGTTCGCCGGGCCGCGCGATAAACGTCCCCGCCGCATAGGTAACGATGTTACCCGCCGCGCGCAACGCCTCGACATGCGACGCAGCGAGCGGAATGCGCTGCATGTGGCGTAAATCGCCGCCAATAGTCTCCATCCCTGGGATTCTCGCACGGCATGCGCCTGGTGGCACGCCGTCTGGAGGTTACCGTGGCCGTGGGTTGCTTACGGCGCGATCGGTGTCCGTGCATGCAACGCCATGGCGATCAATGCGCTGCCGCCGAAGATCAAATTGATGCCGACCAACACGCCGATGGCCCATGCGGCGGTGCCGGGCAGACCGACGAAGATGATCACGGCGAGACAGATGTCCACGAGTCCGCTGAACAGCAGCATGTTCCAGCGCGCCGAGAAGCCACCACGGCGGTGGTTGAGCGACAGAGTGATAGAGAAGATACCTTCGAACAGCAGGAATATCGCGAGCACGAGGGTCAATGAGACCGTGCCCGACAACGGCCAGGTCAGCAGAATGATGCCCGCCGCGACTGCGATGAGCCCGGAACCAAGCGACCAGCCGAAACCGGGCGCGCCATGCATGCGAAACGTGCTGATCAAGCCGATGACGCCGCTTGCGAGCAGCAGCCAACCGATCAGGATCTCCACCGTCAGGGTGGCGATCGGCGGAATAATGACGGCCACGATGCCGAGCAGCAGCAGCACGATGCCCTCGATCAAAAACATCCGCCAATGCTTGCTGAGGGTCACCGCCGCGGCAGCCTGGGTTAGGGGTAAGTCCAATCGTTCAGTTGCCATGAATCAGTCTCGACGTGGCGTAAGTAGCATGCATAGATATCTGGTCGGCGCGGATCGGCCCAGCGGCGGCGAGCGCGACTTCACCCCAGACGGGGGCGGAGATGCCTGTAGGCGTCTCGGACACGAGCGCTCGCCAGCACACCGCCCGCCACCAACAGATCGAGCCAACTGATCGCGCCGCCGCCGCTGCCGCCCGTGGCGGTGACCGTCAGCGTCGCCGAGGCCGATGCTTTATTGGCCGCCGCCGCAGGGGTCGTGGTGAGTGCGCCGACGGCAATCGTGTCTGTATAGCTGCCGACGGTACCGTCCGACACGGTCACGACGATCGTGCAGGCGCCGCTCGCAGGAATGGTACCTCCCGTGAGACTGACGCTGCCGGTCGTCGATGACAGGCTGCCGCCGCAGGTGGTGGTCGGCGGCGTCGCGGTACTCACCGTCACGCTGCCCGGCAGTGAATCCGCGATCGCGGTACCGGTGAGCGCAATCGCATTCGAATTGTTTAACGAGAGCGTCAACGTCGACGTGCCATTTTGCGCAATGCTGGCCGGCGCAAACGAAGCGCTCACGGTCGCCGGATTCGGCGCGGCAACGGTCAACGCTGCGGCGGATGCCGTGGCGTTGCCGCCTGCCGGAGCGGTGGTCAGCGCGCCTGCGGCGACGCTGTTGCTGAAGGTGCCGGCGGTGGTGCTCGAGACGCTGAGCGTCAGCGTACAACTCGACTTGGGCGGGATGTCGCCGCCGCTCAGCGTCACCGTGCTCGATGCGACGGTGATGCTGTAGTTGGTGAACGTGCACGTCGTCGACGGCGCGGGGGAACTCGCGATGGCGAGCGCCCCCGGTAGCGTATCGGTAAAGCCGACGTCGGTCAGATCGAAGGCGTTGGCATTGGTGAACGTGACTGTCAGCGTCGAGGCGATGGTCTCGATCACGCTCGAGGGCGAGAAGCTCTGAGTGACCGTGGGCGCGATCGGCGTGGCCGAGAGCGCCGTGGGACAGGCGCTGGTGCCTGCCGAGGTCGGTGCCGTGCTCGTCGCGCTCGTTGCGGTGACCGTGATGGTTGCGGTGTCGGTGGCTCCCGCTGAGTCGGTGACCGTCAGTGTCAGCGTGCCGCTGCCCGGCAGAATCGACGCCTGCGCGGCGTTCGCGCCGGACGCGATGCTCACGCCGCCGGTTGCCGTCCAGGCATAGGCGACGATGCTGCGGTTGCACGCCGCCGCGCTGCCGCCGGCATCGAATGTCGCCGCGCTGCCGGCGGTGATCGTGGCGGGCAGCGCCACGGCGGCGATCGGCTGTTCGGCCGCCTGCACCGCACTCAGGGCGTTGGCCATGCCGCTGCCGCACTGGCCCGAGGAGGGGCATGAACATTCATCGGTGGTGGAATCCAAACTCGGGCATACCGCCAGATTGCCGGTATTCGCGGGAAAGGCGGCGGCGCTCGATTCGACGCGGGCGACCAACTGGGCCGGCGTCAGATTGTAATTCACCGAGCGCATCAGCGAGGCGATCCCGGCGACGATCGGCGCCGAGAAACTCGTGCCCAAGTTGACGTTGGTCTCGTTGGTGTAACTGTTGGTGCCGGGGATCGTGGTGCCGAGATTGGTGGTGGTGTCGATCGAGCGCAGACAATCGCCGCTCGAGTTGATGCAATTCCCCGCCGGCGCGGAGATGCCGACCTCGGGCCCTAAGCTGCTGTAGCCCACCTTGGTGCCGACATTGCGCAGACCCGCGACTGCAATTACGCCGGAGACCAAGGCGCTGCAATTCGCGGGTGCCGCGACGGACGAGGTGGAGGTGACCTCTGTGGTCGAGTTGCCGGCGGAGGCCACCACCAGCACGCCCAATCCGGTAACCGTGCTCAATGCATCCTGGTAGTCGCTCGGGCACGTGGTGCTGCCCCCCAGACTCAGATTGATGATGTCGGCCGGATACGGGTTATCGGGCACGGGCAGTGTGGTCCCCGTCACCGGCATGCCGGCCGCCCATTCGATGCCGGCGATGATGTCGGAGTCGTACCCGCCGCACTTGCCGAGCGCCCGCACCGGCAACACCCAGGCACCCCAGGACATGCCCGCAATGCCCACCTCGTTGTCGGTGATGGCGCCGAAGATCCCGACCACACGGGTACCATGCCAGGAGCTGTTCCCGACCGTGCATTTGGCAAACAATGACGTTTGCGTATCGCTCGTGCTGATCCAGTCGCCGGGATCGGAGGGGTCCGGATCCCAGCCGTCACCATCGTTGGCTGACAAATAGGTGCCGAGCGGGATCCCGGTTGAACTGTAATCCTCGCCGACAAAATCATAGCCCGGCAGCAGCCGGCCGCCGCCCGCAAGACCGGCGCGCAGCAGATCGGGATGATCGAAGCGCACCCCGGTGTCGACATCGGCAATCACGATCCCGCTGCTGCCGGTGGTGATACCCCAAGCGGACACCGCGTCGGTGGCCGACAAGTCGGTGGTCTGCACTCCCTCCACCGTCACCGGTGTCGCACTCGGGGTGTTCATGTACCACTGGCCGCTCGCGCCGGTGGTCGGCACGAACAGCGGATCGTTGGGCACGGTCAAGGGATAGCGGATGCTATCGACGTCGGCGAATTTCACCGCCGGATCGGCGCGCAGCTTGGCGAGCAGGGTCGCCACCTTGCTGCCGTAAACCGTGGCCGGCAGGAAGATGACATGCATGCTGGGCGTAATTTGGCGGGATGCCGCCATGGCGAGATGCACGCGCCGTGTCAGATTCGCCACGTCCGCGGGACTGGTTTGCGCCTGGGTGATCTTCATCACGCGAGCCGTCAGGCGCGAGGTGATCGTGTGCGTCACCGCATTCGCGGGCGTGGTCTTAAAGCCGACAATGAGCCGGCCCGCCTCGGGACCAATCGAGGGCGCAGGGCGGGCGAGGGGATTGTATTCCGCCGCCGCGGCAATGGCGCAGCAGCCGACCCAGGCAATCACCGTGAGAACTGGGCTCATTGAACGCATGTGGTTTCGCCCGCGTGCTTGATGAAATCGACGAAGGCGCGCAGCGGTGCGGGCAGGAGTCGGCGGCCGGGATAGTAGAGAAACGGCCCGGAGAAGGGCTGCCACCACGATTCGAGGACGGGCTCGAGTGCGCCGCTCTTCAGGTGGGGCCGCAGCCAGTCCTCGAATAGATGGATGATACCGGTGCCGGCGATGGCAGCGTCGACCGCGAGATCGATGGCCGCGCCCGCCTGCACGAGCAACGGTCCGCTGGGGTCGACCCTGACGATCTCGCCACCCGACTCGAATTCCCAGGGGGTCATCGCGCCGCTCGTGAAGCGGCCGCGCAGGCAGGCATGGTGGAGCAAGTCCCGGGGATGATGCGGACGGCCGTGTCGCTCGAGATAGGCGCGCGATGCGGCGGTCGCGAAACGCTGCGATCGCGGCCCGATCGGCACCGCGATCATGTCCTGTTCGAGGCGTTCGTCGTAGCGAATGCCGGCATCGCACCCGGCCTCGAGCACATCGACGAAACTATCTTCGGCGATCACCTCCAGGTGGATTTCCGGATACGCGGCAAGGAATGCCGGCACGATGGCAGGCAGCGTCAGCCGCGCCGCGCTGATCGGCACATTCAACCGCAGCGTGCCGGCCGGACGATTGCGAGAGGCATTCACCGCGTCGAGCGCGGCGGCCACTTCGTCGAGCGCGGGTCCCAAGCGCTCGAGCAACCGCTGCCCCGCTTCGGTCGGCACGACGCTGCGGGTCGTGCGATTGAGCAACCGCACCCCCAGCTGGGTTTCCAGCCGGCGCACCGCTTCGCTCAGGGCCGAGGCGCTGGAGCCGATGGCGCGTGCGCCGTCGCGGAACCCCTTGGCCCGGGCGACTGCGATGAACGCATCCAAGTCACCAAGATCGCGATCCATTGTTCGCCATTCCGTACAGCCTGTATTCATTGTACCGAATTGTCGAACGTCGGTACGGGAGCTAGGATCGTGGTTAAGAATTCACCAGGAGAATCTAGCATGTCCGCCTACCAGGGCTCCGATACCTTCAAACTCGGCCACCGCAGCGTCAAACGTCTCGGCTATGGCGCCATGCAACTTGCGGGACCCGGCGTGTTCGGACCGCCAAAAGACCCAAAGGCCGCGTTGGCGGTGCTGCGCGAGGCCGTGGCTTCCGGAGTGAATCACATCGACACCGCGGATTTCTATGGTCCGCACGTCACCAATCAGATCATCCGCGAAGCGCTGCACCCGTATCCCGACGATCTCGTCCTGGTCACCAAGATCAGCGCCCGCCGCGGCGCGGATGGTTCTTGGATTCCCGCACTCTCGCGCGACGAACTGACCCAGGCAGTTCACGATAATCTGCGCAACCTTGGGCTCGACGTGCTCGAAGTGGTCAACCTGCGCAGCATGTTCAACACCCACCATCCCGCCGAGGGTTCGATCGAGGCACCGCTCAGTGTGCTCGCCGACTTGCAGCGCCAGGGGTTGGTGCGCCACATCGGATTGAGCAACGTCACGCCGACGCAGCTTGCGGAGGGTCGCAGTCTCTGCGAAATCGTCTGCGTGCAGAATCATTACAATGTGGCGCATCGCGCCGACGACGCATTGATCGATGATCTCGCCCGCGACGGGATCGCCTATGTGCCGTATTTCCCGCTGGGCGGCTTCACGCCGTTGCAATCCTCGACCCTCTCGGACGTTGCGGCGCGGCTCGGCGTCACGCCGATGCAAGTTGCGCTCGCGTGGCTGCTCAAGCGCTCTTCCAACATCCTGTTGATTCCGGGAACGTCGTCGGTGGCGCATTTGCGCGAGAATCTCGCTGCCGGTAGCTTGACCCTGGCGCCGTCCGTGTTGGCGGAGTTGGAGGGGATCGCCGTCTGAAGCACACCACCGGAATTCCGCAACGACGCGGACTGCCACTCCTCGGGGTGTTGCTGCCGCTGCAGCGCGATGCGCTGGCCTTCTTCACGGAGACTTTCCGTATCTGCGGCGATCGCGCGCGGCTGCGTGTGCTGGGGCAGAAGGTTCTGCTGCTGTCGCATCCCGAGGACTTCGAGACCGTGCTCGTCGATGATCGCGACAGCTATGGCCGTGCCTCCGAGGTGCGTAACCTGCGGCCCATCTTCGGGGCAGGCCTGCTGGCGAGCGATGGGGCGCTGTGGCGCCGGCAACGCCGGCTGCTGCAGCCCAGCTTTCAGCGCGACGCCGTGCACGATTACGCGGCAACGATGCTCGATTGTATCGAGGCACGCCGGGCAGGTTGGCGGTTGGGCGATACGCTGGAGATGCATCGCGAGATGATGCACTACACCCGCGACGTCGTGTGCCGCACGCTCTTTGGTGCCGAGCCCAGCGCAGAATCGCGCGCCATCGCCGACGCGGTCACCGTGGTCTTCGGCGATATCCGCGCGGAGATCCTCTACCTGCCGATCTGGCGGCGGCTGCCCATACCGCGCGCGCGGCGTTGGAACCGCGCGGTCGCCACGCTCAATCGGGCCATCGAGCAGATGATCGCATTACGCCGGCAGGAGCCCGGCAAACGTGGGGATTTGCTGGCAAGTCTTCTCGACGCACGGGACAGCGACGGTTCGCCCATGTCCGGTCAGCAGATCCACGATGAGATTCTCACGCTGTTCCTGGCGGGACACGAAACCACGGCGCTGTCCTTGTCGTGGGCTTTGGCGCTGTTGGCCGAGCATCCCTCGATGCAGCGGCGAGCGGCGGCGGAGGTCGATGCGCTGACGGCGGGTCGCCAGCTGGCCCCGGAGGACTACGGCAACCTGCGCTTTTGCAACGCCATCATGCAGGAGACGCTGCGATTGTTTCCACCGGTGTGGAGCATGGGTCGCCGGGCGGAGCGCGACACGACGCTCGCCGGGCATGCGGTCGAGCGCGGCAGCCGCGTGTGGCTCTGCATCCATCGGCTGCATCGCGATGCGCGGTGGTTTCCCGAACCCGACCGCTTCGAACCCGAGCGCTGGCTGAATGGACAACCGCGCCCGAAATTCACCTTCCTGCCGTTCGGGGCGGGACCGCGACTGTGCATTGGAGTGCATTTTGCGATGATGGAGGCCGTGCTCGCGCTGGCGTCCCTGGTGGGTAAGCTGCACTTTTCAGCGACGCCGCAGAGCCGGATGGAGTCGGCCGCCTGGATGACGTTACGGCCGCGTCACGGCGTGCACCTGCGGATCGACGCTCGGTGACGCAGCACGCATTCGGCTCACGGGGCGAATCTCGTCCTGATACCATCCCGAGCTTGCCCGTCAGCGAACCCCGCGAGTCCCTTATGCCCAGCACCGCATGCCTGCGCCTAGTTCTGGCGCTGGCGCTGCCCCCGGCCGCGCCGCTCATGGCCTGGGCCGCCGACCCCGCACCCGTGGACTCGCGCCATGGCGTGGTCGTCACGGCGCAGCACCTGGCTTCGGATGTTGGGGCGAGCATCTTGCGCCAAGGTGGCAACGCGGTTGATGCTGCCGTCGCTGTCGGCTACGCCCTCGCGGTGGTCTATCCGCAGGCAGGCAATCTCGGCGGTGGTGGTTTCATGACTCTGCGCCTCGCAGACGGGCGAACGACCTTCATCGATTTCCGCGAGAAAGCGCCTCTGGCGGCGACCGAGAACATGTTTCAGGACAAGAACGGTCAGGTAGTCCCCGGTCTTTCCACGGATTCCTGGCTGTCGGTGGGCACGCCCGGCTCGCCGGCCGGTTTCGAATACGCGCGGGAGAAGTACGGCAGCATGGGACGTGCTGCGTTGATGGCGCCGGCAATACGGCTGGCGCGCGACGGCTTTACCATCGGTCAGGGCGATGCCGGAGTTTATCAAATCGCGACGGCTGATCTTGCCAAGGACCCGATTGGCGCAAAGATCTTTTTCAAGGATGGCCGGCCGCTTGAGCAAGGCGACAGATTGGTGCAGCCGCAACTGGCGAAATCGCTTGAGCTCATCAGCCAACGCGGGCCCACAGCGGCGTTTTATCGCGGTCCGATCGGCGTCGCCATCGCGGCGGCGAGCCGCGCAGGCGGCGGCATACTTAGCGTGGCGGACTTTGAGCACTATCGCGTACGTGAGTTGCAGCCGATCGAGTGCGATTACCGCGGCTTTCACATCATTTCAGCGCCACCGCCGAGTTCCGGCGGCGTCATGATCTGCGAGATCCTACAGGTCCTGCAGAGTTACGACCTGTCCAAAATGGGCTTTCATTCGGCTGACGAGGTCCATTACCTGGTCGAGGCGATGCGCCGCGCTTATGCAGACCGGCGTGATCTCGGCGATCCGGCTTTCGTTAGCAATCCCCTCGCCGAACTCCTGAGCCCCGCACACGCTGCGGAGTTGCGCGCGAGCATCGACCCGGTACGAGCGACGCCCTCGTCCGCCGTGCACACCGCGGGCGCCTCACCGCACGAGGGGACGAACACGACCCAGTATTCAATTGTCGACTCCGCCGGCAACGCGGTGAGCGTGACCTATACGCTCAACAACTGGTTCGGCGCGCAGCACGTCGCGGGCGACACCGGCATCTTGGTCAACGACGAGATGGATGACTTCACCTCGAAGCCCGGCGTGCCGAACATGTTTGGCCTGATTCAGGGCGCCGCCAATTCCGTGCAGCCCGGCAAGACGCCCTTGAGCTCCATGTCGCCGACGATCGTGACCAAGGACGGTAAACTCGTGATGGTAATCGGCAGTCCCGGCGGCTCGCGCATCATCACCATCACGCTCGAAGCAATCATCAACGTGATCGATCACGGTATGACCATTCAGGAAGCCATCGATGCGCCGCGCATTCACCATCAATGGATGCCGGACACCGTCTTTCTCGAGCGCCAGGCATTGTCCCCCGACACGCGGGCCTTGCTGCAATCGCGTGGCTACACGTTCAAAGATGCCGGCTACTGGGGCATCGCCGAGGGCATCCTGCTCGGCGGCCCGAGTCTCGCCGGCCACGACGGGATGGGAGAGGACGGTTTTCTACCGCTGAATGCGCGACCTGCCGCCGGTG
>Ga0116228_10003218_pt1 | contig 14316 bp, 8 predicted proteins | sample S1TSphfallax_2_FD_89694 | JGI IMG/M metagenome (GOLD analysis project Ga0116228, IMG submission 89694) | Host-associated microbial communities from peat moss isolated from Minnesota, USA - S1T2_Fc - Sphagnum fallax MG | ecosystem: Host-associated > Plants > Peat moss > Unclassified | place: USA... | reverse complement strand
GAAATCTGTAGTTTGCCAACTGGGAGTGATAATATCACATGTGGCATCTTTTGTGGTTCTTGCTTCCTTCCAAAGGCAGTTGCATTCCAAGTGTCATAAGACGAATGTATTTGCCTGACCTCAGTACCTACATGTTTCTCTAAATGCCAGTGTTTGGTTACAATGATTAAGTTTTAAACCCAAGTGGCAAATTGAAGCCACACCCACTTGCAAGGTGACCATCAATTGCGAGCACTTGCAATTTCAATTTAATAATGGTTCCATTTTCACAAGGTACGATGGGGAGGCAACGACACAATGGCAGAGAGGTGATTAGAAGCAATGTCAAAGAGAAGACAGATTGCAATTCCTTTTGCCATCCTATTCTCAAATGCTATTGTGCTAGCCTCCTTCCTTATTAGTCTTAATTTATCCTCCTAATTTCAACCTCCTTCATGTCACTATTGTGTACAACATCCATCAACCCATCATAAATCATAAAAACATCTGTAGAAGGTTAAATGTTTATAGTAAAATTTACAAATTATTTCAGATAATAACTTATCCAGCTTAATTCATTGATGAATTTCATTCATGAAAGATAAGCGCTCCAAATAGCTATGAATACATGTGCAACCCGTTAATACTAATCTAATGGTTAGCCTCCTTCCCTCTTCTTTCACTCAATCAGGTTTGTGAGAACTGTTCAGTGGGATGCACTTGTGAATGCATTTGACACTTATTTGCCGAAGATTGCTGGGGGCCATATCCATCTGCACAACGCAGGTTTGTCAATTTGTCATGCTCACTTAATACTTTGCTATACATACTTCACTGTGAGTGGAGAAAGTGTGTGCCATCCACTTAATTAGACTGCAGGAATTTTTTCAAGATTATTCTTTTTGCAACTTGGGATGACCATTTTACAGAAACAGCAAAGGTCTGGGTTTAGGGTTTTAGGTTCTAGGGTTTAGAATAGCAGAGGTCCAGGTTTCTTCTTCACTGCAACTTCATGCATTAATGCGTCAGAGAGAGATTCATTGTAGTATTGGATGATCTGCATAGTGGACATTGTTGAAGAATTGTGGCCTAAGGGATTTTCTTACACTGGATGCTAGAAATTGACTTGAGAAAAATTGTTCATTTCTAGGATGGGGGTGCTAATCAGCAGGAATTGCCATTTGGTGACTTACTGATTTCAAGAGTGCTTGGCAGGGACCTCAAATTTGCTGCACAAACTTTTCAATATTTTGCCTGAACAACACAATGCAGTGGGTGTGCCGTAAGTGCCTCTCATGCCCATTTGCCTATTTGGCATCATGTGTTTTCTGTTAGGAAAAATATTGCTTCTTTTGTATTTACACTCTTGAGTAGCTGTTCAAAGTCATTGCTCAAGCAAAGGGAGCACAGAGAGCGTACTCTCTGTATTAATGTTTTGTGAAGATGGTGCTGCACTACCCATTACTAATCTAGATTCCTTATGTCAATTTCTAATTGATCTTATCATAACAATGGGTTTGTCTGTTCAGTTGGTGAGCAGATTCAACCATGCTAGTTGGTGAAATTGCTAGGGTAGGTTCATGAGGAATAATCTCATTGCCAGTTACACAAAAAAGAATGCTACATTGCTGAAAGGAGGAGTTATTATCAAAGGAATGCAGAATCGGCCTTAACCTAGTTGCAGCCATCAATGATCCCTGAGTGAAAAAGCAGCTTAAGTTGGTAATCTGTGGCTTGCATTGCAGTTTGGGGAGTTCATGCATTGAATAGAGTCTTAATTCAAGGGCCAATCTCAGAGTCTGCAGCTAAAAGCTGTGCTTTTCAAGCATGTGCAGCAATGAAGTACACCATGAAGTGCAAAATTTGATGGGTGTTGGCTTCATAGGTCTGGTGATATGCATCTCTATACATCCTCTATCCATGCCACTGTACCAAATCCCTTGCAAAATCAAGGTTATAACATCTTGCAAATTCCTGGAGTCCTAATATGCTAGATGGGTATCTTGTAAATCACTCCACAAGACTGGTTGGTTTAAACAACTGATGTTTGGAAGCAAATTTCCTCCTCATTTTCTCTTGTGAAATTGAATCTGGGCATGTTGCTCATTATGTAAATGTGTGAGATGTTTTGCAGGCTTCTTGGGGGCTGATGTGTTTATTACTAATGATTTTGTTGCAACTTTGCAAGAGGATATACATATTCCAACAAAGTTGACAGAAGCTCAAAACATCTTTCATGTAATTGCACAAGTAACAAGGAGGCATGATGGTGACATAGACAGTTGTGACTCTTTGAGGAGTGTACCCATCTGGCTCAAGTTGCTGGCATGGCGAAAAAGGAAGGGGCCATGATAGCTGCAACCATGGGCTTTGTGTTCATGTGCAGATTTTGCAGCAAGTTGAAGTTACACAAGGGACAAGTATGACTCTTTGTTACACTATTTGCAGGCTCCTTATGTTGTCATATGAATTATAGACATGAACTTTTGTCAATATGTGCATGACTTTCAATACTGGCAGACCATTGCTGCCCTGCTCCACTGAGCTGAGCACTATATGCAGGTTGTTCAAGTTTGTTTTGGGTTTGCAATGACCACCCTTTCTCCCACCCTTAACAACATATTCAACAACTTCACTAACTTTGATGCATGGCGATGGGTCCCTTCTTGGAAGAGTGGGACATCAAGATGAGTGTTGATGCACTATGTCCTTTGTTGTGAATTGATTTGGTATGGGAGAAAATTGGGCCAAGAGTATTTTTAGGATTTGAGGTAGATGGGATGGCTTGATAGGAGAGTTGAAATTTGTTTCAAGATGATGGAAAGATGAGATCCATGTGATGGATGAATCATATGCAATGTTTAGATTGTGAGAGGATTGTGATGAGGAGTGGTTGTATGTCCATTAGTGGTGTAAAGGACTTAGTTGTAGAAGATTTGTATAAAAGTTTTGGTTTGATCATGCCATTATGGCTTTTGCTGTGTCTTGTTGATGTTTGTTGCAAAACTAAGATTACAACCTTTGATTGTGTGGTCAAATGTTGACAATTGTTAGCCTACTTCCAAGGTGTTTGCAAGAGTGTCTCATCTTGTGTAGTAGAGGTGTTCAAAATTTTTGTGGGGTGATTTGCTTGATATGGAGATTCCTATAACGCCTATAGGATGTTTGGTAGTATCCTTGAATAAAATGTGGATCCTTGGAAAAATCCTTTCAATGACACCAAAATCATTCAAATCAGACTTGTTTTACCCTTTCAAATATCATTACAAGTGTTTGAGACTCTCTAGGAACTTCAATTTTCAAAATAGGGATGAATATTTAGAGTTTGAAGAATTGTTCTCTTTCACTCCTAGACATTCCTCACTTTGTTTCCATTTGTGTTTCACTTCTATTGATTCATGCCATGTTTTGGAGTTGCTTTAACTTGTGTGCCGTTTGTTTGGCTTAAACCTTGCATGGAAGCTCAAGTGTAAATAATGAGATAAGTGGTTTAGAATATTTCTAACTTGTTTGAAATAAATGTATGTGTTACGACCTTCTTTTTTATAGGCACAAATTCCTTTAGAAGATGAACTTTGTTGATTTACTTTAAACCTCATACTTCTCATTTAAATATTACTAGCATCCATCTGGATGAGATTTTCTTTAATGAATGAATCAATATTTTCTTTTGAATCATAGATTGGTAATGTATAATGTTTTTTTTGGGATTTTTTTTTTTCCATTTCAACATGAATCATCCTATTTGTTGTGGTTGTTACACAGTGTTTTAAATTCTCCTTTTAAAGAATGTTTATCATTTTGAACGACTAGACACCATAATTAAAATTTCCTTTAATATAATTGTAACTTTGGCATTGAGATATTGACCTATGTTTTGCTTTGAAAGGTAAGGCAAGATTATTTGTATTTTTGAAAAAAATTCCTTTTCAATTTGCCATAATGCTTCAATATATGGTGTATGTGTTCCTCCAATCACAATTTGAGTCATTCCTCCCTAAATTAACCATATTTGTTTTTTTGATCTTCTTCACTCTTTCAAATCCCTTAGATTGATCTATTAGACTTACTCACACTTTTCAAACTATTTAAGTTTTGACATCATGTTGAATGATAATATATATTAACTAGAGGAAGTCTAAGGAAGTGGTAACTTAGGTTGAGATGCCTAACATGAAGCTTAACTTTAAAGAATAAAATATGATTTGAACTTAATCAATTGAGTAATAGATGGTCTAAGTTTAAAAATTGCAATTTGATCATATGCATTCAATCATATTATAGTTGGGAAGGAAGAGGGAAGATGAAATAAACTTACAAATCAGTTTTTTAAACTGGATCATATTAAGGTTGTCAAGAAAAGAGAGGATGAACCAATCTTATGAATCAACATTTTAGGCTTGCATGCCAAATCAACCATATCAACATCTTTGAAGCCTTTGATTTCATGTACACGAGGTCCTTGAATTTCAGAAATGAACTCAAATTGCATCTACTTAGTGACTTTTAAACTTTGCATAGCTACAATGGCTAATGACATTTTTCTAGATGGAAACTTTGCTATGGGTTGCAAATGTTTCATTATATAGGTTATGTTCTTTCTTTGAGAATAGTCCTTTACCATCAATCTAACAAGTTTTATATAGTCTAAACCAATATACCCCTTAGTTTTCGTTCTCTTTTTTTTGATTTTTTTAATATGCTAATACTTTCTTTCCTTAAGGAAGCTTGGATAGTTACCATGGCATGTTTTCCTCAATTAGTTCAATGAGTAAGGCCATGGTTGTTTTATAGTTGCAACATAAGACCATTTTGCCAATCAATTCACTCCTTAACATTCTAACAAATGTTTAAGGGTTGTTGGTTCTTTGTTAATTACAACACAAGAGTGATGAACTAGTTTCAAAGGAGAATTCCTTATTCTTAAACATAATTCACCATAAACATTCTTGCTCATCCTCTTTAGGTCTTGCACTTTGTTCTAGGTCATTTGTAGCCAGATGACCAAAATTATTGTAATTGCTTTCATGTGTAATGCATGCACAACCATGAACTTTACAATGGCCAATTTTTGACAATCAACATGTACATAGTTGCCAAGCTTTTATTTAAACTTTTGGTGATGAACTTTTACTTCAAAACTTCTTCATTATTTATTTATTTTGATTAGCCATTGAGCTCAAATATTCATTCTATGTTTCATCAAAACACAAATTCATGCTTTGGGTCATGAGTTTAATTTAGGTTTTGTTTGTCTAGTTATATGTTTATGAGCCATAAATTACATTGAAAAATGTAAAAACCATGTTCCCATTCTTTTGATTATGAATTCAACTATGCTGATTCATTATGCTTATTTTAATTCATAATTTACATGAATTCATATCAATTTTTTTTGATATAAAACAAGAATTATGTTTTCCATTATATAAATGTAATATAACTCAAATTAGTTTTTTTTTATGATGACCACTTTCTGAAAATAATGGGTTAAAAAAAAGGTTCATTATTGGCATGGGTTTGAACCTCATTTGCCAAAAATCCAAAATTGTTAAGATTTTTTATGGTAAAAAAAATTTAATTTTGAAAAAAATTTAATGTATTGATTTTCCCCCCCCTCCAAATAGATTCCAAATTGAAAAGAATTTGATTTTGATATGGAAACAAAAATCAAAACCTTTGTTAAAATGCCATACATATGTGGATGTAGGATACCTATTTTGCACTTTTTATTTCACATTTTGTGTCATAGGACATTGACCATACTAGACTAGGCTAAAAAATATATGGCCTACAACTAATTTAGGTTCAACCTTACTTTGGGACCTTGGTTAAGGCCTTCAAGCTCATGTGTCAAGTGTTAACCCTATTTTATTGATTGAAGTATTGAGTTGTGTTTTTTCCATTGACCAAATTTAGTGGCAACCAAAATTTTGGGTTATATGAAGATGCCCTTGATTAAAAAAAATAGCTTTCACTTATTGTTAGCTAGAATTTGTTAGAATTTGAAGTTTCTCATCAATAGTGGGGAGTTTTTTTTGGGGGACAAATTTGTCATTTAAAAAAAAAAGGAAGGGAATTTCTTTTCTAGTGTAAATTTGACTAAAAATTTCTTTTTGGGGATTGCAAAAGATAAATCATTTTTTTTGATTGGTTGAATCATAATGATTGGCCATGGTGATGACATTTTAACTAGTCTTTTACATTAAAACCATCCAATTTTTTAAGTTTATGGGAATGGGGTGGGGGATGGGAGAATAAGGGTAGGCATTCCATGTGGCTCAACCACTCACTATTTTCTAGAACACTCACTAAAAAAATTAGTGAAAATATAGAGATATCTATAAAGTGGTTCACATGTCATTTCTATTTTCTTCCACCTAATCTCAATGGAATGCCATCTATCCTTGAATTTCTAATTACTTTCAACAACTTGACAACATAAGAATGTGTCATCAATAGCAAAAATTCCTAAACCCTAAACAAAATCATTCAAAATAAAAACCCCACTCGGCCACTATTTCCCAAAACAATAGTGGGTGGGTGGCCCACTATTGGATGTGGGTTACCAGTTACCATTAGTCATATAGAGGGCTAAATAGAGATATTCTCATATGTGTACAATCTTCCAAAGAATTTCAATAAACACTAGAAGGAGTGTGTCTGAAATTGGGAATTGATGAAAACATGTGTTGGAAGTTGGTATTAAGTAGGTACTCATGTTTTTGTTGGTAGTATATTACTTATGTTTTTGAAGTAGGTACTCATGTTTTTGTTGGTATATTACTTATGTTTTTACATTTACCCATTATGATCTATCTATCTATCTATCTATCAAGTTTCAACAAATCCCAAAACATTAATAAATAACTGTACTGCAAGTCTGGAAGTTCCACTTCTGAAAGTCATGAATGGTGATAGAACACTAAAGAGAGAGAGAGAGAGAGAGAGAGAGATATTAGATATTAGAATCTAGATAGATACTTCTTCTGTCACCTGTGTGTAAAAAACTATAATGGCACAATTTATGTGCAAAACTCCTGAGAGAGAATCCCAAAACACATATATTATTAATGAGACTCAAAATTGTTGTCATGAATGAATGATCACAAGAAGCACAAACCCCAATGCAAATTTTGCTTCGAAAACCATCTTACCAACTCTAAATGGAGGAGGTGGAGGAGGAGGAGGTGGAGGTGGAGACTCCAGCCTCATCAAGGGAGAGTCAGGCAAGTAAGTAAGTGATCAAACTGATAATGCAGAATATACAGTTCTTCAGTGCATAGTTCAGCGTTTTCTTTAAAGACTGTGTGTGACAAGTACCTGCTTGCTGCTGTGTGTGTGCCTCAGTTGGGCAGCTGAAAACACATGCCAGGACACTCCTACTGGTGGCTAGATACCCCTATATATACATACACAATTAAGGTCTGGGGTGGCAGATTATGTCATTTTCTTCGACCACATTATGCATGACATACTCTTCAGGTGGTGATTTTCATAGACTTTGTTGTAATTGTGACTGAAATGTGTCTGTTTAAACATGTTCGTATTTTTTCTAAATCGTTGAATCTGTCACCCCAGACTTTCATGTCATGAAATGGCCTCACCCTTGCCCGTTATGCTGGGTGTGTCCCTATAATAGTGCCCGAAATGTGTTTGTTGAAGATGAATGCAGTTTTGTATAGTGGGCCCAAAATGTGTTTGTTGAAGATGAATGCAGTTTTGTATAGTGGGCCCAAAATGTGTTTGTTGAAGATGAATGCAGTTTTGTAATAGTGGGCCCACAATGTGTTTGTTGATGATGAATTCTGTTTTGTAATAGTGGGCCCAGAATGTGTTTGTTGAATGCTGTTTTGTAATAGTGGGCCCAAAATGTGTTTGTTGAAGATGAATGTTGTTGAATCTGCCAATTAAGATCATAATGTCATGCAATAGCCTTACCCTTGTCAATTGTGCTGGGTGCATTGCTTAGCTCGTCCTAACAGGCCCACCTGGCACCTTACCCAACATAATGGGCAAGAAGGGCTTGACCATTCTGCAGTACAAAGAGTGTTACATTAGATGTTTGAGTTTGGCAAACTTGGCAGAGGAGCCATGTGGTCAAGCAATCTAGTGATTTTGCCTATTCAAAAAAACCCACAATGTTTGGGTGTAAATGATAGCTGCCAGACCCCATTTCATGCAAGAAAATTTGCCCAGAGTTCAGCATTACAAAAGACATTGATACTGTTGGATCAATCTGCAGCGAGCCAAAATCTCCAATATTCTATGCTAAGTTAATTTCTGTGTCTCTTGCACAAAGTCTGAACTATTGTAGTGGAAAAGCAAAAGCAAAAAACACTGGGACAAGAAAATGGACACCCAACCCAATGTGTCAATCACTAGGTGATTTAGTGATCTCACTGAATTAGATACAACTGTGCATGATGCAAATCTTCATTTCTTCCTGATGTGTTCCGGGACTAAAATCCCAGTTACCTGTTCTTCCTAGCTCATTGGGGATAAAGCAGCTCCATGTGCATATTACATGGGGATACAAGTTATCAAATGCTCAGCACAACATTTAACTCAAATTAAGAAGGGAATTTGTGAAACCCAGTCCCTCCTGCATCAGAAAATCATAAATTACGAAAACCAAACTGAACCAGTCTGCTGAGATTCTTGGATGCTGTAAATAGTAGAAAGTATAAACTGTGGCTGCTGCTGGGGTGGGAAGTGGGAACCCAGACCACATACAATCTTTGCAATAAATTTTGGATTGATGAGATGTTAGAGTTGCAACTTTCACCAGTTGGGGAAAAAAAGCAAGGATTCTAGAATGGGTATTGTTTTAAAAAGAACCTGTAACATCTGGAGGTGTGTCTCCACTGATGTCTCTTCCATGGCCTAGACCAGGTAGTCTAATAATGAGAAGCTCTTGGCTGTGACGCTAGAATTGGTCTTTTGGCCAGTTCCAAATTGTAAAGAACAAAATGGCTGGTTGTGCAGAGTGTCTCTGACCTTGATTGATGTCATGATCAGTAGGCTCCCCCAACGAAATTTGATGTCTTGAAGCTTAGACTGGCTCAATCCAGGATACTCAAAGAGCCATACTGCACACATTACATCACACCAGTTGCACACAATGTACATCTAATCTACCCCATAATATATATAGACCTCAACCCAAAACCCTGAGCTCATAAAGGAATGAGTTCAGCAAACCTAAACAGGAAGTCCTGTACACATCATCTATGGAGAACAGTAAGTAACAAATTCTGCCTTCAACCAAATTCGTCAATCAATCAATCAATCAATCAATCAAGAAGACAAGTCCCATGCAAGAGGATCAGTAAAATTCCATAATAAATTAGCAAAATTGTAAATTATTGTAAAGAAACTGGAAGTCTACTGATTGATGCACACCTGGCAAACACAACAGGATTCAGATTCAATTTTTGACTTTCAACTCAGTGGGTTTCCAAAACTTGGAAGCAGCTGATCCAGCTCTTCCTGACACACCAGGGGTGGGAAAAAAAAAACAATCCTGAGGTTACAAGATTCCAAAATTTTCTAAACAAACCCTGCCCAAGCTCTATAAATCATGGTCCAAGGGGTTGGGAAGTGGTAAGAATCTAGAAGAGAATCAGTTAGTTCACTTTCAGAGTCAGATAAACACTGAAGTTCTATAACCCTGTCCAGAGCTGATGACGATGAAGTGCTGAACAGGCCCGCTACAAGAAGCTGCTGGCAATGATTCTCTCAAGATGACTAATCAAGAGATCGTCTCAGGGAGCTAGCTTACAGAGAGCTCCAGAGCTTGGTTCACCTTCCATCTCATCAGCTGCCTGGAGCTGAAAACAAAAGCTGCAAGCTCATCAGGGATTTTCACTAAGTCACGGCCAGAGAAATGGCTTGCATGGCACCAAGTTTGCAGGGAAGGTTTGTTTGTTGCACTAAACACAAACACACACACGTAGTACACAGCAGGGGCGTCCAACTGCAGATCCAAGCTTTCAAGCTTTTTCTAGAGCTTGAGGTAAATGAATCCTGTAGCTGCAGAAGAAGTCTGGAGCTGGAGCCTGCACCTTCCGGACGAAGCTGCAACATGGGTTCTTCCTTAAAGGTCTAGACCTTCTTGGTACTGTTGCAGCTATTGCAGGTGCTGAACACTTGATCCCCAGGAGCCTCCCTCTTCAAGTTCAGCTCACAAGTGTTGTGTACACCCAAGTTTGTTGCAGCAGCTGCTGCAGATGCACCTTAGATCAGCTGGCCAAAATGCAAGCTTGCTAGATTGCTGCTGCTGCTGTTGCTAATGTCATTCTGATGAGGAAGCATCATGGGCTTGTCATTCCCTGAAACGTACTTGTCTAGCGAAAGGGGTCCCCTGATCAGAGCTCTGTTGTCTTCTTCAGAGGTCCACCAAGCTCCTTTTGTACAGCATCGCCTTGTACAAGCTGCTTGGCAGCACTCTGATCATCATCATCATCATCATCCCTCATAAGATGATGCTCTTGCTGAAGATGATCAGGCATCTCAGACTGCAACTCCTCTAAAGTCTGCTCATGATCGGCAGGTTTGCTGGCCGGATTCCTAGGACCTGCAATCTGAGCGCCTGCAGCAGCAGCAGCAGGGTTATAAAGAGTGTCCAATTGCTGAAAATAGGGACATGTTTTGGAGTTTTCAGCTCGTTTCTTGTTGCTCTCTTTCGCTTTCCTGTAGTACTTGTTCACATTCTCCCACTTCTCCTTGCATCTCTTGGGGTTGCGAGTGTACCCCATGGATGCCATCGCCGTGCTAATCTCTTCCCAAAGTGGCCCCTTGGGACCTGTCTCCTGGAACCTGGACTCCATCTCCATTCTCAGACGGATCAAGGCATGGACTTCCGGTGTCGGCCATCTTTTGCTGCTGCTGTTGCTGCTGTGTGGATCAAACGGACTCGACCCCTGATTCAGAACTTTCTCGCCTTCCTCTTGGAGAAGAAGCTCCTGCTGGTGGTGGCTGCGGTTCTGATTATGAGCTGGTTGGGTGGTGGCAGTGGCGTGGAGAGAAGAAGATGGTCTTGGTGGTGATGGTGGTGGTGGTAGTTGCAATGTCTCTCCCGTTAGTTTTTGTAGAACAGCGACCAATGCTGCGTCTCGAGAGAGTGCAAGAGTGTGTTCTTGGGTGCGGAGTTCATGTTCACGGTTCAAGCGCTCCATCTCTTGTGTCTTCCAAGCTTCTTCTCGTACAATCCTTTCCTGCTCTCTCTTTTCCATGGATTCCAGAAACTTCCGCTGCATGCTTTCTTGCTGATCCATCAACTTATTCACCAACGACTCCAAGAACATCACCTTCTTGGAGCTGCTGCCGCTGTTGGTGGTTGTTCGAGCTGCTGCAGGAATCCCAGTCTCCGACTCTTTGCGCTTTCTTTTCTTGCTACTAGTGTTGTTGTTGTTGTTGTTGCCGTGTTCGTCCAAATCTGGTTCCGGTTGTTCCTCGTGATCATTCTCTTCGGAAGAACCTTCTGAAACTGCTGCAAAACCCAAACCGCCTGCGTTCTCTGCAGCTGCTCTAAATGCGGCCGGACTGAGTCCTGCATTACGCATAAACCCGTCATGGGTAGCAGCAGCTAATCCTGGTAGCATCAGAGCTGCAGCAGCTGCAGTTGGATCAGCTGCATGTGTCGTGGATGTGTTGCGACCAGCGTAGAGCGCATCCAGCTCGCTGAAGAAGCGATAATTCTTCCCATCTTGTCTGCCAGCTTTTCCATCTTTGGTTTTCTTGTAGTACTTGTGAATGTTCTCAAACTTCTCCTTGCACTTCTTCGCACTTCTGTTGTACCCAAGCTCCGAAAGCTTCCTGCAAGAAGAAAACAACGCCCACGGACCCGTTAGAACTCTCAAGACAAGAAGAAGAAAAAGAAGAACCCGCCCATCATCAGGCCACGGACCCACCACCCACCACCCTAACCCTGCTTGCTTGCAGCAGAATGCAGCTACTAAAACCAACCGTGATCAAGCGAAAGAGCCGTGCAGTGGAGCAAGCTACCGAGCCACATCTTCCCAGAGAGGTCCCTTGAGTCCTGAATCTCGGAAGTTGGAGTCCATTTCGGATCTGATCTTGATGAGGAGGAGAGTTTCTTGTCGAGGCCATCGGTTGCCTCCGGATCCCTCCTGAGTGCTCCTTAGAAGAAGTCCTTCCTCCTCGCCTCCACCTTCAATGCCGCCATGTTCTTCTTCATCAGGATCAACACGTCCCTGGAGGCTGGTCTCGTCATGACCTAGCGCCAGGTCTCTTGCTAATACTGCGCTCATCTCTTTGGTGTACATTGAGGGAGATGGCCTGCTCACCACAGACGATCCTGGAGCTGCTGCTTCTTCCGAAGACTCTGGTCCTCCTAGACCTAGCTCATTGACCATGTGATTTTGCTGATGCTGAACCGTAACTTGCTGTTGATGGTGGTGATGATGGTGTTTTTGCTGAAGTGTTTGCTGCTGCACTTGCTGCTGCTGAACCACTTGCTGTTGCATATGCTGATGGTGTTGTTGCTGTTGCACATGCTGATGTTGTTGGCGTTGCTGGTGTGGGGAATGAGAGGTTTGTTGCTGCTGCTGATGGGGGTGATGATGATGCAGGTTCAGATGTGGGTGTGGAGCTTCTTTAGAAGAAGGCTGCTGCTGCTGCTGCTGTTGGACCTGATTCAGATGAGAGTAAAGATGCTGCTGCTGCTGATGGTGGTTCAGATGTCCAGGATGGGTGTGACCAGAGGAAGCTGGTGATAAAGACATATCATGAACCAGCGAGAAGAGATGGGGACTGGGATGTTGGCTACCACCCACCACAAACTGTGGCACCTCATTAACCCCATACTGCCCTGCGGATTGCATCTTCTTCTTCCCTCCCCGGGGGCCCAGTCTCTCTCACCTTACGTCCTCCTCCTCCTCCTCCAAACCTTTAGGCTCATGCATCACTCTGGACACGTCCAAATTACAACATGCAAAAGTGGCCTACAACACATTGCCGTCATGTTATTCTTATTCTTCTCCTCCTGCTCCCACCCACACAAGGCTACACGATCATCTGCTGGACCCGTCCGTGCACACGAGTCCAGTTCCAGAAACAACTGCATACAAAGCTGCTTGCCAGAAGCCCTAAAACACAACCACTACCAAGAAGCTGACAGACCCAAATCCCGACGCAAAACGCAGACAGCCAAACACAAAACGTATATGCCCAACACAAAACGCATACACCCAACACTCCAGACTAGCTTTTCAAAGCGGCTTATCCATTTTGTGCAACTGAACAAGACGACAAAAGAGGAAGACCCAAAATCCAGACTCTAGACCTGGATTGCGATCAGAAGCTTCTGATGACGAATCATCAGACAGACAAGCGGACCCCCCTGCAAGCAAGCAAGCAAGCAAGAAGTTACAACCCTGGACCAGTTCTCTCTAATCCTCCTTTTCCTCCTTCTACTGCCTGCCTTCCTATCTCCAGAGAATACCCGACAACAGAAGACGTGATGCTAAGCGACGAAAGGGGAGGAGTCGGGGAGAAAGCGAAGAGAAAACACATATCAAGAGACAAAAGAGCCAGAAAACAGTAGCAAAAAAGAAACAGAAAAGAACAGAACCATGACACGATGAAACAAATCCTGAAGAAGGAAGAAGAAGAAGAAGAAGAAGACGACTGTTCTGTTCCAGCAACTGGGAAAATAAAAAAAAAGTCCAAAACTGGCGATACCCAAGAAGTTCTGCGAATGCGGAAGATGAGGAAGAAGAAGAAGAGGAGAAGAGATCCTTAAAACTCGCCGAACATACAACACCCACTCCGCCGCGACGACCCCATCTCCCCAAAAACTGCGGCAGATCGCAGCATCAGCAGCAGCGGCCGCAGGGACAGCAGCAATCCGCAAGACTACAACCAAGCCTGCGCTTCACATGGATGAATGAATGAAGGAACGAATGGATGCACAGCCAGGCATTTTCGCAACTCACGGATGAAAAAGGGGAGAAAGTTTGAGTAAATGGGAAGAGAGTCATTTCGGGCTCGCTCACTGCCATTTTTTTTTTGGCGACGAATTTTCGCCATTTTGTGGAAAATATTTGTGCAAAATTCTCTTCACCCAAAATTCTCTGTTTAAAAAAAATTCGCCAAAAATCCCTAAAAATTGCCACTACTGCCTACAACGATAAATGGGTGCTTGTAAGTTCTCTATTTTTATATTTCTGAGTATCGCCGAATTTGGGCTAAATACTCTTATGGATTATCCCCACTTGAGCAATAATATCAGAAAAATACTGTTTGGGAGGGACCAGACACCTGGCCAAGCCATGCTAACTTGTAGGGCATTTTTTATATTAAAAAATAATT
>Ga0116228_10003217_pt1 | contig 14316 bp, 9 predicted proteins | sample S1TSphfallax_2_FD_89694 | JGI IMG/M metagenome (GOLD analysis project Ga0116228, IMG submission 89694) | Host-associated microbial communities from peat moss isolated from Minnesota, USA - S1T2_Fc - Sphagnum fallax MG | ecosystem: Host-associated > Plants > Peat moss > Unclassified | place: USA... | reverse complement strand
TTTTGGATGGCATCAAACTCCTTAGGTGGATCCTTCACATGATTGGTTAAGCACATCATCAATTCCAATTATAGGTGGTGGAACTATCTACCAATCCATGTCTTCTCCTTGAGACATGGACAAACGAATGTTAGCTTTGGGAATGTCACCCACTATAGTGTCAAACACCCCATGTGCCAACTTCATTGGCAATGATCACATAGCAACATAGGTATTTCCCCACACACTTAGACAAATGTAATTAATTTGCATTATCATTATTTAATTTGGGATGCATTATCCCTTTAATCGTCAATTTTCAAGGACCAAAAAATTGGTAATTGCTCATCCTTGCCTTCAAATAGGGGAACACCATTTGATTAAATATTTTGTGATGTTAAATCCCTACTTTTCCACCTTATGTCATGGCTAAATGAAGAAATGAATCCAATTTCTTATTTAATTGTAATTTAATGTACTAGTAGTATGTAAGAAAATAAAATGAAGAAAAGAAACCAATTTCTTATTTAATTGTAATTAATGTACTAGTAGTATGTAAAAAAATAAAATGAAGAAAAGAAACCAATTTCTTATTTAATTGTAATTTAATGTACTAGTAGTATGTAAAAAAAAAAACAAGTGAACATTGTTCAACCCACTATGTACAGTTTAAGTACAAAATATTTCTAACTATTGTAAGAAAATATCTAAAAGTGGATAAGCAAGTACTTTGTTTGGTTGCATCATTTAATAAAACATGTATATTAAGAATATCAATTCATGGGGACTTCCTTCTCCAAATAGGCACAACTTTGAAACAACTTCATGAAGCCATTCCTCATCCTTGTCAATGAAACCATTTTCTAAATTGTAATTATCATTGAAATTACATGACCTTTTTGAAAGGGGAATAAATTTTTCTTTGAAATACTCAAGGTAATAGTCTTATCCTCCATAACAATTGTCAAAGCATTATTGCCTTAGTCATGATAAACGTTAGCTTATTTTAACCAAGGTTTTCCCAATACCACAGAGCAAGATTTTTATACATCTTCCATTTGTACACTATTACAATGGTTTTGTAAGTACATCATCCCAGCCGAATCCTCAAGTTGCATATTCACCCAATTAGTTACACCTTCCTTTGGTTAACCATCCTTACCATGAAAGGAATTGATTGAGGCTTCCTCAATCCCATCTTCCTTCTCAACACACCTAAGATGATATTCGTGCCAAACCTATGTCTAGCAATATATCTTAGAGTTCATGTCCTCCCACATGCACTTGAACTACTAACATAACTTCATTGCAATTTTCAATTTTGGTAATACATATTCTATAAGCATTTGTGATAGGATTGTTTCCTTTGTTTCAATAGACCTTCAACATTAAAAAAAATTAATCAATGACAAATATCCAACAATTATATTACTTTGACTTGCAATTTTGCTTCCAAATTTTGCTTCTTCATTTCTTATGTGAGCATGCTTTTATATTTCTTATCAACACTTCAATTGTTCTGATAGTCTCTCGAATAGTTAGCCCTTCCTATTGGCTATCCACATTCAATTAAATTGGTTTTGATATGCCTATTTGATTAAAATTTGCTACTACCTTTGATTGTTCATTTCCTTACTTATTGAATAATTTTGTTGACAAATCATTATTGGTTTATATATTTCATAATTCATCCACTATTTATTGATGAATTAATTTTTTTTTCTCCCACTTCATTTGTCTTCTCCTTGTAGAACTAACATCTTCCAATTGTTTCACTAGTTCAAGCATTTTTACCTTTTGACTCCTTATAGCCACACAAGCTTCAATAATGGGTTGATTCCATTCAACCATAGCCATGTTTATTCAGACGTTGGGTTTCGAGTTCTTTGCTTCCATACTAAAGTATATTATGAAAGCGTCCCTCCCTTCTATAACACAAACAACTCAACTCACTCCCTTGCCAAAATCTTGCATCTTGGTTATAATTATCCCAATTGTACCTATTTTAATTACAATTATCCTGTTGATAATTATCATGATTATAACCTCCTTGGTATTGGTAATCATTATAGTTATTTTCCCATCCTTGTCCTCTTGATCTTTGAACAATTTGTGAAACTTTCTTTGGTTATTTGACCTTAACTAAGCCTTTTTGTTTCTTTTTCAAAACCACTAGTGTTTCCACTTGTGTAGCATTTGCTACAACTTTTTTATGGGGAGATCATCCTCTTGACATCCTCTATGGGCACTACTCAATATTATGTTCATCACTTCTACATAGATTACAAAAAAATTCTAGCAATTTACATTCTTTTGTATAATGACCTTCATTATAACAACTTCAAAAATAAACATCATTTCAGTAGGTGTTAGAATGTTCCTTTTATCCTTTTTTTGTGATCTTCTTGTTTTCAATCTCTTCTAAATTTCCTTCAAAACCTTCATTATTTTATTCATCCTTATTCTTGGTTAAAGTTTTTTTCCTAGGTTTTATTTTTTTTCAATTATTAGTTTTGAATTGGCAACTTTAAATATGGTTCTTCTAAGAATTCTTAAATTTCCAATTTAACTTGGTGTGTGATCTTTCACAAAATGTTTCACATAGGTAATTATCATTTTGTCAATTTGGCATCACAACACATAGTTGTAAAAATATGTCATAATAGTATTCCATATACTCATATTTATTTTGTTTTATATCCTTCAAAGCAAAAATTGCATGCCCTTCATTCCACACAACATTGAATCTTGCTATAAACACATGTTGAACCTCTACCCATGTTGTAGCCAACTTGTCATTTCATAACTATCAAACAAATTTTTTGTTTTTTGTTTTTTGTTTTTTTCAAAATATTTAAAAGACATTATAATTTGTGAACATCAATATTTTCTCCATTACTTACACAAACTTTTGTTAACTAACAAAGATGTGAGTTTGGACCATCACCATCACTATACAATGGCTATTGAATTCTCAAAACATTTTCAACTAATGCCCCCATCATTAAAGTTATTATTACAATTATATGGCAAACAATATTGGGTGGTTATTAAACTATAGTTGTAAATTGTGGCAACATGTTGATAATTGGTTGAAGATTAGGCTCCCTCGTTTCTTCACTCACATAAATTTGAATGGGATGAACTTGATTGAATGCACTCGTATCTACATATGCAATCCAATTTACAACTTTTGTGTTAAATATTCAAATTTGTGTTGGATTAACTGGAGTTAATTGTTCCAATTCACCTATTATTTATCTTTGGTCAAATTGTACATTCTTCTTCCAATATTGTTGTATCATGGCCACTTGAGGATGGTCTTGTTCCATCATATTCAATGGGTGGTGTAAAATCTAACAATCTTTCTTATGATCCTTCAATCAAAAGACCCATTTGATCTATTTCTTCAATTGTTGTTTGCACTGCTAATATTGTTGTTTTTTCCAATAATGGTTCCAACTAGCTATATTTAAATTCTTTACTCATTAATCCTAATCCTCCCCACTGATGATAATATTTTGGACTTTTTACAAATAATTCTATGTTTTTTATATCATTACTCATTTGATTCCTCAAGTCTTTCTAAACATTCACCTCCTTAGGAACCTTATCTTTATCCAACATAGGCTTTCAATAGGACTTTTTTTATTATCTCAATTAACCGTTATGTTCAATTGATAACCTTCTACCTTACTCATATGAATTCAATAAAGTTAATGTTAATATACCTTCCTACAATGGAAAAATTGAAAGGTGATATTTTTCATTATCTTTTATTTTCATTACTTTGGTTTCATTGGCAATTTTGGGTGCCCACAACAAATCATAGGGAATTCATTTTTCAATAAAACATTAATATTTGGTTTACAAAACTCTCATATGTCAATAAGAATTATTTAATGGTGTGTAACAAACATTTTTTCTAATTGACATTAAAATAAGTACACACATTATCAATAGTGGCCACCATTTATATTTGGTTTGTATCAATTATTAAAGTTATATGTTATGTACACCACACTTGGGTGCCCCAATGTAATGTCTTCAAAATTAGTTCTTGTACATTCACTAGCAATTTTTTGAATTTTTCAACAAGATTATTCTATCCATCCTTCTCTAACTAGTGAATCTCTTCTAGTGTATGTAAATATGTAACAAAAGTCCATCCATACTGATTAATTTATTTTAGTTTCCTTTTAATTTTTTGAATAGTTATGGTTTCTTTCAACCATTCACTTTCCCTTCTTACCACTAACATACTCTACTAATTTTCATACCGTCCTTGATATACATTATCATAATAGTTGTTAAACTAAAAGGATTTGGTTACTTCTTGTTCATATTATGTAAAACAATTGAATGAACAATGACATGTTTAGCCCCTAACACAAACATTTTGTTGATATTCCCATTGTTCTTTTTTAATTGATACTTTGGTAATTGATCAATAAATCCACATGGATGTATGACATAAAATACATAAAGTAAATGAAACCTTGAATCAACTTCATTTACTTCCACCTTTACTTACATTTCCATTATTTAGGTAGATGCAAGTTGCACTAGCCCAAAAGTAGTAAGAGTTGCAATCCCAAAAATCCATATAAATGGAAAAATAACACTAAAATGGAACAAAACATTAAAAACCAATGTTGAGTGGGCCCCATGTGGTGATTAATCAATTAATAAAGTCCAAATAAAAAGTTGCCCATCTAGAAAATTCTTTATTATACATGTTAGGGGAAAAAATATCAATCCAACAAAAAATGACCAAGATTAGGGCTTTTGAAAATAAGGCCCAAATCTAATCCTTTAAAAGTACATAGTTATTTGTTGGTTAAAGTTTTTGTTATAATTTTTTTCAATCCATTTTTTTTTCCCATCATGTATCATATATTGAGTCCCTATAAAAGATATTGAGATGAAATCATAACAAAAATGCATTTGAATGCTAATGCAAAACCTAGATTATAATTCATATGTCCATTTTAAAAGTCCATTACTATATGATTGGTGTATGTTTATGAAATTTCACCCCTTAATAAATATTGTTATTTAAATTGGCAAATTTAATTCATAAATATTTTTTCAAATTGATGATTTTATAATGTGCTTGTGGCATTTGAATAGAATACACATTACAAAAAGTTCATGATAAGGATGTAAAAAGATAAACATTGTAGCTTGCATCTACCCCTTTCCTTTTGTCTTTAAGGTTAACCATAATAGTTCATTTTTCAAATATTCATCATGTGGATAATAAATTTTATTTCCATGAATATTATATGACTATTTATGTTTATCCTAATAACATACCAAATCACAAGGCATATGTTTTAATAGAAGTTTATTAATGTTTAATCCAAGAAACCAATATCCATCCTAAGGAACATAATGGTTTAATCTAATAAAAATATTGATAATTTTATTGAATGGTAATAAATTAACATGCCTTCAAATTCTTCAAGACCCAAAGGTGGGTCCCATAATGAAACAATGGAAGAAGAAGAAAGTTGGAGCACTCTTTAACTCACAACACTTCGGGAGTAAGAAGGCGTGCTAGAGCTTCGAGATGGGATTAGGAAGAATTCACAAGTGAAAGTTCAAGATGAAATCAACTTGCACAACCAAGAAAAAAGGTGAGTAGTGCAAATTGAATGGAAGTGGTGCGACATATTTAGTGGGGACAACCTCAAGCACAAACTTTACATGGCCCGCAACCTTTGGGAGGAGGCACCACTCCCCTCCATATAGTATATTATGTGCCTCTCCACAGGGACTACATCCAAATGTCACTTTTCCTCGAGATTCCCAAATGGGAGTCCCAAAATTGGGACTCTTGTTGTCTCAAAACTTTGGACGTTCATATCTTTATCAAATGGAATTTTTTTTTTAAATGCAATGGTAACATCTTATAAGTTTTAAAAAGATATTTCCAAAGGTGTATAAGACGCTCCAATCGGAGCTGATTTAACCTTTTCTTTCAAAGGATTTATGGTCAAGAGTCAAATTCCCAATTTGACTCCCGCCCTATCTTTTGATCATAACTCATGCAAATCAGGTCTAAATGAACAATGTGAGGGTAGTTTAAGCATTTAAGCTTAAAGACCTTTCCAATGGTTTTTTGAGGGCCCAATTTGGTGTTTTTTTACATTTCCAACCAAGGCTCTAAACATTAACAACTCCCACATGAATGCAACTCCCAAAGTGGGAGTGCATTTGGGAATTGTTAAGCTTCATCCCTTGCACTCTCCTGCATTTGTGAAAATGTGTTTCACATCTAAACACACTTTTGACCTCATGGGCCCTTGCACTTCACACTTAGTCACGAACCCAATGTTAAGGTTGCAACATAAACATAAAGAATTGGCAACCATTTCTTACGTTTTGTTCATTCCTCAATATAGATTGTTATAATGCCCTTTTATATTCTCCACACCAAAATTCCATTATGAAGTTTAATAAGAATCGATTATTATAGAACTTTTGATAATTCATGGAATTGATCTACAAAGCAATTCCACTTATCTTTCTTTGATTTTCTCAAGGTATGTATGAAATTAGCCCATGCCCAACCATAATGGCAATGTCGTTTGAGCAATTCTTTAACTAATTCCAATGTTATAATTTATTTTAAAGTTTCTACATTTGTATCACCATTGAACATTTTTGTGACATATCATTTATGATATTTAAAATTGTTCATGATATGTGAACTAATTTGGAAAAATTAACAACCAATACTCCCAATGTTGTTATTGTTGAACTATATTTTTTTTATCTATATGCTCCAAATATTCAACCCAATCACTAATACAAATGAAATGGGAAGTTGCTAATATTTGATCAATTTTAGCAAAAATAAAAAAGCATACAAGTACCATAAGCCATTTCTTTGCATTTATCAATTAGGATACTTTAATAATAAAAAATGTGATATTTTAGATTCCACATTGTTATACTACCATGAAGCTTACTTTAAATAATTTCTTGAATACTTAATAAAAGTTTTTAAAATTGGTCAAAAAACAATTCCAATCATCATTTTTAGGTTGATTTCTTGGTGTTAGTAAAAATCATTTCAATGTCCAACCATACCCACAATGATTCTTAAATAATTTGTTAATTTTATCAAGTGAAATAGTTAATTGATCTTGAGAAAAATTAATACATGTTCACAACAACTATTTAATCTCAAGGATTTTTATGCTCCTTTTGTTTAAACCATTTTGTGACAAATTATTCCCAATGAGAAAATAATTATGAAAAACCACATACAAGCTTCATGCTTATATCTATAAAATCTTTTATTATATTTGTTTTTGGTTTGTTGGCACAAATGGCCCCAAGATAACTATATTTTTTTGTTTGTTTATCCCATTTGTTTAAAATAACCACATAATATAAACCCAAATTTGACACAATCATCTTGGGTGTAGTCATACTAACATGTACCATTAACAATTGTAACCATTGCTTAATTTTTTGAATTTTAGATTGTAAAAAATAGTTTTAAAAATATATAATTATTTTTATAAAATTTTAATGTGAATACATTATGCACATATCAATTTGGAATCAATCTAAAAGTAACACCCCACCTTGTGATTAGGGACCAATTGGACAAGGTGAAATTGCTTTGTCTATTTATGTGATTTTAATGCCTTTGCACTTGGATCCTAAAATTCTCAAAAAATTACAAAATTTCAAAAAACTATTCTTTTGCGAAAGATATGGGAATTTTTTTTTGTCATAAACAACATTTTCTCATAAACTTAAGTTATATACATACACACCAATGTCGAAGCCATAAATCATAATATACATTCACACCCAAGCTTTTACACCTACACTTACTTTATCCATTAAACATATCTTAGGGACTTACTTTAACAATTGCTTAATGTTTGTGCATGTATATTTATCAAATATGTTTGGATGAAATCACGGTCAAAGGAGTCAAGGGCGCCAAGGTAAATTCTTTTTCCAAGGACTACATATGACATGTGTCATTCTTACATTAGCTTATAATTTAAAATTTTGTATTTCAAATACCCTATTTAGCACTACCTTTTAGATATAAATACATTTTGACTACAAATTGATTTTGTATCATGTATATGATGCATTCATGCCCTCTATCACATATATATGAACAACTTTTGTTAAAACCACACTTTCAAAATCCATAATTTTCAAGGTCAAAAACACTTTTGAACCAAATGTGTTCAAATGGGTTATAAAAACAATTTTCATCAGTTCAAATCCTTTTCCCTTCTAATCATCAATGTTAAAATCCTCTCCAAATTTCAAAAGGATTGGTGCACATTTGGTAGAAAAAAATGATGTTTGGAAAAAACAAGGATTATCACTCTTGAGGTTTAAGTGCTTTGAACATGCAAAAACATTTTTTATTTGTGTCCAGCTTTGAAGATGTAAACTTTGCAATTAATGAAAAATATTCCAAAAAACTTTATGACAATCCAAATTATTATGTTTCCCTTGTGATATTTTAAACATACAAAAGTGTAGTTTTAAGGAGTGTCCATTCACTTGGGTGGTTCCTTTTATTGTGATTTTACACATTTACATTATGTTGTGTTTTTTTTTTTACCATGTAAGTGTAAATAAAAATTCTTGATACCCTCAATTTTATACAAAACCATAATTTTCAATGACCTAGGCAAGTGTAATACCTTCATTCTGTTACAAACCTTAATATGTTATGGGAGGATGAATGAATGAACAATGAATGCAATACACATCCCTCTACATATGCATATTGCATTTCTATTTTTTCTTCTCCCTACAAGATTCAAGATGATGGTTGTGAAAATTAAGTTGAGTCAATAAAAGAAGAATAAAAAAACTAGGGAAAAAGGGAAAGGGCAAATGGTATGCATGAGGAAAGAAAAGGGAAATATGTAAGATAGAAAAAATAATAATAAGTATGGAACATAAAATAATGATATTTTACAAAATCCTTTTCATTTTGGTCTTGCAAACTCCCTCACATGTTGTTTTCCTTGGCCTAGGTTGTTTATGGGTGCATTTGGCAACGATATTGTCGTCTTGCAACTATTTGTGTTGTTGCTATGAACTCTAACAAAAGATTTGTTTCAAATGAGCTTCTTACTCCTTACATTCTTTGTGATTTTGCACTTTTTTTCTTATGGTTATATTGCAAGTTTTTCATTATGGTCTTGCATAGTAGGGTTAGGGTTTAAGGTGAGCTCCACCATGTTGCTCGTTTTCATTTACATTTGTTTTTGCAAATGTAAGTGGTGGTGTTGTGGTCATCTTGCAACTCCTAACATTGATACACAAGTTTCATAACACCTTATTTTAGGTGAGCCCAACCCTTGGTCATATTGCACATTTTTAAAAACCATAGTCATCAATGATAAGTGGGAAGTGTAAAATTGTGAATTTTTGGAAACAATAATTTCCAAAAATAATGTGAAAGGGCCAATTTTAAATACTAGGAATCAAACAAGGACATGACTAAGTCCTTTAAAATGGAATTTTTTTAAAACTATTTTAGAATTTTGATTTATTTATTTTAAAATTCTTATGATCCAAAAAATGTTGCAGATTTATATCATTATGTAAAGATTACATAAATAAATGGTTTCCCATAAAAATGTTATTTTCAAATGATTTCAAATCCTTTTTAAAGTCCTTTAAATATTGAAAAACATTGGTTATATTGTTTTTAAAGTGATTTTGGGTACTTCATATGCTCATTAGATTCACTTAAAATTTATCCAAATGTTCCAAATGTTCCCATCATACAATATGAATATTGTTGTACAAATTCATCCAAAAATTTCAACATCAATTTAAGTATTTACTTATCACAATGAAATTAAGTAATCATTGTCTTATAATGGTTTCTAATATCTAGATCTAACTTGAAATGCAATACCCACATTTTTTTACAAACCTTCCATTGCAACAAGAGTTCAATATACCCTGATTTTGTTATAAACCTTTTTTTGTGGTAGAATGACCACACTACCATTTGCAAATGCATATTTCATTTCTTCTTTGTGTATTCTCTCTCCATGGAATTTACAAAAGTTTGATGGATTGATTTATACATGGTTTATTTTACAACAATGAAAGTGGAAGCAAAGTTTCATGATTCATGTTTTGGTTTTATGTGAAGGGCTATGACAAGTGAGGAAGGGTATTTGGACTTGGATGTATTAGGCCCTTCACCAGACAAAGAAAACAACCTCAATTTCTTGAATGAATAAGTATGTTTTGTCTCGTTACCTTTTGTATGATTTAGATTGAAGGATACCCATGCCTTTTGTCTACACATGTTGGTAGAAACATGGAAACCTCTACCACTCAAAAATCTCAATTGGCATAAATCTTATTGACTTTGCATAAATAGACCACGTTATTTTTGCTTTAGGGTTTATAATGTGTAAAACCTTATAAGTGTGTTTATTTTTTTGTGTTTTATCTTATTTTACATAAGATGAAATAACCTTATGCAATGTTACGCTTACACTTACTTGGCTTGAATATCAAAAGTTCCACAACATTGGTACACACCTCCTTTTTGGAAGTATGAAGACACCTTGACATTCAACCTTTTTTGTGGAATTTTTATGTATAGATATAAATGTATGGATATGTCCAAATTTGGAACCCAATTTTCTCCCTTCAAGTATATATAAAAGGTTATGATTTTAGGGTTTTGACTAAAACCTTAAAAGTTTTTTTTTTCATTTGTCCCATTTGCCATTCCTACCATTTGTTATTGATGTTATCATTAATTTATCAATAAATTATTTTGGTTGGAGACAATCCAACCATGAACTTTTTGCTAACATGTGTTCATTTTTTAATTTGTGAAATATCAAGATGATATAGCTCATAACTTATGAGCCAATCAAGTGAAAATGAAATTATGTATTTGGGTGAAAAGTTTCTTTTGAAGTGAAACAGAACTATGGGTTGGGAAAGGTATGGACTTGTGAAGGTTGATTTTTAATTAAATCCTCACTAGCGCATAAGTATGTTGTACAATTGTATTCTCACACAACACTCACACACTGTACCAACATGATTTTTTTTTTTCAAATTCTTAAAGTAGGTCCATTGGTAAGGATCCCCATTATCAATTAACATTAAATGGCAACTATCCTAAATGGGCTATAATATTTTTACAAAAGTGTTGTTATAGGTGATAACCTAGGAAGTGTGTAGGTTTAGATGTTGTTAATTTGACTATGTTTAAATTTTTTTTTAAATCCATAAAATCACAATTTTTTTTATTTTTTATTTTTTTTATACCAAGTTGTGAAATTTTGCCAACAACAACACTACATACAGACCACTTGAAAAATGCAAGAGATGAAACCTACATTTGTTTTTGTGGAGGTTGCACTAATGAGGAGCTCACCACATGCATTTTAAAACCCTCATTTCATGGGAATCATACACCAAAAATGGATATGTTTGTTCTTGTGAATATTTGCATGATCAAAATGACAAATATGTTTATTTCAAAATAAGTTCATTACACAAAAAACTTATTCCAAGGCTTAACACAAAGTATCAACATGAAGTTATGAAAAGGAAAATATGAACATGAAGCTTCACTCACAACCCCTCACATACTTGAAGGAAGAAATGAATCAAATTATCAACCCATTCACCTACATTTAATAAACATTATCATTCATCAATTATAATTCAATATGGCACATATTATCCTTCTAGAACTATCATCCTTCGTATAAACAAATCATTAAATTATTTACAATTTTTTGAATGTTGTTGGATAATGGTTTGAAATTTTTGACATGCTATTTTATATGTATCTACTACCAGAATTGTTGGATCCACCTTGAGATGCTAAATGATTTAAACTAAAAGAAAAAACTTACTCTAATGTTATGTCGTTCACACAAAACGAGGAAGAACTAACTCGTCAAATGACATAGTATTGGAGGGTTTAGGGGAAAATTTTGTTGAGATATCTTCACCCTAGAAATAAATATCTTCATTTTTTCTAGATTTTGGATCAAGTTAGCGTGGATTAAGGAGGTTAGTTTGACCTCCTGATTTGAAAAGGTTAAAATACTTCCCACCCCCCCCACTCATGGGAAAATTTAAAAATTTCTAAGTTTCCCCAAGCTGCTCAAACTTTTGTGGAGTTTGAAAAACTAATGTGAACCATTCAACATAGGGTGAAATTAACCCCATTGTACTATTTTATCAATCCCCTTTGTGTGAACAGCATAACGATTACTTTACTCCCTATTATGTACATACAACTCATGGTCGGCAAATTTTGCCAAAAATATTTTTTTTTTAAAAAGGGTGTGTGACAGCCCCAGTCTGAATATTTCAAAATTTCGACAAGTCTCTAAGAATCTCTAAGCATGCTAAGTGCATTAGGAAGTTTCAAAGCTATCTTGTGTTTTGAACTAGGTTCAATTCTCCAGAATTTCAGCAAATTGCTCTTAGTTTGTTTTTGTTTTTTTTTTCTTGGTTTGACTAGCCATCTTAGGAATTAATTAATGCTGAACATGAGTCGACAATATTTAATCATGTTAACCCCAAAATCAAGAGAGGGTTAAATGGAATAAAATATCCTTCCTAAACCTTGACACAAAACCCATAAACTTAGGAAGCATCTGAGGAGCGCAAAAGGACCCAATAACAAAGTGGAAACAAGCCATGGGAAGAAATAGTTTGTGCAATTGAGTTGCTTATAAGCCATTGGGAATGGTGGGCCGTGATATCTATGTTCCTAATGGTGCATTCACACTTGATGTTAAATCAATGTTAAATGAAGATCTAGGTGGCATCCTAGGTGGCACCCAATGTTAAATGGGCAGTAGCTTAATGTTAGGTGAATGTTAGTTTAACATAAAATCTTCATGATAACTAAGTTTAAGTCTTAAATGACTAGTATGGCATTAAGGGACTCAACACTAGTCCCTAACACCAAGTGTAAACGGACCTTAATTTTGACAAAATCTTAGGTTAGTAAAGATAGAATAGGCTAATAGAGTTAGCCTCTTGGTAAATTTGGTAGTTTTACACTTTCATCAGCAGTAAGAATTGAGGAGGCAGGTCCTATTGTGCACTTTTTGTTGGATCTTTTCAACAAGCAAAACACCACTGAGCGATATATATATATTGTACATCCCAAGCTCCAATTGCAATAGGAGGCCATCCTTTGTCACATTCACACATTGTGTCATGGCATTTAAAGAAGGCAAAGATGTACTATTCAGAATCTTGCACTTCCTACTTTGGCATCATGGATTTTCTGCACAATAGATATGCATGTCAAAGATCAGGCTGGAGAGGATGCGAAAAAAAGAGTGTTAAGAATGTGCCCACACAATCTCTTGTATCCAATCCTCTGAGTATGGGTTATGCATGAGTACAATCATTTTGAATACACGATGTGCCATAAGTAGGTAAAGCCCCAAATAAGGGGCGTAGGACAAGGCAGTAACCAAGTCCATCCAGCCCCACATTTTGTGACTATCCCCACCAGTGGGTTTTACTGATCTTAGGCAAAGGCTGTCATGAATCTAAATATACAGATCACAAGCTGTAGGAGCGGGGAGAGCATTCTTACACCTACTCCATAAGAGTTGGAGGGATCCTACATCTACATATAGGCATAAGATGGAACTAACTCTTAAGGAGTAGGCATAATATCTCTCCTCATTATTAGGAGCAACATTCATGGATACAATGTGCCCTTCCAATGCATTAGGAAATTTCTCTAGTGCTTTACATTTATGTTATGTGCTAATATTGGGGTCATTAGGTGAGCTCCTTCAAGGGTGAAAATCAGACATGTGCATTTAGTATGCCTTGTAGAAATTCTCCACATTTGAAAGCAACACAATAGTCTTTAAGGTTAAAAGACATGAAACCACACCTTCAAGAGGAGACAATAGGTCCAAGGGTGAAGTGTAAGTCAGGAGGCTTCATGACATTCTTTTTCTTCAAAGAGTTTGTTGCCAAGCAGAATATATCTTGAGATGTTCAATGTGCATCCTGATTGAACACTCTCAGGGCATCCTCCATGTCCCCACAATGTCAAGGTGCAATAGAACAGCAACACTTCAAGCACACAACAACTCTTGGTTGCTCAGTTAAACATTGAAACAGTGTCCTACATTGAATGTATTCTCAGTATTGAGGGTTTTCTAGCAGTACGGAAAACACAAAATAATCACCTCAGCTCATTCCTTGTTGAAACTGAGGTCTCATTGCCTAGCTCTGGGTTGTATGTACAAATGGAAGACTGCCACATCTGCAACCAAACAGCTGTTCAGCAGG
>Ga0116228_10003214_pt1 | contig 14321 bp, 22 predicted proteins | sample S1TSphfallax_2_FD_89694 | JGI IMG/M metagenome (GOLD analysis project Ga0116228, IMG submission 89694) | Host-associated microbial communities from peat moss isolated from Minnesota, USA - S1T2_Fc - Sphagnum fallax MG | ecosystem: Host-associated > Plants > Peat moss > Unclassified | place... | reverse complement strand
TTCACATGCAACTATAGGTTCATGTAATCAATGATGGTTGATTAATTCATAGGTCTTTTCTTGAACTTAATATCTTATGCCAAATTGTAAAGCCCAATGTGAATGCCATAGTGCTAGTGTTTTACATGTAAACATGAGCAACCATTGGAGTTTATGTTTTCTGTCATTAATGGATAATGGTGCAAAATTGTTGTTGTAAATCTTGTTGCTTCCCATTGGAAATGCTTTTACATTATGGTTTTTTTTTTCCCATGGTCATTATGTACCTTGGCTAACAATTTCAAACATAACAAGGGCCTTGGAAAGAATCCTTTTCCTAGATGTAAAAGCATGACAAGAGAAGATTCCATTAGATTTGGAGGAAACATTATCAAGTGAATTTTTTCCTTTGCAAAAAAGGGGTTGATGTTTTGTTTTCCAAAACACCCTACCTTGTTTTTTATTGTGATAGCCATTGAGTATTGATCACGAGAAAAAATGAAAATGAAAAATAAAAATTGTTGGTTTTTTATGTTAAGTAATGCCCTCAAATCAAGCTCATCCCAAAATAAGTGCCATTGGACTTTGCTTTGGGCAAACACTTATTTTAAGAATGCCCCACTACTTGGCCATTACCCTACATTTTTGTTTAGAAATGTGTGCACATAGTAGGGTAAATCGGCACATCACCGATCAAGTGCCTTGACTGAACACATATTTAATTTGTTTTAAGGCTAACATTTATTTTGGTTTATGTTCAAATGGACACCCATGACCGAACATTTGGCCAAATTTCCAATTTCGAGATTTTAAAAATTATTTATGCCTTTGGATAATCCACTGTCCGAGAATAAGGGATAGGAATGCTAACTTTAAAATGTGAACATGACTAATTAGTTATGTGCAACTTTTTGTTCGGTAATAGGCATCCAAGGTAACATTCAAAAACAATGAAGTGACTGTGAACCAATGAAGAGGTATAATTAACACTAGACTAAATGTGATAAACATTGGTATAGGTGCAAATAGACTCAAAAGCAAATCCACAAATTCAATGCCTCATTGGAAGGAAGTTCAATAGTTTCCTATTCACATTTTTCATCAAATATTAGAAGTGTTTGCCAATGTTAGGTTAACAAAAGATTTACAATATTCATTCAACACCTCATTGAATCTGTAATTATATAAAATCGATAATCAAATCAATTATCCGTATTATTATCCAAAGTGATTACTTCGTAATTGCATTTCTGAATTTATATTGCAACACATTTATAAAACCTTTGATAGAATAAATTTCCCAAAACACAAATCATCTCTTGTTAATTCACACTTTGTGTATAATCTGTCATGACCATATGTGTGTTAGCTATAACATATAGTATGTTATGGTAGTGAATAATGCATATTTAGGGTTTCTAAGTTTAGGGTTAGAGGAGAGTGGCTATTCTGGTAAGACCCACCTTCATGTTGTGAGTGGGGGTATAGGTTGAGAGAGGGCTCAAAATACGTAGTTCTTTGAGTTGAGCCTAAAGCGTTGGGAGTAGTTGGAGTTAGTGGAGCTCCGAGCTATGGTGTCCCGTTAGCATTGGCTTGGATTCTCAAAGTGGAGTGGGCTTGATTTGACTATATGTGTTTGCATCACGAGTTTTATGATAATAGATCTTTCTCGTGACATTTTCAGTCAAAGAACTCTGTTATTTTGGGAGTAGTTAAACCGTGGGGGTTTTGTGATCTTTCTCTTTGGTTGTGTGGCCGAATTGGGAGTGGATGGCGTTGAAAGAAGCACCTTAGTGAGAGCTTTCCAACGCACCAAAGAACGTTGGATTTCGTTTAGCGAATCAAAAGTTATGATCATTTGAAGTTGCTAGTTTAGGGTTTGACGATTTTTGGTGACGATTTTTCAGCGATGTCAATTTCTCAAATAAGTGAAAATTTCATTGAAGAAAGTTGCTGAAAATTGGTAGGAGTGTAGCTAGAGAGCAAATCTACGATTTGGTCAAGACAAATTGTGTTTTCATTAAGCAATTTATGCGTTACATTCATTTTTGTGGTGATGGGTTTTTCTGATTTGTGCATACCTAGTGTGGAAGCGTTGCCAGATTTTTAGCTAAATAACCAAGGAAAATTAGGGGCTACAACTTTCTGGAGATGTTTTTTGAAGGCTGAATTGCATTTGGTAATTGTTTGGGATTTTTTGGTGGAGCCAATTGGGAGTATTGGCCTTCGAAAGATCTCAAGTTTGCATAGATTTGCGCCCAGGTTTTTTTAGTGGTTTTTCATAGGTCATAACTCGGCACACAGACCTTCTTTTTAGTTGATTTTTGGAAGGAAGGAAAATCTGGTTGTCCTCTACATTCTGGTCGAAGCAAATTGACATTTAGTGTAGGAACGATGGAGATATGGTTGTTTGAGTGCTCACAGCTCGATTTTGCAACTTTTGGCTATGGCAGATTAGGGATTTCGCTAGAAATTGAGCTTCTGGCTAGTGGGGAGCACATTTTCGACTTGTTATGATGGGTTATTTGGACGAGTTGAACTGCTATTCAGTTATGTGGTTGAGTTGAGTATTCGTTTCTGGTAACAAAGCGGGGCGAAACGAACAAATTTGAAGTGAAATAAGGAGCAAGTGAGCAAGCAAGAAAGCTTGCTTGCTAGACACGTACCTTGGAGATTTGGCAAGGTCGTCACTCAGATCAGGTCAGGTTGTCGATACTCATAAATTACAAGATATATTTTAGGGTTAGTGTGAAGTCAATAGTACTTGGTGGTGATTCAGTTTGGGTACTAAGTTTGGTGATTGAGTCATCACAGAGCAGTTTGGTGGTCCTGTGGGGGACCGTGGTGGAGATGGTGGAGTTACACGTAGTGGGTTGAGGTATCGGCTACCTTCACCCACATCATCGGTTGTTGAGGAGGACGAGGTTATCGTGATTAATAAGTCTTTCATATTATCGTCCAATATTGCGGCCCCATTGATTTGGGATATGGACAGGGGATTTGGGGCCATGAAGGGCCCCCGACGTTACTTGGGTGCAATGGGCACCATCGAGTTGGAGGACTTCATTCAAAAGTTTGATTCTTGGTGCGATATGCAGATGTTGCGTAATGTCAAATTGTTCTCACCCTTCTTGGCATGGAAGGGATTATTTCAACACTTGGAGGGTCCTCTAGTGGATGATTATCATGAGTTTCGGAGAGATCATGCTACTAAGATTGAAGAGTGGAAACAACATTAGTCTCCATCCTATGTATTTATTACTCATGGTGGTGTTGCTAGTGGTGGTATTACTACATCATCTACTCCTAGTACGAACACATAGGTTGGTCCCCCACCTCCATTTAACCCTATCACAGAGTTCTTCTTGAGGTTGAAGAATAATTACCAGGGGGTGAAGATGGAGAAGTTGAGGAGTTTTCAGGAGTTTGAGCGAAAGATTAGTGAGAGTCTTCATGAGGCATATACTCGTATGCGACGGTTGATTATAGTTACCCAGGGGGTGATGGAGGCTCAAGCAGTCTAGTTTTGGTATGGGATTCTGGACAAGGAACTATGACGGAGAGTACGTGATGTGACTTTCATGACTGACGATTCTCCCAAATTAGCCCATGTGTTTGCTTTGTCTGAGAAGATAGAGTTTAACATGGTGGAGGAGAGGGTGGTGACATCTGGATTCAGTAGGGATATAACTACTACTTTTCATGGAGAACAGTCCACCTCACAACCTCGTAGTGGTGGTCGTGGGAATTGTGGAGGTAGGTACGACCTTAGTCAGGTTCTGGAGGGATGGGTGCACAGAGATCGTTACCTTCATTCGTTGGTCAACAACAGGGACAGTCTTGTTGGACATGTGGTGGTGTTCATATTCGGAGGGATTGTCCATAGGAAAATGGTGGATGGACTTTGGCTAATGGATCTAAGCCGAGCACAAGTTTAGTGTGATAACTGTGGCCGGGTCGACCACCTTTGTGAACATTGTTTTGACCTTTACCCAGAATTGAAATCAGGTCATGGTGGAGCAATTCAAAAAGGTTATGGTGGTAGAGGTGGTAGAGGTGGTAGAGGTACACCAATGGTTGGGGCACCTCCCGTGGCCACTCCTTCCTTTACGACAGAGGCAGCTATGGCTGCTAGGATTGAGCAGTTGGAGCAAAGACTTGCTACCATGGCAAGTTTCCAACATCAATCACATTTAGGAGGTGAGGCTCCCACATCTTATGGGGGAGATGATCTCTTTTATATGGCTAGTGTAGCACAAATTGAGGCATCTGTTGTAGTGACGAGAAGCGTCACTCGAGCCTCGGAGCCATGTGGGGCAACTGTGGAGTTGGATCCACAGAGGGGTGAAGCTGGTAGACAGGCCATGCTTCCCCAATCATTCTTGTTGTTTGAGGTGGTTAAGACTCCTTCCATGGTTCTTACACCACCTATCGAACCAATAGTGGGGCCAGCAGCATCGACATCACGTGCAGTGGACACGGATGTATCATCGAGTGTAGTGTTGCGGATGGTGACTTTAGTGTTAGGATCTCCATCATTTTCAGCCAATGATTTGATGGCATCAAAAGTTGACTTAGCTCATGTGTTTCGGCTAGCATCCACACTGTGTGAACGTGAGAGTGTTGTTGCTACGAATGTCGAGGTTTGTGAAGGTGTTGATGTGGGGCAACTTGTGGCGGGGGATGTTGTTGTGGAGCAACCCGTGATATCTAGTGTGGATAGTCCTTGGCAGGCAACAATGGCTAAGATGGACACATTACTAGTTCAACCAACCATTGATTGTGAGAGGCTTACACCTCATGTATGTATGTTGGACAACTGGAGTGGTATTTTCCAATTGGTGAGTCCTATGAGCCATGTATATAGACTAGATCAAGTTTTGTTGGATTTTGGTGCCCAACCCTTGATGTTGGGGAAGGCAACATGTATTGGTTTGGGTATTTGGAGGTTAGAACTTGAGCCATGCCCATTCCATATTCAAACATCATTTGCTAGAGCCAATGATAGGTTTCACTTCATGACACGTGAGAGATTGTCGGTGCAGATGAGACCAAATCATGCGACTAATAGCTCTGAGTTGGGTGTGACTAATGTTGTTACAACAGCTGAGTTGTATGATGTATTAGTTGGAGGTGCCGTGTTGTATCCAATGGGTTTTCAGATGGAATATTATACGAAAACAACGACTTATCGACCTAGTTGGCAATCCGGGGATGGATGGATGAGCCAAGTGCCGGTGAGATTTATTTCTGGGGTTCGACTAGGAGGGTCTCCCTTAAAGGTGTTGGCATCAATTGTTGGTTTTAGTGGAGTGGTCGCTTGGCTAGGTGACTTGTTGGAGGGCAACATTTCAGCCATTGACACTCCGATCTACGAGGATATAAAGGAGGTTTTTAACTTTGTTGCAATAATGTCCTCCTCATTGGATATTCCACTTTGGTGTTCAAGTGGGGTATTACGGCAAGATGTTGATCGTTTAGTATCACGGGCTTGGCATGAGGCTTTTATGCCTATGGAGGAAGAGGAGGTTCCACGATGGACTCTTATTCTGGTCTTGTTGGGTTGTCTCCATTAGATACTACACCCGTTGCATGGGAGTACCTTTCCGGGGTATTTGCATGTTGGATCTATTTGGTGGGATTAACACCGGTTTGGCAACAGTGTTTCAAGTGGGTATTCTAGTTCGGAAGTACCTTTACATGGAGAGAGATGAGATCGCAAGGAGGGTTTCATTGTGTCATCTTGCATTATTGATGCGGCGATACCTTGAGTTGTTGCCGAGGTCGAATATTCAAGGATATCAGTGGGCTTTGCCATTAGACATTGTATTGTTTGGGGCGTAAGACCTTGCGAGAGTTAGTCCTATTGATTTGGTGATTGTTGGATGGCCATGCCAGGGTCATACTCGGGCTGGTCGTGGTGAGGGATTATATGACCCTCGATCTTGTATGTTTTGGGAGATGTTGCAGGTGTTATGCCATCTTCATACACATCAAGTACATGTTCCCACGTACATTTTGGAGAATGTACTTTGTTGGGTGATACTAGGTTTCATGTGATGGCGAATGTACATGAGATCCAGTCTTGGATTGGACCAACGGTTTTATTGGATGTAACAAGGGTTGGCTTGCATGCTCATCGTCCACGATTGTGGTGGATGAACTTGTTGTTGAGGGAGGTGTTGAGACGGGCATATGAGATAGTGTCGCGATCTTCTCACCTCATAATGGATAGTATTTTGGATATTGGGCGATGTTCTCTAGTGGTGAGAGTTGTTGATAGGTCACCCATGGTAATGGTGAACCGAGTGGGATAGCTTAGGATGGCATTACCCACATTTGTCAGTTTTCCAATGTCACATGCTTATAGGGAGGGTGGTTTCGAACTTGTATGGGATACTTGTTTACAACGGTTGGTGGAGCCCAATGCCGATGAGAGAGAAGGTGCGATGGGGTTTCTTACAAGAGTGACATCGGTCCCTTCTGACGCGCCCCTAAGTTCCTTGTTAGACCCAAAAAGGATCCAACTATGTTAAAGAGCGAAAATAGTCGGAACTTAGTGCCGCTCCCAGCTTCCAGCACTAAAGGGGGTGAAAGGGGCGTGCTGAAAGCTCCGGGATTAAATTAAGAAGAGGGAGAACTATTTAGTTACTCGGTCATGCATCAAAACCAACCACAAGAAGGTTAGTTCATCTTCAGAAATACCCTTGGTGTTGGGACAAGCCACGGGCAACACGGATTCACTTGACTCACCACGGCCCGGACTCGGGGGAAGCCACCACCTTCCTCCATATAGTATTCTCTGCATTGCTCCGCCGCACCCGCATCCAAATGGCTTTTATTCTCGGGACTCCCAACGAGGAGTCCCGAAATTGTCCCAATTGAGACTCCTGAGACTTTGGGAACTCATAACTCCCAGTTCAGACCTCGGATTGGGATGAGGTCTGAAGAAAACTTATAGCTCTCCTGAAGAGCTTTCCAACGGTGTGTTGCATTCTATCTACACACACCGGGATCGGGTCGATTCCCGACTTTTTGCGGTCATGAGTCAAACTACCAGTTTGACTCCTGACCCTTCTTTCGACCATAACTTGTGCTGCAGATGTCCGAATGGCTCATGCGAGGCCATATTCGACATCTACACTTCAAGGCCTTTCCAACAGTATAAAGAACACATCAAGGAAATGTGTTTTGACCTTTACAATCGAGCTTTAAAGTTGTGGGAGTCCCGAAGGACTCCAAGTTCCCACTTTTGGGAGTGTGAGTCTCATCTTCACACTTGCCTCAAAGTGGGGTTGCGACACCTTCTATTTCTGAGGCTTCACGTCGACATGTGTTGGGTTAGGCTATGGACCTAAACTGTTTAACTTGGATTGTTAACCTTAGTATGGCTGAATAGTGTTGGCTCAGAGCCACATCTTTAGTAGTTACACCTCTTGTGAGCTCGTTGCCCATTGTGACGGTAGAGGCATCGACTAGGGGTGAGGAGAGTTGTACTTTTCATCCTTGGAGTACATGGGATGTGTTAGGAGAGCATGTGGAGGTTGTGGCCCATGCTGTTGGAAGAGTTTGTTGCTTTAATGGTGTTCCATTGGGTGACATGGAAAAGCGTGTGGATTCTCCCAAGGTTTTTGCGTAATAACCCATGGCGTCGTCCTCTTCTTCTAGTGTGTCTAGCGAAGAGACTTGGGAACCTTTGATGGGGCCCAAGCTAACATGAAGAGAGAGGTGAAGGTTGACGCAATTCCTAAGAACATACAAGAGTTATTTTGCTTTTGGTATGAAGGAATTGGGTGCTTTGATTGGACCTAGTATACGGATTGAGTTGGTTAGTGACACGCAAATCTTTCGTCATCCCTATAAATACAGTGATATGGAGAGGGACTTGATTCGGAGTCGGACGTTGGATCTATTGGAGGCTGGATTAGTGGAGTTGTCGCATGGTGAATATGCATCAGCCATTGTCATGCTCGTTAAAAAGGATGTACATGGCAACTACATGGGTAGGCAGATGTGTGGAGACTATCGTCCTATTAATCAGTAGACTAAGTCCAATAAGTATTCCATGCCTACACTTGAGGAGATCTTTGATGTTGTGGGACATGTGAAGGTCTTCAGTACACTTGATCTTGGAGTAAGGTACCATCAATTGCCAATTCAAGAGGAGGACAAAGCCAAGACTGCATTTTGGGGCGTCAACTCTCATGGCAAGGATTGTTTGTATTAGTGGAAGTTCTTACCCTTTGGGTTGAAAAATGCACCTGCCGAGTTTCAACATGTGATGGATAGGATCTTAGTAGGGTTGGATTTTGTCCAGTGTTATATCAATGATATTGTGGTGTATAGTGATACCATGGAGGAGCACTAAATTCATCTACAGATTGTGTTTGAATGGTTGAAGTCTCATGGTTTACGTCTACATCCTGGGAAGTGTAAGTTCTTCCAAGAGAGTGTGGAGTATCTGGGTCATGTGATCTACTCAGGTGGTTTGGGAGTGCAATAAGCCAAGGTGGAGGCCATTACATGTATTTCGCATCCCACGGATGTTAGTAGGGTTCGAATGTTCATGGGATTGGTGAACTACTACCGCATGTATGTCAAAGGCTTTCGTGCGATGGAAAAGCCTTTGAACATGTTGTTGAAGTTGGATTAGGAGTGGCAATGGGGCGATGAGCAGGAGCGAACTTTTGTGGAGCTCAAGGCCAGGTTAATTAGTTGTGGCTCCCATCTTGAAGAGACCTTTTAAAGGGCGTCCATTCCAGCTACACACTAATTAGAGTATGTTGGGACTTGGAACGATGTTGACACAATGTGATGATGAAGGGAAGGAGTTTGTGGTGGCCTATGCGAGTCATTCAAACATTGCAATAGAGTCACGTTATAGTTCATACGAGGGTGAGTGTTTGGCAGCAGTGTGGGCTGTTGCACACTTTAGGTGTTACTTGTTTGGCACATAGTTTACCCTTGTCACTGATCACCAACCGCTCAAGTGGTTGATGGAGTCCATTAAGCTTACAGGAAAACTTGCACAATGGGCTCTTATCTTACAAGAGTATGACTTCTAGGCATAAACCTGGAGTTGCAAACCTTGATGCCGATGGGTTGAATCGAAACCCATGCACTAGCCAGGAGGATGATACGTGAGCTAGATGGCATGGCGAGGTTGATGAGGAGATGGTGCCAGGTTGGCATGCATCGACCTTTTTGTGCTTTTTGGGTGTGGACTGTAGTATGGAGGGCCACGTGACATCTGATTCTAATCAAAGGGTAGATGGCCAGTTTTCAAATCTTGAGGTTAGGGATGGTAGCATCAGTCACCATGATGTTCATGTTGATACATTGGTGTTGGAGTTTTTACGAACCAGTATGGTGCCAGGCGTGGTGAGTGCCAAGGAGAGAGATCGTGTTCTCTAACGAATTACGAGGTATCGGTTGGAGGGGACACATATACTCCAAGTGTGGGAGGATGGTAAGGTGCAGATTGTACCACATCTAGCCTAGAGAGGGCGTATTGTGCAGCATGCCCATGAGGAATTGAGGCATTTTGGAGTAAAGCAGACATATAACTTGCTTTTAGGTCAATATTGGTGGCATGGTATGCACATCAATGTGCAACGATTGGTGTCACATTGCATGGTTTGTGATAGGGTGAAGGCATCGTTCAATGCCCTTACACCACAGTTACACCCCTTGCCTATTATGGGGTTGGGTTATCGTTGGAGTTTGGACTTTGTGGGACTATTACCATTGACGGTACGACACAATAGATATGTGTTGGTGATGGTGGAACACTTTTCCAAGTGGATTGAGTTGGTGCCATCCCCTAACAAATCCAACGAGGGAGTAGCATATGCATTCCTTGATAGGGTGCTTAGTCATTTTGGTGCACTAGCTGAGGTGTTGACTGATCAGGGTATAAAGTTTCAGGGTGAGTTTCAGGTCTTGTGTGACAAGGCGTTGATTAATCATCGAACCACGTCTCAAGATCATCTTGAGGTAGATGGTTTAGTCGAACGTGTGGTATAGATGGTGAAAAAACATTGCGCAAGTATGGCTTGTAGAAGGGCCACCTAGGGGATTGGGATATTCAGTCACCATGGTTGGCCATGGGATATTGATTTAGTCGTCAGCATCCTTGGCTTCCTTCTCACCTTATTTTATATTGTATGGTCGAAATCCAGACTTACCAACGACGATTCGTCGTGAGTCTACTGAGGTGGTGAACCTTAATGACCCGGAGATGTGGTTAAGGGTGTGTTCTCAACCTGTAAAGCTCTTTCGAAAAGTTATGCCATGACACACTTCCAAATTCCTTGTTGGACCCAAGTTGGGCCCATGTTAGTCAAATAGCGAAATTGTTTGGAATTCAAGGCACACTCCTAGCTCTCAACACTAAAAGGGGTAGAGGGGCGTGTTGAAGCTCCAGGATGGGATTAAGAAGAGGGCCAATCTTTAGTTACTTACTCGAACTTGCATCAAACCAACCAACAAGTTGGTTAGTTCAACTTCTGGAGCACCTTTAGTGTTAGGATAAGTCACGGGCGACCCTGGACTGACAAGATTCACCACGGCCCAGATTCGAGGGAAGCCACCACCTTCCCCCATATAGTATTTTCTGCGTCACTCCACGACACCTACATCGGAATGGCTTTTTGTCCCAGGACTCCCAAGGAAGAGTCCCGAAACTGTCTCGATAGACTCTTGGGACTTTGCGAGTTCAGAACTCTTTGCTTATACATCCAATCAGGATGAGGTTTAAAGAAAACTTGTAGTTTTCCTTGAGAGCTTTCTAACGGTGTGTCGCACTCCACCTGCGCACACCGGGGTCGGGTCGATTCCCAACTTTTAGTGGTCAGTGACTCCCGGCCCTTCTTTTTGCAATAACTTGTGTTGCAGATGTCCAAATGGCTCATGCAAAACCATTTTCGACATCTACACTTTGATAGCTTTTCAATGATATAAAAAACGCCTCAAGGAAAGGTGTTTTGACCCTTACAATCGAACTCTAAAGTTTTGGGAGTCCTAGAGGACTCCCAAGTCTCCATTTCGGGAGTGTGTATGTCATCCTCACACTCTTCCAAAAATGGGGTTGCGACATGCCAGCAGTGTTTGAGAAGCTTGCCATTGCTCAACACATGGATACATTGCGACATGCAATTATCCGGGGTGGAGGTTATCGACCATCGATTCATAGGTTGCATGTGGGGGACTATGTCTATTTGCAACAGATTGCCCCGGCAACGTTGGATGTAACGACAGGTCACACTATCTTACAAGTGCAAGAGGTGTTAGCTTTTAGAATTCTCATGTTGGAGGGTCGTGATGGTGTTGTTTGGAAGGAACTCACATTGCTTCAAGAGAAAATATACCCACCCTGTTCAGGATCTCACTTCATAACTGAATCTGTTAGCAGAATTTGTGCGCCATGTCACCTCCCAAATGTGGATGGTACAGTTGACCCAAGTTTGGCAATGGTACGGGTCGGCTTGAAGTGTATGTTGTGTGGGTCTAGAGGTGGAGCAGACCATATGTTGGTGTGTGATAGATGTTCTAGGGGTTGGCACATGGCTTACATGACTCCACCTATGGATGTTGTTCCCGTTGGATGGTGGGTTTGTCCTCGTTATACTTTGGAGGGGTAGATGACTTGATCTTCACATGGTATGGATTATAGATGGGCGATTAACGATGGGGCAACATAACACCCAGCCTTTTGATTCGTGCACCCGCAAAGGTGTATAACATGTAAAAGATGTATAGGGCTACCTGGAAGTTATACGGACCTAACCACTAGTTAGGGGGGCGAGTTGTGGTACATGGGTATTTGTGTATGCTCTCGTCCATGTTATGTGTTTTTGTGTGTATGTGAGTATGGTATGTTAGCGATGTATGTTGTATGACGATATGTATTTGCACGACAATTATCATGACCATATGTGTGTTAGCTATATCATATAGTGTGTTAGGGTAGTGAGTAGTGCTTACTTAAGGTTTCCAGGTTTAGGGTTAGAGGAGAATGGCTCTTCTGGTGTGACCCACCCTCATGTTGTGAGTGGGGGTATAGCTTGAGAAAGGGTTCAAAGAAAATAGTTCTTTGAATTGAGCCTAGAGTGTTAAGAGTAGTTGGAGTTAATGGAGCTTTGAGCTATGGTGTCCTATTAGCATTGGCTTGGATTCTCCGAATGGAGTGGGCTTGGCTTGACTATATGTGTTTGCATCACGAATTTTATGATAATAGATTTTTCTCATGACATTTTCAGTTGTGGTACATGGGTATTTGTGTATGCTCTCATCCATGTTATGTGTTTTTCTGTGTATGTGAGTATGGTATGTCAGCGATGTATGTTGTATGATGATATGTATTTGCACAACAAATCTAACACTTCATACTACCACTACATGTTATATATTGGTTAAGTTTTTAAAAATTTAAAAGTGATGGGAAAACATTCTATAAAACTCGCAATACTTTAGATACCTTAATTGCATTATATTATTCAAGAACATATCCAACACCGTTTGTTCCATTGTGAACAATTAAAGTCTGCACTGAAGAAACTATTTGTTTTAGGTCAATCCAAAGTACTAACATGATTTTAGGTTTTGCCAGAACAAAAAAATAGTTTTTTTAGATTCATCACTTCATTAGATGAGTTGGAAAATATTGAAACAAGAATGGAATCACTCCTTAGGGGAAAATATACACATTGTTGTCATTTAGAGGGTTTCAAGTAACCTTAGGATGGATTTCAATTAACATCACAATTCATATGTCAAAAGAGTAATTAGGCAACAATGGATCATCAATTTGACATATTTCCAATAGCAAAATATTTTAAAATGTTGAAGTGCACTATTTGCTTGAACTCCATTTGGAAACTAAATGTGAAGAATGTTTCTAGTACCTTTGAAACACCCAAGATTGCATGAAAGCTTACAATTAAAATGAGGGACTTGATAAAAGTTGTGAGTAAAATGGTCACAAGAGGCCACACATGAGAAGTGCACAAAGTTTGGTCTTGTATTGTCTTCATTAACTAAAATAGTGAAGCGCCAAAAAAAAACACACTACCCAACAAAAACAAATTGAACAGCTCATATTGTGCCAAATAATGTACAATGCCTTCAATAGTTTTTGGAGGTATCTTGAACTTCCATTTAAAAAAAGGCCATCCTAAAGTCCATCTGCTTCATTTGATGCCTATGAACTATTAGTTGTTCTTCAAGCAACAATTTTTCCATTCAAACATGGTTGTGATTTTGGATTTGACTTTACTTGCAAGCCTTTAACAAACTAAACTTTCCTCTTTGAACATATTGATGAAGGACTTAAGATCTCACTTGACCCAGAGTAGGAAGCTTTAGTTAGAAGTCTTATGTAGCTTTGCAAACGCTTCACATTAAAGATTTTCATTAGTTTGATAAGGAATTTTTCTTTTCCTTGAGATAGTTATTATAAGCAAAAACCCATTGCACAACACAATGGAATGAAACATTGAGATCATGAATTATGCACAGGTAGCAAACTAGGTGAAAATGACAAGAAAAAAAGTTTCCAAAAATATAAATGCATAAGCTAATGGTAATAAGTAAATTGGCGTATGAGAAGTAGCCCATCCACATAACATTGCATCTCATCTTGTGACATGAGAAGAAACATGACATGTGCATCACTTGTAGCAATAGTTAGACAACAACAAGAAACAACATTAACAAGATCACAAAGGAATCAAATTATCGACAACAATAGGAGCAACAATGATAGTGAGATCATTGATACGCACACAAAGATAGACATGACCTAGAGCAAACCAATGACAAATAAAGAAGGAGAGGAAGAGAACCTCAAAGAGACGAAAGGGAGACAATAAGAAGGAGAATTGTGGTAGCCATTGTTGCAATGTTCTTCTATCACATCTTGGGAGAGACAAACAGATTGGCCCCATGTGCCCTCACAAAGATTGTCAATTTTAGGATATTAGGCTCTTGTTAAAAAAACTATCTATTCCAAAATCCTTAAGGCCATGATTGCATGGCTTGTGCTGTAGATATTTGGCCTTATTACAATTTAAAAATATAAACAGAAATAAAAATAGTCCAATTTTAATTAGAAATATATTTTCCTGTTTATAGGAATAAGATGTCCTTTCATAACTTTTAAAGTGTTTGTTCATAAGGTTTGAAATGCATGAAAATAAGGGCCTTATATGTTCTATCCAATTTTTTTCACACAACAAGACTCCCCTAACTTTGGGAGGTCATAACTTTCTCATTCTAGCTTAGAATCAACTTCTGTAAAGGCCTACTAGTGCTCTGGCTCAAGGGCCAACTAATCTCCTTGA
>Ga0116228_10003213_pt1 | contig 14322 bp, 25 predicted proteins | sample S1TSphfallax_2_FD_89694 | JGI IMG/M metagenome (GOLD analysis project Ga0116228, IMG submission 89694) | Host-associated microbial communities from peat moss isolated from Minnesota, USA - S1T2_Fc - Sphagnum fallax MG | ecosystem: Host-associated > Plants > Peat moss > Unclassified | place... | reverse complement strand
TGCAACCCACCGACAAGACCGTGGACGCCTTGGCGAAGCTGGATTTGCCGGCCGGGGTCGATGTGCAGGTCAAGACCAACTAAGGGTCTACCTTAAGCTTGAACAACTGACGGATTCGCGTATACTCCGCGCTCCGTTTTTCCAGGTCAGAGCGCGTGGTCGCCAACGCCAAATTCTCAAGGGGATTTGGGGTCCGAGCGTCCAAACCGCTGACCTTTTGCAACAAATGCGTGCGCCAATCGAAGCGCGCGCGGTGTAGAGGATTCGACAATGGCCATTGGTCTGGTTGGCCGCAAATGCGGCATGACCCGAGTATTCACCGACGCCGGCGTAGCCGTGCCCGTGACGGTCGTCGAGGCGTTACCGAACCGCGTCTCGCAAATCAAAGACGATAAATCCGACGGATACCGCGCGGTGCAGATCACCGTCGGCAGCCGCCGTCCCTCGCGCGTATCCAAGGCGCTGGCGGGACATTTCGCCAAGGCGAACGTCGCCGCCGGCAACCTGTCCCGCGAATTCCGCTTGGGCAAGGGTGAAGGAGAGGCGTTGGCCGCTGGGGCCGAACTCAAAGTCGATATGTTTCAGGCGGGTCAAATCGTCGATGTGACGGGTACCACGGTGGGCAAGGGCTTCGCCGGTACCATGAAACGTCATAACTTCAAGGGCGGCAGAAAGACCCACGGTAATTCGCTGTCGCATCGTTCCCCCGGATCCATCGGCCAGCGGCAAACACCAGGCCGCGTCTTCAAGGGCAAACGTATGTCCGGGCACATGGGTGTCCGCAATCGAACCATCGAGAACCTGCGCGTGGTCGAGATCGACGTGACGCGCAACCTGCTTTTGATCAGCGGTGCCGTGCCGGGCGCCGAGGGTGGCCAGGTCGTGGTGCGGCCGTCGGTGAAGGCCACCGGCCAGCTGCGACGTCAGAAGTTGATGCCCAACAAAGCACCGGTCGCCGCCAAGCCCGGCGCATCCGCAGCCAAGGGCGCGGCTGCGGCCAAGCCCAAGAAGTAAATGCCATGAAAGTGCAGCTCAAGAACGCGAATCCCGCGAGCGAAATCCAACTGTCCGATGCGGCATTTGGCCGGGCTTACAACGAAGCGTTGGTGCACCAGGTGGTCACCGCCTACATGGCGGCCGGCCGCGCCGGCACCAAGCAGCAAAAGACTCGCGCCGAAGTGCGTGGCGGCGGCAAGAAGCCCTGGAGCCAGAAAGGCACGGGTCAGGCGCGCGCGGGTTCGATCCGCAGCCCGATCTGGGTGGGCGGTGGCAAGACCTTTGCGGCCCGGCCGCGCGATTTCTCGCAGAAAGTGAACCGCAAGATGTACCGCGCTGCCCTGCAATCCATGGTGTCCGAGTTGGTGCGCACCGAACGGTTGGTGGCGGTGGAGTCGATCGAACTGACCGCTCCCAAAACGAAATTGTTGATCGCCAAGCTGGCCGAACTCGGCCTGACGCGCGCGTTGATTCTGGTCGAAGCCTACGAGGAGAAGCTGTTCCTGGCAGCGCGCAACATTCCTTACGTGGATGTCCTCCCGGTGGGGTCACTCGATCCGCTCTCTTTGATCAAGCACGACAAGGTGATCGCGACGGTCGGCGCCTTGAAGTTGCTGGAACAGCGTCTCGGAGGCGCGCATGAATAAAGAACGTTTGATGACCGTGCTGGTCCAGCCGCACGTGTCGGAAAAGGCCGCGACGGCCACCGAGAAATCCAATCAGTACGTGTTTCGCGTTCTGGAGGATGCGTCGAAGGCCGAGGTGAAACAGGCCGTCGAGCTCATGTTCGAAGTCAAAGTCGAGGGCGTGAATCTGCTCAATCGGCCGGGCAAGACCCGCCGCTTCAAGAACATGGCCGGCAAGCGCAACGGTTTCAAGAAAGCCTACGTTCGGTTGGCCAGCGGTCAATCGATCGACTTCACCGGCACCAACGCATCGTCACGGAGCCCTTGAGCCATGACCCTCATCAAGATGAAGCCGACCTCGCCCGGTACGCGCTTCGTGGTAAAAGTCGACCGCTCGCACCTGCACAAGGGCGGCCCGATCGCGTCGCTGACCACCAAGAAGAACCGCACCGGCGCCCGCAATCATTCCGGCCGCCAGACCACGCGCCATATCGGCGGCGGTCACAAGCAGCGTTATCGCCTGGTGGATTTCAAGCGCGACAAGGACGGCATACCCGGCGTGGTGGAGCGGCTCGAATACGATCCAAACCGTACTTCGCATCTGGCGTTGGTTCTCTACAAGGATGGTGAGCGCCGCTACATTTTGGCGCCGAAGGGCGTCAAAGCCGGCGATGAAATCCGTTCCGGTGCCGACGCCCCCATCAAGGCGGGCAATGCCCTGCCGCTGCGGCACATTCCGGTGGGCAGCACCATTCACAACATCGAGCTGAAAGTCGGCAAGGGCGGCCAAATGGCCCGCAGCGCCGGCGCGTCGGCGCAATTCGCGGCGCGCGAGGGCCTGTACGCCAGCGTGCGCTTGAAATCCGGCGAAATCCGCAAGGTACATGTCGATTGCCGCGCGACCATCGGCGAGGTCGGCAACGATGAGCACAACCTGCGGGTATACGGCAAAGCCGGTGCGGTGCGCTGGCTGGGCGTGCGCCCGACGGTGCGCGGCGTCGTGATGAACCCGGTGGATCACCCGCACGGCGGCGGCGAGGGCAAGTCCGGACAAGGAAACCCGCATCCGGTGAGCCCATGGGGCCAGCAGGCCAAGGGCTTGAAGACGCGCCACAACAAGCGCACCAACGCCATGATCCTGCAGCGCCGCAAGAACAAACGCATTTAAGACTGGAGATTCAATGCCTCGTTCGCTAAAAAAAGGCCCGTTCGTAGATCTGCACCTGGCCAAGAAAGTGCAGACGGCCAGTCAGAAAAACGACCGCCGCCCGATCAAGACGTGGTCGCGGCGCTCCATGGTCATCCCCGACATGGTGGGATTGACGATTGCCGTGCACAACGGCCGGTTGCACGTTCCCGTGCTGGTTTCCGAGAACATGGTCGGTCACAAGCTCGGCGAGTTCGCGCCGACGCGCACCTTCAAGGCGCACTCCGGCGACAAGAAAGTCACGGCGGCGGAGTAAACGGCAATGCAGACCAAAGCTATCTTAAGATACGCGCGCATTTCGCCGCAGAAGTGCCGCCTGGTGGTGGACACCATCCGCGGCAAGTCGGCGACCCTGGCGGTGAACACGTTGAAATTCATGCCGAAGAAAGGCGCCAAGATCGTCCTCAAGGTGCTCGATTCCGCGATTGCCAACGCCTACAACAACTTCAACGCCGACGTGGATGAGCTGAAAGTGACGCGGATCGAGGTTGATCCGGCGCCGATGCTCAAGCGCTTCCACGCGCGCGCCAAGGGGCGCGGCGTGCGCATCGCCAAGCGCAACAGCCACATCCTGGTTCAAGTATCCGACGGAAAGCGAGACGCCTAATGGGTCAGAAAGTAAATCCGATTGGCATTCGTCTCGGCATCACGCGCGACTGGTCGTCGAAGTGGTATGCCGGATCGAAGACATTCGCCTCCAACATCCACACCGACTTCCTGGTGCGCAAGTACCTGAGCAAGAAGCTGGCCGACGCCTCCGTGAGCAATATTCACATCGAGCGCGCCGCGAAGCGCGCCAACATCACGATTCATACGGCGCGCCCGGGAATCGTGATCGGCAAGAAGGGTGAGGACATCGAGAAACTGCGCACCGGCGTGGCCAAGATCCTCGGCATGACGATGAACGATGTGCGTCTCAACATCGCAGAGATCCGCAAGCCGGAACTCGACGCGAAGCTGGTGGCCGAGGGCATTTCGCAGCAGCTCGAGAAGCGCGTGATGTTCCGCCGCGCCATGAAGCGCGCCGTCACCAACACGATGCGTTCCGGGGCGCTCGGCATCAAGGTGCGCATTTCGGGCCGCCTGAACGGTTCGGAAATCGCGCGCACCGAGACCAATCGCGAGGGCCGCGTGCCGTTGCACACCTTCCGCGCCGACATCGACTACGGGTTGGCGGAAGCGCAAACCACGTACGGCGTGATCGGAATCAAGGTTTGGATTTTCAAAGGCGAAGTGTTCGAGCAGCCCGAGGCGGAAGTCCCGGCGGCCGAGGCGGAAGCGGCGGCAGCCGCGGCGCCTGCCGTCAAACCCGCCGAAGCCCCGGCGCCGGCCGCTGGTTGAACTTAGGTAACCAAAGATGATGCAGCCGAAGCGGACCAAATTCCGCAAACAATTCAAGGGCCGGATCTCGGGCAGCGCGCAGCGCGGCAATACCGTGGCGTTCGGTGAGTACGGTCTGAAGGCGACCGATCGTTGCCGCATGACGGCGCGCGAGATCGAAGCGGCCCGGCGCGCGATTTCGCGGCACGTGAAACGCGGCGGACGCATCTGGATCCGCGTGTTCCCGGATGTGCCCATCACCCAGAAGCCGCTGGAAGTGCGCATGGGCTCGGGCAAGGGCAACGTCGAGTATTGGGTGGCGAAAGTGCTGCCCGGCAAGGTGTTGTTCGAGATCGAGGGCATGAGCGAGGAGATCGCACGCGAGGCATTCCGGCTGGCCTCGGCCAAGCTCTCGGTGTCGACCGCGTTCGTCAAGCGACAGGTGCGTTCATGAAGGCGAAGGATCTGCGCGCGAAGGCCACGAAAGATTTGGACGAAGAGCTCCTCAAGCTGCGCCGCGAGCAATTCAATCTGCGCATGGCGCGCGCCACGGGCCAGGCTGCGAAGCCGGATCAATTTGCGAAAGTGCGCAAGAACATTGCGCGCGTGAAGACGGTGCTGGCCCAAGCGAAGGCAGCCGGAGGTAAGGTTTGATGTCGACCGATGCACAGACAACCGCAGCTGCGGATCATCCCGTCGCGGCGCCGGCGGGCGAGGCCCCGGTCCCCGGGCAGCGCCTGCTCACCGGCAAAGTGGTCAGCAACAAGATGGACAAGACCATCGCCGTGTCCGTCGAGCGCCTGGTGAAGCATCCGATGTACGGCAAGTACATCCGCCGCACCACCAAGCTGCTTGCGCACGACGAAAGCAACGAGTGCAAGGAAGGCGACACGGTGTCGATCAAACCGTGCCGGCCGATGTCGCGCCGCAAGTCCTGGGTGCTGGTGCGCGTCGTCGAACGCGCCCGCGCGGAATAAGGTGCCGACATGATTCAGATGCGAACGATTTTGAACGTGGCCGACAACAGCGGTGCCAAGCGCTGCATGTGCATCAAGGTGCTCGGCGGCTCGAAGCGCCGTTATGCGGCGGTGGGCGACGTGATCAAGGTGAGCGTCAAGGACGCGATTCCGCGCGGCAAGGTGAAGAAGGGCGAGGTTTACGACGCCGTCGTGGTGCGCACCAAGAGCGGCGTGCGCCGCGCCGATGGCTCTTTGATCCGCTTCGACACCAACGCGGCGGTGCTGCTGACGAACAAATTGGAACCGGTAGGCACGCGTATTTTCGGACCGGTTACGCGCGAACTGCGCAATGTGCAGTTCATGAAGATTATCTCGCTGGCACCCGAGGTGCTGTGATGAAGAAGATTCGCAAAGGCGACACCGTTATCCTGATTGCCGGCCGCGACAAAGGCCGCAAAGGTGCCGTGGTGGAGGTGTTGGCCAACGATCGCGTACGCGTCGAGGGTCTCAACATGTCCAAGAAGCATCAGCGCCCGAATCCGCAGATGAACGTTCCCGGCGGCATCATCGAGCGCGAAGCGCCGGTGCACATCTCGAACGTGATGCTCGTGAATCCGGCGACCCAAAAGGGCGACCGCGTGGGTTTCAAGGCGCTCGCGGATGGCCGCAAGGTGCGTGTATTCAAGTCGAACCAGGAAACGGTCGACGCGAAATAATCTCGAGTGACAAACATGGCAAGACTGCAACAAATTTACCGCGAGAAAATCGTACCGGACCTGAAGAAGAACCTGGGTCTGAAGAACACGATGCAGGTTCCGCGTATCCTCAAGATCACCGTCAACATGGGCGTGGGCGAGGCCGTGGCCGACAAGAAGGTCATGGATGCGGCGACCGCGGATCTGGCGAAGATCACCGGGCAGAAGCCGGCCGTGACCAAGGCCAAGAAGTCCGTGGCCACCTTCAAGGTGCGCGACGGCCAGGCGATCGGCTGCAAGGTCACACTGCGCGGCGCGCGCATGTACGAATTCCTCGACCGCCTGGTGAATATCGCGATTCCGCGCATCCGGGATTTTCGCGGCATCAGCACACGCTCCTTCGACGGCCGCGGCAACTACAGCCTCGGAGTCAAAGAGCAGATCATCTTCCCCGAGATCCAATACGATCAGATCGATCAGATCCGGGGAATGGACATCACCATTTCCACCTCCGCCGTCGACGACAAGCACGGCCGGGCGTTGTTGGAAGCCTTCAACTTTCCGTTTCGCAAGTAGGTTAATAGCCCATGGCAAAGACGAACATGCTCATGCGCGAGAAAAAGCGCCTCAAGATCGCGAAGAAGTACGCGTCGCGACGCGCCGAACTCAGGGAGCTGATTCGCGATCCGAAGACGGGTGCGGAAGAGCGCGTGGCTGCGCAGACGGCGCTGCAGAAGCAGCCCCGCGATGCATCGAAGAGCCGGCAGCGCAACCGCTGCTCGATCACCGGACGCTCGCGCGGCGTTTATCGAAAATTCGGCCTGGCCCGCACCAAGCTGCGCGAGGCCGCCAGCCGCGGCGAGATTCCCGGTCTTTCCAAGGCGAGCTGGTGAGGCGCGCACAATGAGCATGACTGATCCGATTGCCGATCTTCTGACACGCATCCGTAATGCGCAATCCGCGGGCAAGCCCACGGTGAGCATGGGTTCGTCGAAGCTGAAGAACGCCATTTTGAAAGTGTTGAAGGACGAGGGCTATATCGCGAACTTCGGGGTAGAGACCACCGGGGCGAAGAGCACCTTGTCGATCGAACTCAAGTATCACGATGGCCGCCCCGTCATCGATCGCATCGAGCGCATCAGCCGTCCGGGGTTGCGCATTTACCGCGGCAAGGACGAATTGCCCAAGGTGCTCGGCGGTTTGGGCGTCGCGGTGGTCTCGACGCCGCAGGGCATCATGTCCGACAAGCAAGCGCGCGCGGCCGGCACCGGCGGCGAAGTGCTGTTCGTCGTTCAATAAGTCCGTCAAGGTTTCCTTCAGGTAGGTTCATCATGTCTCGAGTAGCAAAAATGCCGGTCGACCTCCCGCAGGGAGTGAGCGCCACGATCGCCGCGAACGCCGTCACCGTGAAGGGTGCCAAGGGGTCGTTGACCCTGGCGATCAAGAACGGCATCAAGATCGTGCAGCAGGACAAGCATCTGGAAGTTCAAGCCGAAGAGAATGTCGAGGGCCTGAACGCCATCGCGGGCGCGACCCGCGCGCACCTGGCCAACATGGTCACGGGCGTCACCAAGGGCTACGAGAAGAAACTGGAGCTGGTGGGCGTCGGCTATCGCGCCGCCGTGCAAGCCAAGAACCTGACCCTGACGCTGGGTTATTCGCACCTGATCAACTACGCGATTCCCGAGGGCGTGACCATCGAAACACCGAGCCAGACGGAAATCATCGTCAAGGGCATCGATCGGCAGCGCGTCGGACAGACCGCGGCCGAGATCCGCAGCTTCAGATCCCCCGAACCCTACAAGGGCAAGGGCGTGAAATATTCCGATGAAAAGATTTCGCTGAAAGAGGCGAAGAAGAAGTAAGCCGATGAAACTGACCAAACAAGACGTTCGCTTGCGCCGTGCCCTGCGCGGCCGCGTGAAAATCAAGGAGCTGGCGGCACTGCGCCTCTCGGTGCACCGTACGCCGCAGCACATCTATGCCCAGATCTTTGCCGCCGAGGGCGACAAGGTGCTGGTTGCGGCCTCCACGCTGCAGAAGGACGTGCGCGGCGATTTGAAGGTGACCGGCAACATCGAGGCGGCCAAAGCGGTCGGCCGCGCCATCGCGGAGCGCGCCAAAGCCAAGGGCATTGCCAAGGTCGCCTTCGACCGTTCCGGCTTCATGTACCACGGGCGCGTCAAAGCGCTGGCCGATGCCGCGCGCGAAGCCGGCCTCGAGTTCTAATTTTTCCAAGGTCCTCAAGCAAACTATGGCCAGAAACGATAAACCCCAGTCCAGTGACGACCTGCTCGAGAAGCTGGTTGCCGTCAATCGCGTTGCCAAGGTCGTGAAGGGTGGCAAGCAATTCGGCTTCACGGCGCTGACCGTGGTGGGCGATGGCGCCGGCCGGGTCGGTTTTGGCTACGGCAAGGCGCGCGAAGTGCCGGTGGCGATTTCCAAGGCCATGATGCAGGCGCGCAAGAGCCTGGTCACGGTGTCCTTGAAGAACGAAACGCTGTTCTATGCGGTCAAAGGACGGCATGGCACGACGCGGGTTTACATGCAGCCTGCCGCGGACGGTACCGGCGTGATCGCCGGCGGCGGCATGCGCGCGGTGTTCGAGTGCGCCGGCGTGCGCAACGTGCTCGCCAAGAGCTACGGTTCGCGCAATCCCATCAATGTGGTGCGCGCCACGATGGATGCCTTGGCCAAACTGCGCACTCCGGACGACATTGCCGCCAAGCGCGGCAAGAGCGTCGAAGAACTCGTGGGATAGGCGTCATGACAGACAAGGCAATTGCAGACAAGACGATCAAAGTAACGTTGATCAAGAGTGTTTTCGGCCAGTTGGCCAGCATCCGCGGGTCCGTGAAGGGGTTGGGCTTGCGGCGCATCGGGCACAGCGTGGTGGTGGCGGATACGCCTTCCAACCGCGGCATGGTCAATGCGGCGAGCCACATGCTCAAGGTTGAGCCTGCGTTGAGGAAAGAGTGATGAAATTGAACACCATCAAGCCGGGCGCCGGCTCCAAGCGGACCCGCCTGCGGGTGGGACGCGGCGCATCAGCGGGCCAGGGAAAAACCTGCGGCCGCGGTGTCAAGGGTCAGCGGGCGCGCAAGGGCGGGTATCACAAGGTCGGCTTCGAAGGCGGCCAGATGCCGCTGCAGCGGCGCCTGCCGAAGCACGGCTTCAAGTCCGCCATGAAGGCCTCGCGCTGTGAATTGACCCTGGACGATCTGATGCGTGTGAAAGGCACGGAGGTTTCACTGGCCGGTCTGATCGAGGCCAATCTGGTGCCCGAATACACCAAGCTGGTGAAGATCATCGTCTCCGGCAAGCTGGACAAGGCGTTCACCATCAAGGACAAGGCCGTCACGGCCACCAAGGGTGCGAAGAGCGCGGTTGAGTCGGCCGGCGGACGCTTCGAGATCTAAGGAAGCCACGTGGCCACATCCAGCACCAATGCCGCCGCCGCCCTGGGAGACATGACGCGCTTTGCCGAGATGCGCAAGCGTCTGTTGTTCCTGGTGGGCGCTCTGGTGGTATATCGGGTGGGCACGTTCATACCGGTGCCCGGCATCGATGCGGCGCGTTTCGCGGCATTCTTCTCGACACAGAACGGCACGTTGCTCGGCATGTTCAACATGTTTTCCGGCGGTGCCTTGCAGCGCTTCAGCATTTTCGCGCTGAACGTCATGCCTTACATCACGGCGTCCATCATCATTCAGATGGCCTCCATGGTGTACCCGCCCTGGTCGCAAATCCGCAAGGATGGCGAATCGGGGCGCCGCAAGCTGATGCAGTACACGCGCTACGGCACCGTGCTGCTGGCGGCGTTCCAAGGCTTCGGCGCGGCTCTGGCCATTCAGAATTCCGGCGGCAACCTCGTGCCCAATCCGGGCCCGCAGTTCCTGTTCATCGCGACGGTCTCGATCACGACGGGCACGATGTTCGTCATGTGGCTGGGCGAGCAAATCACCGAACGCGGCATCGGCAACGGCATCACCATGATCATCGTGGCCGGCATCATTGCCGGGCTGCCGCGGGCCATCGGCAACACCCTGGAAATGGTCCGCTCGGGCGAAATGAGCCCGCTGATCGTGCTCTTGATTCTGGTGGTCGTGGTGTTGGTGACTTTGTTTTGCGTTTTCGTCGAGCGGGCTCAGCGCAAGATTCAGGTCAACTATGCCAAGCGGCAGGTCGGGCGGCGCATGATGCAGGGTCAGAGCACGCACCTGCCGTTCAAGTTGAACATGGCGGGCGTGATTCCGCCGATTTTCGCCTCGAGCCTGCTGGTGTTTCCGGCCACCATTGCGCAGTTCTTCGGCAACAGCCCCAATCCGAACGTGATCCAGCGGACCTTGCAAAAGATCGCCGCCGTCCTCAACTACGGTCAACCGCTGCATGTATTGCTGTTCGGTCTGCTGGTCATCGGATTCGCATTCTTCTACGTGGCGTTGGTGTACGACGCGCGCGATACGGCGGAGAACCTGAAGAAGGCCGGAGCTTTCATACCCGGCATCCGTCCCGGACAGCAGACGGGCGATTATCTCGACAAGGTTCTTACCCGGCTGACCCTGTGGGGCGGCCTTTACATCATGGGCGTGTGTCTACTGCCTGAAATCATCCGCATGGTAAACCCGGCGATACCGTTTCAGTTCGGCGGCACCTCGCTTCTGATCATCGTCGTCGGTGTCATGGATTTCGTTGCACAAGCGTCCTCGCACATGATGTCGCAGCAATATGAGGGCCTGATGAAAAAGGCCAGCCTACGGGGCATTGGAGCCAAGAAATGAAAGTTCGTCCTTCGGTGAAGAAAATTTGCAAAAACTGCAAAGTCGTGCGGCGGCGCGGCATCGTTTTCATCATTTGTTCTTCGGATGCGCGCCACAAGCAACGCCAGGGCTAAGGGGCACGTGCTTTGATTATTCGGCAGTTTTCATATATATTATTGCGCCATTTTTCACGGGCGCGGGTGGAGAAATAGATGGCGCGTATCGCCGGCATCAACATTCCGATGAACAAGCATGTCGTCATCGGGCTCACCCACATATTCGGCATCGGTAATGCCCGGGCCGCGCGCATATGCGATGCGGCCGGGGTGAAGTATCACGTCAAGGTGAAAGATCTCACGGATGCGGAAGTTGCATCGCTGCGATCCCAGGTGGCGAAATTCGCGGTCGAGGGCGACCTGCGCCGCGAGGTGTCGATGAACATCAAGCGCCTCATGGATTTGGGCTGCTATCGCGGCATCCGGCATCGCAAGGGCTTGCCGCTGCGTGGCCAGCGAACCCGCACCAACGCCCGCACCCGCAAGGGTCCGCGTAAGCAGGCGGTGAAGATGAACGCGCCGCCGGGCAAGGTTTAAGGAACCAGGACACTTATGGCAGATCAGAAACAGAATGCGGGGCAGACCAACGAGCAGAAGGGCGGCAAGCCGGTCCGCAAGAAGGTGCGCAAGAACGTGCTCGACGCGATCGCGCACGTGCATGCATCCTTCAACAACACCATCATCACGATCACCGATCGACAGGGCAATACGCTGTCCTGGGCGACGTCCGGCGGCTGCGGCTTTCGCGGTTCCCGCAAGTCGACGCCGTTCGCAGCACAGGTTGCCGCTGAGCGGGCCGGCGTCGCTGCCCAGGAGCATGGCGTCAAGAACGTGGAGGTTCGGGTCATGGGTCCCGGCCCGGGGCGCGAGTCCGCGGTGCGTGCGTTGAACGGCTGCGGTCTGAAGATCACCAACATAGAAGACGTGACGCCGATCCCGCACAACGGCTGCCGTCCGCCCAAGAAGCGCCGCGTTTAGCGCGACGACAAGGTAACAAAGGTTCGCAATGGCAAAATATACCGGTCCGAAGTGCAAGCTTTCTCGTCGCGAGGGCACCGATCTGTTCTTGAAGAGCGGGGTGAAGCCTCTCGAGTCGAAGTGCAAGCTCGAGGTGCCGCCAGGCGGCGTCAAGAGCGAGCGCAAGCAGCGCTTGTCAGAATACGGACTGCAGTTGCGTGAAAAGCAGAAACTGCGCCGCATGTACGGCGTGCTCGAGCGTCAGTTCCGCAACTACTATCAGAAGGCGGCGGGCCGACCGGGCGCCACGGGCGAGACGCTGCTGCAATTTTTGGAGTCGCGTCTGGACAACGTGGTTTACCGCATGGGTTTCGCGGCGACGCGTGCCGAAGCCCGGCAGTTGGTCAGCCACAAGGCGATCACCGTCAATGAGAAATTGGTGAACATCGCCTCCTATCAATGCAAGGCCGGCGACGTGATCGCGCTGCGAGAGCGGGCGAAGAAGCAGACCCGCGTCACCGCGGCGCTGACCATTGCCACCCAGGTGGGATTTCCCGACTGGGTCGAAGTCGACGACAAGAAGATGTCAGGGATTTTGAAGTCGGTGCCGGAGCGGCAGGAAATTCTTCCCGACATCAACGAGAGCTTGGTCGTCGAATTGTATTCCAAGTAGTGCAACGCGGCTTTTCGGCCGCGCTGCTGAAGGTCAATCAACGTAGGTGGTATCCATGCAAGGATCGATCAGTGAATTCTTAAAGCCGCGGGTGGTGAAGGTGCAGCCCGTGTCGCCGCGCCATGCGCGAATCGTGATCGAACCGTTCGAACGCGGCTTCGGCCACACCTTGGGCAACGCATTGCGGCGCGTGCTGCTGTCGTCGTTGCCCGGTGCCGCGATCACCGAAATCGAAATCGAAGGCGTTCTGCACGAGTATACGGCGATCGAAGGCGTTCAAGAGGACGTGGTCGACATTCTGCTGAACTTGAAAGCCGTGGCAATTCGCATGCACACGCGTGACGTCGCCGAGGTGCGCCTTCACAAGAAGGGTCCCGGTCCCGTGACTGCGGGCGACATCGCCGGCGATCATGACATTGAAATCCTGAATCCGGACCTGGTGATCGCCAACCTGACGAAGGCCGGCGAATTGTCGATGTCGCTGAAGGTGGAGCGCGGCCGCGGCTATCGTCCGGCGGCGCAACGCCTGGCATTCGAAGAGCAGACGCGAGCCATCGGCAGACTGCAGCTGGATGCCTCCTTCAGCCCCGTACGCAAGGTCACCTACAATGTCGAGAGCGCGCGCGTCGAGCAGCGCACCGACTTGGACAAGCTGATCCTGGACATCGAGACCAACGGCACCATCGATCCGGAGGAGGCGATCCGCCGCGCGGGCGGAATCCTCAAGGATCAACTGTCGGTGTTCGTGGATCTTCAGGGCCAGGACGAGAACACGCAGAAAGCGACCGAGACCCAGTTCGATCCCATCCTGCTGCGGCCGGTCGACGAATTGGAACTCACGGTGCGTTCGGCCAACTGCCTGAAAGCGGAGAACATCCACTACATCGGCGATCTGGTACAGCGCACCGAAGTCGAGCTGCTGCGCACACCGAACCTCGGCAAGAAGTCGCTGACGGAGATCAAGGAAGTGCTGGAGAGCCACGGCTTGACCTTGGGGATGCGCATCGACAATTGGCCGCCGCCGGGCTTGAAGCGCGACGATGAGCGCGACGGCATTTGAACTCGTAAAAATCTAAAGGCCTTTAGAACATGCGTCACAGAAACAGCGGGCGGCAGCTCTCGCGAAATACGTCTCATCGCCATGCGATGTTGCGCAACATGGCGACCTCGCTGCTGCAGCACGAGACCATCCGCACCACGGTGCCGAAGGCCAAGGAATTGCGCCGCGTGGTCGAGCCCTTGATCACGATGGCCAAGGCGGATTCCCTGGCCCTGCGCCGGCTGGCGTACTCGCGCCTGCGCGACGAGGCCGTTGTCGAAAAGCTGTTCGGCGATCTCGGGCCGCGATTCAAGGCGCGCGCCGGCGGCTACACCCGCATTCTCAAGATGGAGCCGCGTCCCGGCGATTCCGCCGACATGGCGTTGATGCAGCTGGTGGATCCTGCCGTGGTCGCCGGCGAGAAGAACGACGACGCGAAAGGCGGCAAGGCGCCGAAGAAGTCAAAGAAGGCCGCGCCCGGCGACGAGGCCGAAGCGGCGCCGAAGCGCCGAAAGGCGAAGGCTGCTTAGGCCTGACTGTAGACCCTGGCCTTTCGGTGTCAGGGCGTCGTTCGCCCAAGAGGCCGGACACGCGAACTCCGAATGTCTCGGCACCAGGCTCGCAATGGCGGCACAGCCGTTCGAGCTTCTTACGCGCATCCGGCGCAATGTCCATACCGGCGTGCAAGGAGAACCCGCCCGCGCGGGCGGCACCGTTCGGCTCGCCTTCCGGTCCCTGCAGTCGAGGCGCAACCCTTCAGTCGGGGATCTTCCAGTCCGCGAGCAGCCGCAGGTAATCCGGATCGGCTCGCAACCCCTTGAGTAGCGGATCATACCGGACGCTGCGCACGTCCTGATGTGCCGCTCGAGCCCGCCCCAGCGCGGCGAGCGCGCCGGCGACATCGCCGCGGAAAGCGAGGACTTCCGCGACGGCGTACAGATCGTCCGAATACTGCGAGATGAACCGCGTAGCTGCGGTCCCGGCGGCGTCCCGATGGCCGAGTGCCTGCTCGCAAAGCGCGGTCAGGAACAGCT
>Ga0116228_10003211_pt1 | contig 14326 bp, 10 predicted proteins | sample S1TSphfallax_2_FD_89694 | JGI IMG/M metagenome (GOLD analysis project Ga0116228, IMG submission 89694) | Host-associated microbial communities from peat moss isolated from Minnesota, USA - S1T2_Fc - Sphagnum fallax MG | ecosystem: Host-associated > Plants > Peat moss > Unclassified | place... | reverse complement strand
GCGGATTCTTTCATGAAACTTGCTGGTTTTAGACAATTTTCAAGAGACCCAGAGCCGGAGGTTATTAACAAAATCAAAGAACTGCACAACACTGGCTACATCAACTCAAGTCTCATTTGTTGTTCCCAAAGATGGAGATTGGTAGGTACTGTCCTTTGAGAGAGCTCAGAACCCATTTTCAGAATTAATGAGAAGCCCTTTTTTTGGTTGCTGGCCAACTAATGTTTGGGAGGAATTTGGAGTAATTGAAGTCTTTTTAAGTTAAGAGTACAGAATTGCAAAAAACCCAAGGACCCAGTTCAATTCATTTGATCATAAAAAAAAAAACCAGCTACCAACTTATGTACTTTTTACTGTACTTTATTGGCCTGAAAACTTGAACCCATTCCCAGTTGCAACAACTAAGAGTTAATCAACTAATCATGATTAAGTTAAGTTAGTCATAGCAGCTCTAATAATTCTTTCTTCTTCTTCTTCCTTTTTTGTCATCCATTCCTGCACACCTTTTGATCTCTTTTTGGTCGGATGTAATTCTTTGCCATTGCTGAAACTCAGACATTACATGACAGAAACATAATAGAAGAAACATAATGGAAGTTGTTTGCAACATACAACAGACACGATAAACTCGTGCAGAACAATTTTGGGCTGTCAAGATCCTTCGCACACCCACCTACTCACTTACATAACATACACAGACACGACTTTTTGATGTTCTCTCTACCAAATAAGTTGCCAAGGTGAAAACCAATGTCAACTCAGTTGAGGTTCATCCACAACTGGGGCTTAAAACAGGCTTTCCAATGGAAGAGTGCACTGGCGGGGCTGTTGGTTCACTTCTGACCTAAAATCTGGAGTCAGTTTTTCAGACATTTTGAACCGAGAAAACAAAAAAAAAGGGCCAGAGTGAACGAGCACCCACCAGTGCACCATCCACTACTAGATAGCCTGTGACTCAGTTGTGGGTGAACCTTGAGTTAATATCTGGTTTCACCTCAACTGATAACCCACTCTGCAATATGTAGGTCCTATGGATAGATAGATAGATAGGTAGGAAAATAGGTGTTTTACTAGGTATGTAGATGGTTGACACCAATGTTATGTGGGTATTTGAATTTGTAAAGAACCACCAGTTCCTTTCAGAGTTTAGCAGTTTTCAAAATATTTGAGAACCGTGACCATGTATCAAAACTGTTTATTAGATGACCCTTGACTAAGAACCACTATGATAATTGCATATTTCGAATAACCATTCAACGTTGGTTTCTCCAAAGGTAAATGAGGTTTTTACCAAGGTTGGGTGGCTCTCAAAATTATAGTCGGTTACTGGAAGGCTATCATCATGAGTATATACCCGCTTACCTGCTAGTTGTCATAAATTTGAAAGAACCAAAACAGACAGTTCTTTGATTTTTTGAATAGTTAAAAGAACTGGAACCAATGGTTTTTTGAAAATTGAAAGAACCACACAACATTGGTTTTTACTACCTACCTACCAAAAACCTGCTTCAAGGTGTGGGTTTTTTTAGTAGGAAGGCAGCAAAAAGAGCACCCGAGCTAATTAACTACCATGGTTAGCTAGGGAAGTGGAATCCAACAGAGAATTGTTTCCTGATCACTTGGCATCTACCCTCATTCAGGGTGGACTTTAGTGGGTGGTTTGTTCACTCTGGGCCCTATTTCTTTAGCTGAGTCCTTGTGGAAGGGAAAAAGCTGGGAGTTTGTCACCAAATCCACACTCTGGGATCCTGAGTTCAGAGATATCGTTCTGGCAAAAGAGCAGTGGAAGTGAGGGAGAGAGAAAGAGAGAGAAAAGATAAGGAGACATACCCAAAACCCAGATTACCATGAGGAAGGAGTGGGTATTTGACTTGAAACCAAAACCCAGTTCTCTTGGGAAAAGGGGAGAGGTAGTAAGAGAAATCAGGATCAGATGCTGCGCCCATCCATATTTGTAAGTAAGGCTCAGAATGTGAGGCTTGGTAGTTGGAGAAGTCAATAGTTTTGCCTGCTCAAGTGCCTCCCTCCACCCCTTCTCTCTGAGGGATTCTCTTGGGATTGTTACACTAAGTTCTCCACATTTATGAGCCTCCCGCACAATATCCAACCAAATTTTTTTGGCAGGATGCCACTATATATTTTCTGCAACATACCCCTTTTTTTTCTTGCTGCTTACCGTGTTACTAGTAGTAGGCCAACTCTGATGCCTTGCCAGGTGGGTAGTACTCCAACCTTTGCAGATTCGTGAACAGCGCCATGAGGTAGGTGCTTAGTTGTAATTCTGTTCAAAACACGCAAAACACCCATTTATGTGTTATCGATTGTTTTTGGAAATTTTTCTTCAGCTTCAAAATTTTGCAATTTCGTTGCTCAACAAACAAGTACTTATTCAGGGGTTTCTTCAGCTTTAAATTTGCAATTCTATTATTAGACAAACAAGTCCTTAGTTCATGTTTCTTCAGCTTTAAATTTGCAACTTCATTGCTAGACAAACAAGTCAAACAAGTCCTGAGTTCATGTTTCTTGGCCTTTCAAATGTGCACTTCCATTGCAAAAACCTTGCCTCAAATCTAAAAAAACCTTCTTATATCAACATTTATGAATGAATTTTCAGTTCGACTTCACTTAGGCCACCAAAGATCCACCCTGAAAACGCCTTTATTTGAAAATGAGAAATTTTAGTTTCCCTAATTTGTAACACTGTTGTCTGAAAACTGTGCAATTCCATTACTACACAAACAAGTCCTAAGTTTTATAAATTAGTTTCCAAATCAACTAAATAACTTTAAATATCATAACCTACAAAACACATCTCTGAAAAATTGCAAGGTAATTGAACTGAATAACTTGAACAGCACACTAATTTGCAACACCCATCTCTAAAAATTGCAAGATAATTGCACTAACCAACTTTCAATATCCCAATTTGCAACACCCATCCCTAAAAGTTACATGATAATTTGACTAGGTACCCAACTTTGGGTGTGTTTTAAGGTGTTATTTGTGAGCGTTTTTAGATCATCAGAGCCCATGTTACTGATCACTTCCCTACAAAATATAGTACTTATTTTTTGGATATTCCATTAGAAGTAAATTCCATTTGCAAAGTTAATATCCCAATTTACATACCCAAATTGTTGTAAACCTGGAAAGCTTAATTGCAAGAGGGGACAACGAGAAGGGAGAAGAGTAAGGGAGAATAAAAAGGACTTAAGTCCTATCTCAATGACCATTACTAATTAATACATGATGTACTAACTTAAGTAGCAAAAGCTAATAATAATTCATGTGAAAATTAAAATACCATAAAATACCACACCAATTGCACATTTATTCTTGGACTTAGAATGGAGGAGGCTTACTTAATGGTAAGGTTTCCAATATCCTCACTTGGAATAATTTTGGGTTTGAACAATCACATAAATTGTTCAAAAACCATATTAAGAAGAACTTCAAGTTCAAATCCTTTTTGAATGAAATAGGAAGAAATCATTTGAGTAGCTGTGAAGGGCAAAACTGGTTGAGAACTACTGCACAAGAAGGAAAAGCGATGCAAAAAGTATGCATCACATGTAAATATTCCTTTGCATGTCAAACAACTGGACATGGATATAGGCGTTCATCAACAAGATGGTCTTGTTGGAAGGAAGATTGAAAGGAATAATCCTATCACCAAAGTGAAAATGTTCATCTTGCAAGTTTCCAAAATCTCCAAGATAAACATTTTATTTTAACAAATGATTAGATTTTTTGAAATTTAAAACCCTCTTAGGGTTAGGTTACCATGTCTCATTCCAGGGGCATCTTATGTTTAATGACATTCCCCATGCCTGCATATTTCTTTCCTTTTCTACAAGACATGGACATGTTTTCATGTGCAATGCTCATTGCAAAGAAACCAAGAAAAAGCCTCAGGTGCACACCACATGGGTTCATTCAGGAGGTTTACTTTCTAGTTATACACCTCCATTTGAATTGTGGATGTGAAAGGTGGAAAATTAGGGGTTGTGCGGAAAGGTTAAAAATTGGAACGGGATTGGCATTATAGGCACGTAGAGGGGTTACTTATAGATGTTCTTGTAGTAGCCTATTCATGCTCCTTTACTATAAACAAGTGCAACACAATGGAGTGTTCAGTGTAAGATAGGGATCTGTGGTGCTTGCCTGCCATCCGAACAGGCCGGACCAACATTGAAGCTCCAAACATGGATGACAGGCCAGCTACCATACTGGGTTACGTGCGGCTGGCAAATGTCCTGCATGCATTTCTGGGCATGATGTTGTTGTGCACTGGTGCAAGCAGCAACTGAGTTTCCCCTGTTGAGAGAAGAAGCTCCATCCTATGATTTTTTTTTTTTAAATCAGTTTCAGGAGAAGAATATAGCCCTATTATACATACTTTCAATTCTTCATCCTGCAACTGCACAATCTTACATAAAATCAGATGCACGAATAAAAACCCAGGCTGCGTGCATGTTTGTGTGTGTGTGTGTGTGTCTACTGAACCACATAAGCAGCAATCGACTTGAAATTACAGGAAGATTAGTGTGACTCACAGTTTGTTTGTTGCATGTCTGTGATTGATTTTCCCGTTCTCCGTTTACACATTGCTGCCCCTATCATAACAGGATTTCGAGGGAAGTAGGTGGGACACTGGAGGCAGGTCATACTCCCAGTGAATGTTTTTTGTCTTGCAATAGATAACTCTGACCGGGATCATAAACCTTTCCTGCATGAAAATGAAATCACATTAGCTAAGGCAAAAGTTCATCCCACAGATACTTTGCTTTTGTTGAGTAAAAGTAGCCCACCTATTATACAACATTACAACACTACCTGATGATCATAATAAGCAAATCCTAGACCTCATTTGAAGAATTTGTGGCTTATGTAAAGGAATTCCATTGGATTCTGGAATGTATAGTGATCATGGCATTATCAGCACACAAAAAACTTTGACTAGCAACTTCCATTTAGGTTTCCTTCCAGTTGACAGAAATTTTAATAACTTGGGAAGACAACCATGTGAACTTTATTCATGATATTACAGCAAACACCAAGTCTGCTAGTGTGTGAGTCAAAGCCCCTAAAGTTTTTTTAAAAGAAAAAAAGAAGGGACTTTTGTTTTCTGTTTTATTGGGAGAAGTGAGATACCCTTTATTTCAAAGACTTGCAACTTTGACTCGTAAACAATCCTTGGAGAATCCATACTTTCTCATCAATGTCCCAATACTATTTCCACAGCATCAAGCAAATCTGAATGGTTTGTAAAATGCCATCTGTTCAGTTGCGGATTATCTTAGGATCATGACTTTCAAGGTTTTGGATTCCTCTAAACAGAAGGAAAATTTGATTAATTCAACAGCTGATATTGGGTTACATTTAGCACATTCCATCCTATGGTTTCATCAATTCTATTAAGATCAAAAGCATATGGCATTACCAAAGGTTTCTCCTGGCTGTTCTGGTTTTGAGGGACATACCATAGGTGGATAGCTGGTTATGAAGAAATTAATTCGAAGTTGAAATACTTAATAAATAAATAAATAAATTCGATGAAATTGCCTAATCTTTCGAAATCATTTTCAAAGACTGCCTAATCATCTTTATTATTCATTTGTTAGGAAATCTCTTTTACTTGGTATCATCAGCATCCTTTTTCAATCAATTCATGTACTTGCCTAATGTTTAAAAATATACCCCCCATGTGTCTAAGTTTTGAAATTTAAGTAAAAAATGCTTAAAGGGAACGTTATAAGAAAAATGATTATTAGGCAGACAATTACCTAACCAGCTATCCACCTGTGGTATATTTCTTTGTAGCTAAGTTCAGTTGCAACCCATTGAGGGAAGGAAAAAAATACATACAGTAGATACTGCAGGGTTTATAGTTACATGCTGAGCCCAGCAACCCTGTTCCGTCCAACCCGAACACATTGACCCAGAATGAGATTGTTTGGATATATTACAGATCAATTTGAGCAAATGGGTTAATAAAAGACTACTACAAAAACAATAGGCACTTACAGCTGATACAGTTGGTTACAGAGCATTTTATGTACATTTACAAGATTTACATCTGCTACACAGTTTCTTACAGCATTTTTTATGTACATTCATTCACAGGATTCTGATAAGAGAGAGAGAGAGGGAGGGAGAGGTTCAGAAACAAGACCTGGAGAGCCTGGGGATCTTGGGGAGTGTCGTGAAGTGATTTAAGATTCTCAATCCTGAAATGGTGAGGACAAACCCAAAGAACTATGTGATAGCTGCTGTCACTGTCAAATTATCCTCACTGGAGATCTATATCTATTACTGGTTCAACACTTTTATTCACAGGGGGTTCAATCAATGGACAAAAAGAAAAAAACTGTAATCAAGGCTGTATCCATAATTTCCAAAAGGAGCTACACTGGTAAGAAATGGGGGCAAAAAAAAATCCTGCCATTCTTTACATATAAGAGACAAAAAGGATTTTTAGGCCCATGATTAGAGCGATGAAAGTTTTGATTGCCAAGGGGGGGCTGTCCTTCCCTTCCCCCACCCACAATGACTTGAATACAAACTGAGTCAGAGGAGCTCACTCACTCACTCGCTCAGCCTGACAAAATGGAGCAGCCCAGGCCATACCTGCAGCTATGGATTTCAAGCCAAAATCCCACTAACATTTTGTTCGCAACTAAAGGATTTAGTGACAGAAACTGCAACAAAACAAATGGCCAGGAGTAGCCAAAAAAAAACATGACTTCCCTACACTTGCAGGCTGTCAGCACCCATCTCTACAACTGAATTTTGGCCAGAGAGAACGAACAGCCACTAGTATTGAACCATCTATTGGAAGCCTGGTATGCCTCAGTTTGTGGATGAACTCAAACTGAGTTGACATTGAGTTTCACCTTCATAAAATTATCCTTACAAGTTAGGTCCTATAGGTAGGTAGGTATAGGAGATGGAGAAGGGTCTAGCTTTAGACCCTTCTGGATTTGAGGCTCTTATCACAAGATCAGTAGCCTGAGTGAAGGGGGCCAAAAGTCCAGAAGGGTCTAAAGCTAGACCCTTCCCATGCGTAACAAAATTCCCAATTTTCTTCTCATCTTTATTTTAAGTAAAAAAGAACTTCCAAAAATTCGGAAGGCTCAGTTGACAGCCTGGGAGGGACATTCTGGGTTTCAGAAGTTCCCGTGACATCTTTAGCTGGTTGCTTGTCCCCAAAATACACTAGAAAAAATCATGTGATTCTTTCCGATAATAGGTGACTACTAGGTAAGTAGATGAATGCAGATAGATAATACAGAAGTAAGGACTAGTGGTTAGTTAGTAGGTAATGAAAACAGAAACAGAGTTCACAACTGTGGAAGCTAGGGAACTGGAACCCAATGGAGAAGTGTTTAGTGTCCACCCACCATCTATCCCTCAATTGCGAGCAAGTGGGTGTTATAGTGCACCCTGGCCCTGAATTTTCACCATGATGTGCAGTGGGGACTTGTTATCCTCCTCTGTAACAGCCTCTGATAACCTATAGACATCCACCCCTTAAAACATCTTAATGTTTAAAATGCATATATGGATCTTGTACTAAGGGACTGGGTGGGTTTCAGACTGGTACATAGCTTGATGCAAAAATATTATCTGAAAGTTTTGAAAGCGACAAACCCTGCCGTCTGCCAGCAAGACACCTGGGAACAGCATCCCACAGCAAGCAGTGAAGCAAAAAAACCGGGCTAGCTACCATATATACGGGAACTGCATTAGACAGCTAAACAAACGTCCTCCATCACTTCAGGCCCATGAATCAAACCTGCCTGGTGACCTGCTCTACGGGTGGATTGCATTTACACCTATCTTGTTTCTCATCTAGCGGTAATAGCACTCAGGAGCCCCCCATTTATTGGCAGTTTCATCTACCAATCTGTAGAGCGTAATAACCTCTGAGATTTTTCTTAGTGTGTTTGGAGGTAAGCTTACAAACCATAAAATTTCACAGAACATTTCAGAAAACAAAATGCCCCACCCCTGAGGACGGTGATTTGTTTTCCAAAATACTCCATGTTGTTTTTTTGTCATGATACCCAATGGGTACCCATCAGATATCACGAAAACAACTTTAAAATAAAAATTGTGTTGATTCTTATGCTAGTTATGCCCTCAGAGCAGGGGAATTCTGGAAGTAAACACCCATTAGTTTCCACCTTGGGTAGGTTCTTACTTCACTTTACTTTCTGAACTTCCCACTCTTAGGGTGTTACCCTACACATAAGAACCTGTTTCAAATATTTGAGTATCGTTGAAGGGCACCTTATTTAGCGTAACTTTTTGGCAGGCATTTTGAAAAACAAAACACAACATTCCATTTTTCAAAATGCCCACCAGCCTTTTTTTTTCCCCCCATAACCAGAGGATATGATGGGAAACAATCCAAAAGAGATAAATAAATGAAGCAGGCCTTTACACTCCAAAATACCCGATTTAGGCCTGCTCTTGGCACTGCCTTGCACAGGTATTTATTTTTGTAAAGGCCAGCCCCACACGTCACCCTACACTGAATGACCCTAAAAGAGAAGTTTAGAGGAACTAAGGCCCGTCGGTGACCACCACATGAACAGGAGGGTAGTAGCATGTCACCAGGCATTTGCAGCTGCCCAATAACATGACATGCTTACATGACATGCTTTTTGTGTGCGTATTATCTATGTCATGTGTGAACAGTTTTATCTTCAGCGGCAGCAGCACTGTTTGAGGACGTTGTTCATTTAGGATTGAGCTCCTGGGGGGGGGCCCAAAAAAAAAAAAGGTTCATAGTTCATACAGAACAGAGAACCCCTTCTCCAGACTCCGATCCTGGAAGATAACTGACATTTTCCTGGTTGGTTGACATTTGAAAACACACAGATTCTATGGGGACCTGTAGAGTAGTTAACCCCTTTCTATTTTCCTGTCCAGACTCCAAAGCCATCCAACCAAATGGCAGTGACAGGTGACCCTATTGTTTGCCTGGTTTTGTAGGGGGAGGTGGAAGCGATTGGGTATAGGGGTGAGTACCAGCTGGAAAGGTTTGAGAACACAAAGGTCGACTTCCCGCCTTCATCGTCCTTTGAAATTTCGGAGGAGGGCCGAAGTAAACTCGCGCCATGGTGATCAGCAGCAGCAGCTGAAGGTAGGCCGACACCCACATGAGCCTCCCTGCACTATCTCCAGACAGGTCTCTGCAACACATGTCACAGCAGGCAAAGCTCACACGCTCTCCCTTTATACACTCATGCAAGTGTGGGGAGAGGGAAGGGGGGGACCAGCAAAATATATGGTGCTGCATGTAAGTACCTTGATACCCAAATGACAGTAAAAGAGGTGCAATGTTCAAAACACAAGAGAGAATAAAAACACTCCGGTCACTTATTAAAGACAGCAAAGGACAAACAGGGAAGCTGAAATGGTATACATGTTAGCGGACGGTTGGCACCTGAAGGCAAGGCTGTTCAAGAGAAGACAGACACTTCTATCAGTCACAAACACAGATGCAAAGCTTGTTGCCTACAAATTGTGAATCTCAAATTCTGTAGATTCACAAGGCTGTAATGCAAAGAACTTCTCTAGTAAAGAACTCATCATCCTCAAGCAAAGAGCTGCTGAATGAATGAACACACTTTCTTTTATTACTCCTTTTTTGTGGGAATGAACAATGAAACACATAATGGGACCATTTTCTGCACAAGAATGTATACCTCTGAACAACCCAAGTCTCCTTGATGAGGGATGCATTCCCCCCCTCTGCGAGCTTCCCCGCATGCATCCCTAACTTGGAAAGCATATACAAAAGGCTTCTGTCCAAAGCATTGCAATACTAAAGTCCTATAGGAGAGCTTCTCAATCAATCACTCTCAACCTTTGCACATACTATTTGCACTACAATTACCGCATCTATAAGTACACTCTCACCTGTCTACTTGCTAGACAAGGATGGCTTTTGCAGCTAAGAAGCAAAAGCCCCATCAATCTATGAAGCAAGAGAGCTGAATTATTATCAGCTCACGCTAAATTTCTTTGTTGAAGGTGAAGGTGCTTTCATCACCCAGAGGAATTGTCAACAGCATACATACTGCCAAGTCCTCTCAACCTTTGGTCCTCAAAATCGTAATAGTCCCATTCCCCTCAGTGCAGATCCGGGTGCGAGCAACAACTGATTTCCCTGAAAGCCCCAATCCAGACTCCAATTTATTGATGTTGGGCCTTGCATGATCAGTGTTGACTTGGCTGCGAGGTGAAGCCTTTGGAGGAGTTGCAATTATCTGGTTGATGTCTGTCAGTGTCACATCTCCTTCCGTTCCCAGAGGCTTCACAATTGTGAAAGGATATGCCACAGGACAACTCATATTGAGTTTCCTCATTGCACCTAATCTGTTGCCTGCAACATAAAACACAAGAACAAGACAATCAATGCAGTGACAGCCCATCAGTCCATAGCACCAAGGTTCAGAAATTGAGGTACAAAAACCAACTGGAACATGGAGCTAATATTCGAATCCTTTCACTGTAAGTATAGAGATTTACCAGGTGTTGAAGGCCGGCTTGAAAAGGGTGTAGGAGGACCCTGAAAGATGGGTTCTTCACATGGTTGTCCTTTGGGAGTCCATAATTCTGCAATAAGCACAAGAACTCATCAATTCACTGCCCTTCATCACAGCCCAACTCCATGTAAATTTGGGAAAACTGTTGTTACTATCTTGTTCTGAGAGCTGGCCGTGAAGTAGTAGTAATAACTTGAATGCATACAGAGGAGGAGGAATACAGTCTTGATGCAAAGCATGCTTGAATGACAGATTTGATTCTTACCGGGAGTTTCTGCAACTGTGGCTGTTTCCCTGGGGACAGGACAGACCAACACAACAGGAAAACAAAGACATGTTGATCAGAAATGGTGACAGAGCTGCACAGATGATCAATGACAAAGAAATTGGACCCTCCACCAGAATGCTAATATTGTTATTGCTTCTTACATGTGGCTCATGCAGCCAATGCTGTCATTATCCTCGATACATGTGATCATCCAACTTTCGGCAATGGGTTCCAGATTCTCTGCTGGAGAACTCAGACTCTCATCTGGAAAACACAAAACCAAGGACATCCAGCTTAGTTGAAGCCCATACCTACATCTTCAGCTTCACCATCACAGAGCATATAAACCATGATATCCAAGGTTTTATGTGCAGGATGATGTGATCACCTTTGTACCAGATTGATGGCAATGAGATTGAATTTTCATGCTCCTCTACCTCTGAGACCAGAGAATCCACACCAGTCTGCACCCGAGAGTAGACATGCCAGAGATAAGCTCAGTTTATGCAATGCAGAGATCAATGATGGAAACGGTTTGAGTTGCAGCTTTAAGAATCGGGATGGAGAATTGACATCAGAGCCGGACAGACAACGACGGTGAAGAAGAAGCCAACGATGATGAAGATCTGGTACAGAAGTGGCAATGCCATGAGCAGTGTGCTCAGTGAAGGCGATCCAGCAACAAATCTGCTGGCACGCCTGAAGCGATTCCCAGCAACAAGAGGAAAGAAACAAAGTTGTAACTCCGTACCTTGAAAGGTGCAAGGATCTCCTGGAAAGGCGCATCAATACTGTTGCTCGGCGCTTGCCCTGTGCCGTTGAACAAGCGCCGTCTCTTGCGGCGAGGGCTTCCACTTCCGTGAGAATCGGCATCACGAGTTCCTTGCACCGAGCTCTCTACAAAAGTACATCAAAAGAGACAAAGGAAGTCGGCTCAGTCTCGCTTGGAAATCTCACGCGATTCAAGAGGCACGGAAACGGGGGCATTGAGAAGAAGTCCAGACACATAGATACAAGCCTGGGGGCATACATCGCAATGCACAGACACATTCTTCTTCTTCCTCACCTTGACTACCGAGAACGTCCAGTAGCGGATCCGATGTGAAAGAGTCCGTCATCGGAGCTGCAAACAAAAGCCTGGAGTCCAAGTCATTCTGCGTCAATTCATCCCACAACGCCTGCGAGAATCCTGCAAGCGCTTCCAGCAACATCATCCAAACAGCCGGCTCTTCTTAATCAGTAGATGATGTTTTGTCACCAGCGGTAGCAGCATTGGAAGGACATTTGGAAACCTCTTCAAATCGGTTTTGTATTTCACAGCTTAAGCACAACAACGTCACAAGAGAGAGATAACAAAGGCGGACATCGGAGAAAGAAGAATGCCGAGCAGCATCAATTGGAATCCATGCTCGGCATACGGGCATCATCATCATCCGATTCATTACGACTATCGCACGGATAAACTTCTTCTATTAACAAGAGATACAACCACGACTTTCTTGAAATTCAGGTGGCAAATGCCACGATGCTGCACAGGGAAACCAACCTAAAGGGAATTCGGCATCGATGATGTCCAAATTGTCGCGCCAATCCCACGCGGCGTTTGTCTCAAGGCTCTCATCAGTCATCGTCACCAAATGCAAGAAGAGGAGAGAAAGAGAGAGAGAGAGAGAGAGAGAGAGAGTCCCCTCCCTTCTTTCAACCCGGCAAGCAACCAAACCTGTACAGGTCCTTCCTAAAGCTAAAAGGACAACACAACTACCTCTATTAAAGAACCAGAATTCACTTTACAAATCGGTAGCCATCGTCGACAACAGTCGACAATGCTGCCGCCTCCGATCTTCGTCGTTCACTCGGATGCAAATCGTCCATCACGGCAATTCTATATTGCTAAATTTCCTCAACGCCAAAGCTAAAACCTCCTCATAATTGCACAAGTCTTACTACTAAACACACACCCCGCTTCCAAACTTGGGGAAAGGGGAAGGAGGTGGAGAAGAAGGAGGAAGGGGGAAAGAAGAGAGACCAAAAACACCTTCCCCTATAGCCTCCTCCAACGGCTTCACTCACACACTAAAACCAAACACCACTAAAACATCACCAACATTGTCACACATAGTCCTGTTCTTCGTCACCACCAGCACCAGATCGCCTTCCTTCCCAACTTCCACGAGAGCGAGGGGGCTTCCGGAGACAGCGGGAAGCCCCCTTAGCACCTTTCAAGCAACTCTTGATGAACCGATCTGAATCCAAAGAGGTGGGGGGCGGGGGGAAACAGTCGGCAGAAAAGACTGGGCAGATAGATAGATAGATAGATAGAGGAGAAAATGATGATCAAGAACAGACGTAGAGACGGAGTGAAGAAGAGGTGAGAAGAAGAAGAAGGACCATCACAGACATGCCACTCTTCTCTCTTCTCTTTCTCTCTCTCTCTCTCTCGGTGTCTTTGTCGTTCGCTCCTCCACACGCCTTCGCTAATGCTGGCGATGGCGCAGCAGAGTGAGTTAAGAAGGCGCCCGTTTAGCACGCAGTGTTATCAAGCCCCTAACCCCCCCCTCCGTCTCCTTAATCTAAATGCCGCTAAAACCGCCCCGCTAATCGCCGGGTGACCCGGTTCCTAAACCCGGGGGAATACACGGCTAATCAAATCCAGCCACCTAAGGATTTTACTTCCCTTAAGTGTAGGTATGTAAAAACATATATAAACCTAGTGCACACTATTAGGTACCTATTATTAAAAAAAATTATAATTTCTTGTGTGTGTGTGATTTTATTTTTATTTTTATGAAGGGGATTGGGCTTCTTTTTTTTCTTTTGGGGGTAATTTCGTCAAATTTCAACTTGAAAAATATGATTTCAACATATTCAAAGGATTTTTGCAAGGAAAATTTGAGAGCCATCAGAGTAATTTTTTTTTTTTAAATTTTAAACACTATCTAGGTAAGTACTACAAGAAAGAATAATATTATAATTTGTGTGTGTGTGTGTGTTTTTTTTCTTAGAAAAGGGGGAGGGGAAGGGGGGGGTTGTGTGGGGGCACAACTAACTTAAGAGATGGTTTGTTTTTTTTTTTTTTTTTTAAATGGGTGTAAGGTGCTACTACTTGAATATTTATCAAACTAGTTGACACTGCAATTAAAACCATTGAGTGTTTTATTATTGCACAGAATCCTGTTACCCGATCTCTTGCTGAGGATTTTGTGTGCTGTTGTTTGTGCTCACCAATGGAAAATTAAATGTCCAACCCATGATAAGTAAGGCTATACCACCGTAATAATAATTTAAAAAATTGCAAGAAGCTTAAAAGCTCCTCCCTGCCTCATTGCATCAAAATAATATTAATAAATAATATTAATATTATTATTGTTATTATTATTATTATTATTATATATAACTTACTCTTGTCTCTCTGACCAATGTGACTCACTCACTCAATTGAGAACTCTAGTTATTTGGGTTGGTTTTCATTACCTTGAAGAAGTGAAGGGACTCACTC
>Ga0116228_10003210_pt1 | contig 14329 bp, 12 predicted proteins | sample S1TSphfallax_2_FD_89694 | JGI IMG/M metagenome (GOLD analysis project Ga0116228, IMG submission 89694) | Host-associated microbial communities from peat moss isolated from Minnesota, USA - S1T2_Fc - Sphagnum fallax MG | ecosystem: Host-associated > Plants > Peat moss > Unclassified | place... | reverse complement strand
TGGTGTCCACCCAGACGTTGCCATTTATTTGCCAAAGTCTAAGACATCTACTACATGTGTACATGAAGAGACATCTAGAACATTTTGCATGTTGAGTACATAATGCTTTGTGCACTAATCGGCACAACTCCAAAATGTTTAGCAAACTTGCAGGGGATTTTAGGAGACATGTGGCACTTTTCCATTTATATCTGTGCTTTAGGGTTTAGGGTTGAGGGTTTAAGTTACCAAGTCATTCTAATTGACTGATGTGAAAAGGCTTTGTTGCATTTTGAAGCCAAATATTCTTTCCAAATGTTCTTTCTCCCTTGATTAAAATTAGTGCTATCATTAAATCAGGATCTCTCTTCCAAGCTCAAATTTCACACATACATACCAATGAGGAGACAATTTATGACTTCACCCTGTTGGGTGATGTGCAGGGCTGCTGGTTCGCAAAGCCCCCTTCTTCTGGTAATGCCCTTGTATGAGGCTGCTACCCAATGGAAAGATGCTAACAAAAACAGGGAAGAACCCTCTACCCAAAAACAAAACTCTGTTGAGGTTGAACATCAGTTTAGAACATCACCTCCCCTACCATTAGAAAAATTCTCAGAGTTTTGCAATCTCAGAATATCACCCATTTTAGCCTCCATATTAGTGACCATATCTAATGGAACAAGTTTGACCAAGTCTCTCCATTGTTTGGGTCTCAGGTAGGTACTCAGATGGTCTTCTTCTCAGCTGTTGATGAAGGGACCCATTACTATTTACCCTGGCAGTTGCAGGTTATGATAACTAAGATCTATCATCAACTCAATTTCGGTTCTTTTATTATTTTAGTTAAGGTTGATTCTAATTACTGGTTTTTGAGTAACCTGATTTCAGGTTTAAAAAAAACCCTAATATCAGACCCTAAAGAAAACCCTACTTCTAACCCAAGAAAACCCTGTTTTAATTGCCCAAAAGACCTAAATCAAGGTTGCATAACAAAAAAAAATGAAAAACATGAGTCCTTAATTTTAAAAAAAGTTCATCACATCCTAGGGTTAGGGTTCAAAAGCAACAATTTCACTCCACTGGTTCTCCATCACTCTAAGATCTCCAACAAACAAAAATAATAATTTTAACACCATAGTTTAAACTAAAGATAATCCAAAAAATTAAAAAATTAAAAAATTAAAATTGAAATTAAAAGAATCACCTAAAGCCTATTGGTGCTTTTCTTCAACTCGAGAAATCCAAATTTATCAATCACATCCTCATTTTCTTTTATAGGGTCTTCTTCTATTTCCATGAATTATAACATGGAGCCCAAGCCACCAACACAAGCATCATTTGGCTAGTTTTTATATTTCAAGTTGGGATTTGAAGATTTTCTATGTTCAATCAAGAGTGTTGAAGGTTTGTGCAAATGCCTATAATATTAAAGTTCTTCCCATCTCAATTTGGAAGTCAATTATCCCCGAAATTTGTTGGCTTACAAAGCCAACATACAAAATTTGGGCCTTATGTCCTCTCCACTATGCTAGTGCGTTTTTGCCTTCCTCTTCCATGACTTTCTTGACCATGGTTCTTTCACCATTGTTGATTCCATTTCTTCATTAGTCACCTTGAGATCATATAGACTTGTGATTTCAATACTTTGGGATGTAGAGTTAGGATCTTTGACACTTACATCACTTGGATTTAAAAACTTATATGTAGAAACAAGGAGTGCAAATAATACTTTATAGTTATATTCATGAGCAATTTGTAATGTTCTCACCTTGTCAACAAACTAAATGACTTGTACCAAGCCCCATGTACTAGGGGTTTAACATCATGGCTATTGTGAGTTTTAGCCTTTTAGAAAGAAATGAAAATATTTAGAACTTGTACCACTTTTTTTAGTGTGTTGTTAAAAGATTTGAAATTCTCCATGAAATTCTTGGGTCTCATTGGAGTTAGGTGCCAAATAATCTATTTATATTTAACATACAAGTGATATAACAACAACAAAAGCATATGAAAAACCAATATCCTAAAATTTGGTTTGACACATTTTTGAACCTTAGGCCTAAGGTATTGGCAACAACCCAATGCACTATTGCCCAAACTTGAAGACTTGGCACACAACCATATAGCACCAATGATTGTGGCCTTTTGTAACCAAAAAACATTCCATGCTTGAATTCAAAAAATTCTTGGAATAGGATGATTCTTGTAGCAAAACTAGTTTTTACAAGAGTCTTGAGTTGGCATGGAGGCATCCTTGCAAGTAACATGCTTAAAGCATTCTTGTCATCCCTTGTCACTTTTCTTGGTTCAAATGACGGTTTTCTACAAACTTAGCTATGTTTCTTTGATTAAAATTTGAGGTGAAGTTAACACATACCTTGGAATTATTTGTGGCATATTGGTAACACTTTGATATTGCATGGCCCCAACAAGCTCCTTAAAAAAGGTGTCAACAACCCAAAACTTCAAAAGACACAACAAAGGTTAATGTAGAGGTCATGGTGGAAAGATTACTCCCTTTATTCTTGTAAATCTTACTTGGAATTGATTATTATTATGTAGTATTAAAGCATAATAAGTTGACAAAAACCTTATAAGTTTTTTTTAGATGCTTTTTTTATTTTTTTATAAACCCAAAACTCTAACCCTTGTTGCAATATATTTTAGTTAAATTGTCAATGTAATATTGAATCATAATTATTTGATAAGAGTGAAAATTGTGTAATGATTATCCACCCCCGCTCCCCCCCCCCAATAACCCATATCCTAAATAATATTTTAGAACAACGTCTATTGAAGATCAATAATAGTATTTCAAACAAATCAAAAATTCTGATATGGAAAATTATGTCAAGATATCTACAACATATTGTGGATGGTGTCAAATAAAACATAAAAGAAAAAAACACCACTAGAAGTACCTAATGCTAGAAGTACTGAATGCCATTTAGGTAAGTTGTTCCACAAAGATCCATTTCAAACAAACTTGTGGATGGCCATTTTGTTGATGTTTGCTATTCATTCTGTGTACTCACATTGATCAACATTTATTATCCTACTATTAGGGAAGGTAGTTTGTATGTTGTTTGTGTTGTCACATTGGGATCTCTCATATCAAGGTTGTGTTTTTGGTACCACTAGAAAGCCCTTTGATGAGTAGGGGTGCACCAAGGCAAATTTGTAATCTTTAAAATTCCAATGCATTATTAGAATTTTGAGTATTTTTATCATTACTTTCATAACAAAATTTCAGAATTAAAATATTAAGGTTTTGGGTTTGTGCTCTTGATATTATTGTAAAGGCTTCAAAAAGTACAAGTAAGGTGGTGTCATAGTTTTTAGACCCATACTGTGAGAATTATTGAATTTTGAATAACATCATGTTATAATATGGGTTCAATAACACAAGCCACACTAGTTATAATCAATGTTTTTTTTATTTGAATTTATTTGTCATTTTTGATAAAAGAAACTTAATTGAAATTTTGTTTAATAATGTAAATTCAAGTAAATTTTCTAATTTTTTCCATATTTTTTCCAATTTTTTTATATCACAAAATTGAGGAGGCAAAACCCCGGTTATAATGATGTGTGACCCCAAAACTTATCATAATTGACAAGAGTTGGGTGTAAGTTGATCTTGCAAATATGATGTAATTGGACAAGCTTGGAATTTATTCCAATGTTATAAAATTAAATGCAAGCATGAGGCATGCAATGGCAAGAGAGATTTTATTTATGAACATGTTTTAAATTCCAACAAACTTGAATAGTAATTTTTTATATTTGATATTTTATTCATGATGTCACAACTTTCCCCTAATTTTTAGGCCAAAACTCTCGCAACCCTAGCCTTGGGCTCGCAACCAAAGCAAAGGTTTGCAAGGGCGCGGGCCAAGAGGAGTGTGAGAAGGTGTGAGTATGAAGACTCACACTCCCAAGTGAGCTCCCATTTGGGAGTTGGAGTCCTAGTGGACTCCCAAACCTTCAAAAAGTGATTGCAAAGGTCAATACACCTTGCATTGAAGGGTTCTTTATATCATCGGAAATTTATTGAAGTGTAGATGTCTAAAATGGGCTCGCATGACCCGTTTGGACATATGCAACACAAGTTATGACAAAAAGAAAGGCCAGGAGTCAAAACTAGCAATTTTGACTCCTAACCACAAAAAGTCAGGAATCGACACGACTTCCATGCGTGTAGGTGGCGTGCGATATGCTATTGGAAAGCTCTAGATGAGAACTACAACTTTGCTTTAGATCTCATCCTGATCGGAGGTCTGAGCACGAAGTTATAACCCCACAAAGTTGCAAGAGTTCCAACCTTGGTAGTTTTGGGACTCCCCTTTGGGAGTCGCAGGACAAAAAGCCATTTGGATGTGGGCCTCGTAGAGAGGTGTAGAGTATACTATATGGGGGAAGGTGGTGGCTTCCCCCGAGTGTGGGCTATGGTGAGTTTTGTAAGTCCAAGGTCGCCCATGACTTGTCCTAGCACCAAAGGTGCCCCAACATTGTATTAACCAACTTGTGGTTGGTTAGATGCAGATTCGTGTGAGTGAATAAATTGCTTGTCACTCTTCCTAGTCGCATCCCGGAGCTCTAGCATGCCCCTCTACCCCTTTAAATGCTGAGAGCTAGGGAACGTGCCCCAAGCTCCTAACCTTTTCGCTGTTTTTTACGTTAGACTCATCCTTGAGTCTAACAAGGAGTTGGGGAGCGCGTCACAATGCGATTGGACAAGCTTGGAATTTATTCCAATGTTATAAAATTAAATGCAAACATGAGGCTTGCAATGGCAAGAAAGATTTTATTTATGAACATGTTTTAAATTCCAACAAAATTGAATAGTAATTTTTGATATTTGATATTCTATTCATGATGTCACAACCTTCCCCTAATTTTAAAGCCAAGACCTTTGAAGCTAGTATTGGCAAATTAGTGGAGGCCATTGGGAGCAAGCCTTCCCTTACACATAAGTAAGGTCATCCATGTGGTTAATAAAAAAATAAAGGCATGTAAAAAAATGTAAGTATACACAGGCACATGAACACAAAGTGTAAATTGTAAACCATTCAATATGGCAATACCTTCATCACAAGCATATTCAAAATTGTCATCAATTATTTCAAACACGTTTTTTAAGACAATTATAAGTAGGTAAGGTCAAGTAGGTACTTATTAAGTAAGTTAGGGCATGTAAATGATTATATGTGAAAAGGTGGTCAATAGGTAAATAAGGTCAAGTAAGGCATTCATAGATAGTTCCCTCCATGTAATTCTCAATATGTAAGCCAAGTGGATGGGTATGTAGGTTGCTAAGTTGGAAGGTTTTGGATTTTGGGAGATTAAAGTTCAATTTATAGGTCAACTTTTAGAGTCTTCAAACTAGAGGTTTCAAACTACCTTGGAAGCACCATTGGAACCTAACTAAGGAACTAGCATTTTTACAAAATTTGATTAGAACTTGAATTGGGTATGTTGCTTCATTTTGAACAAGTTCAAATTCTTTATGTACGTAAATACAATTTCATTGAAAAACCTATAAGCTTGGCCTTACATTTTAGGCAAGTTATTGCATTTGATTGATTGTACACAATCAATACATAATCTTTATCTCAAATAATGTGTATTAGTTGAACAAAGTATTGTTACACAACTTTTTTTGGTATAGTTATGTTAATGGAGATGGAACCAAACTTGGAACCCTAAACCAAACTAGTTTAGCCACTAGGTTTAGCCATTATTTTAAGTCGATGAGTTTGACCACTAAAATTAACTAACTCAATTTAACCATTAATTTAAGTCATTGATTTTAGCCATTAATTTAAATCGTTGAATTTAGCCACTAAGTTTAGCCATTAATTTAAATTGTTGAGTTTATCCATTAGGATTAACCATTAATTTAAGTGGTTGAAATTAACCATTAGGTTTATCCATTATTTTAAATCGTTAAATTTGGCCACTAGGTTTAGTCATTAGTTTAAGTTTTCGAACTTAATTAGAGCCAACAACACAGCTAGGATCTCAGAAGAGGAGTCTACATTCTAAAAAATGGCATGTTTGGACAGAAAACCCAAGATTCAATCCATCTAGTGTACAGTCCTACCTAACGTGGACATGGAAATCCATCCAGTTCCCCAACACGCATACCTTGGTCAAAATGTTTTTGACAGATCCATCCCAATTCTCCTGTTTGTCTCCCATGTGTGTCCTTGTAGACCACCCTCTGCAACCCAAATTGTGTTAAAATGACTTTATCCTTTAGGAAGTCCACCAACCATTGCTCTGCAGCCATACTTGTTGCTGTTCTGATGGTAGATGCCTCATCCCTCACAAGCTTTCTAGGGCTGACAGTGGCCAAGTCTATTGGTGGGTCTTTTAGCACACCTTCACCGAGCGCAACAATAGCCTTTCCATATTCCAAATTAGGATTTGGAACCATGTGCCCCAGCCCCAGTGCACTGTGTGCACCCACTTTGGCAGCCAAGAAACCTGATGCGCTCCCAAGTCACGGGGTGAAACCCACTTGAGGGTTTCACAAAGTCAAGTTGCGAAAAGTTGAGACTTGGAGGCACGCTCTCGGCTTCCAACTCTAGAAAGGGGTAGAGGGTCGAGTTGGGAGCCCAGGGATTAGACTAGGAAGAAGATTTAGTAGATCAAGCATGAATCTGCATCGAAACAAACCACCCACGTGATTAGTTCACATTCCGGGACACCCTTGGGTGTTAGGACAAGCCATGGGCACTTTGGACCACGAGACACACCACGACCCGGACTCGGGGGAAGCCACCACCTTCCCCCATATAGTATTCTCTGCGACGCCCCGTCGAGACTACATCCAAATGCCTCTTTTTCTCAGGACTCCCAAGTTGGAGTCCCGAAATTGTCCCGAAATTGCCCCGGGTGGAGTCCCGGGACTTTGGGACTCATAACTCCCGACTACGAAGTCTGATCGCGACGAGGTCTAAACCAAACTTGTAGCCCTCGTCGAGATCTTTCCAACGACGTGTCGCACTTTCAATTCGGAGGTCGGGAAGAGGTCGACTCCCGACTTTTAGTGGTCGGGAGTCAAACTGTCAGTTTGATTCCCGGCCTTTCTTTTGCCCATAACGTGGGCGACAAATGTCCAAATGGCCAATGCGAGGCCATTTTCGATATCTACGCTTCAAGACCTTTCCAATGACACCAAGAACACTCTAATGCGAGGTGTTTTGGGCCTTTCTGTCGAACCCTAAACATTCGGGAGTCCCGGAGGAGTCCAAATCCTCACTTTTTCCAAGTGTTAGGCTTCACCCCTACACTTGGCCAAAGTAAGGTTGCGACAAAACCCCATTTCAACCCCTCCACCACCAACTTGTGAACTTTCTTCCAATTCTCGTCTTGGAGGATCACTTGACAACCAGCTTGTCCTTTAACTATGTGTTCCTGTCTCTTGTATTCACAAAGTAGATGAAGCTGAAGAGCTTTCATCCCTGAAACCAGTTTTGTGATCAATTTTTGTTTGAAATTGCCATCTCCTGTTGTGAAGAGTATGATCCGTGGAACTAGGCGTTGTGCGGAGTTTTCGATCAAGTTTTGGATGCATCTAGTCACTGGTAAACCTTCATGTACAGTATTGTTTGTATCATGAACAACAATTGCTAGGTGTCGAACTTCATGAGCTAGTTCCCTCAGTGCCTGATTTTGCTCTTGTGAAGGTTCTTCCACACCATTGTTAGCTTATTTTATTTTGTTTCATTATAGGTTAATAACAAAGTTAACCAACATGTTTGCAATTGGGACAAGAACCAAATGAAAGAATTTTTCTTGTCCACCCATAATCTGATAGGCCACAATATATAAACTATTCATACACCATGTGTTATGTTTTTTGGATTTGTGTTTTATTCAAGTTTTTTTGTCAACACCATATTGACAAGAAGATTTTGATTACATTCCCTTATCTATATTAAAAATGTACTTTGATTAGGTTACAAGATTGAAGTTAGTATGGTTTTTTATTATATGTAACAACATAATTCTATAAAACAAATTTAATTGATAGTTAAATAGGTTATTATGAATGAAAGTAGGTGCAAGTAGATAAAAAATCTGTTTATATACATACATACATATATATATATATAATATGTTGTCTTTATGTTTGCCATAAACTTTGTGACAACATGTAATTTACAAATGTTTTATTTTGTTTTTGGAATTGAATTAACTTTTAACACATTTACACACGTTGTTTTCAGATTTATTTTTCACACTTTTATGATGTAGTTACTTTTCATTCTTATAAGATTAATTGATGATGGATGGTTTTGCATTATAATAAATAAAAAAATTGACCTCCTTGACATGTTAATGTCAAATAAGTAAATGTTCCCAAATGATTTAAGATTGCTTGTGTAGTTTATTGATTATGCTTTCATTCAACCAAGAAGACAAAGGCAAGGACCGTAGTAGGCTGCAACAATGAAAAAAACAAAACCACAAGAAGTAGGACAAGAAGAGGACCAAAAGGATTAGGGTGAAGGCAATGGTGTACTATACCAATGAAAAGACCACCACCATGAGGAGTAGCACAAAAAAAGGACCAAAAGGACTAGGGTGAAAGTGATGGTGTGTTGCAATAGCGAAGAGACCACAACCATGAAGAGTAAAATGAGAAGAGGACTAGAGTGAAGGCAATGGTGTGTTACAACAATGAAAAGACCATGACCACAAAGACTAAGATAAAAGGAGGATCAAGAGGACTACAACAAAGGTAAAGGAGCAATTAGAAAAACATAATTATTGGGTGGGTGTAAGTTAAGGTGAACCATGTTTTGCATCACACTGTAGAATGTCATACATTAACATGCCATAAAATCATAATTATGCCAAATTTTCCATTGAATTAAAACTCTCAATTTGAACAAGAAGACATCTACATAAAAAATTATAACATGTGTTTTCCAAATATAAAATATTGGACTTTTGAATTTGAAAAATATGGATTAATCTTTTTGTATATGAATTTTATTTAGGTTATTTTATAGGGACTCAATATATGATATATTAAAGTAAAAGTGACATAGATGCAAAAACATTGTTAGAAAAACTTGAACTTGAAAGAAGATATGGACTTTTAAATGTTTTAAAATGGACCTTATTTTGAAAAGTCCATATCATATTCATTTGTTGATGGATTTCAATTTTTTTCTTTAATATGCATGTTGAAAAGTTATGTGATTGGGCTTTTATTCACATAATCTTTATTATCTCATTAACCACAATTAATCCCCCACTTAAACAATGATAACATAGTAAATTACAATTTTAACATTACCAAATGGACTTTTTATGGACTTTTTATGGACTATTTATTTGTCGGAAATGGTCCACCTTACGAGGATTAAGATGAAAATAGGATTAAGAGTACTTAAAAGAAGGCATGGTGGGTACAATAGTTAGAAGAACATGACTATGAACATTAACATAAGAAGATGATCAAGAGGACCATGACAATGGTAACTTGTAACAATGATGAAGAAAAACACAACCACAAGCACTAAAGTAATGGCGAGTTGTGATAGCAACATGATAAATATGACCACAAAGATTAGGGCACATTTGGTGGCTTGTAGCAAGTGGCAATAATGAGAAGAACACAACCATGAAGACTAGGGCGATGGTGGGCTAATGTTTAACCTTTAACCCAAAATTGGAATGGGAATCAAAGTTGATTTATTTTATAAGATTGGTTCCAATTCTTGAAACCACTTAAGAAGTAAACCCATGTTTGATTACTTTCAAAACAAAAAATGTGATTGGGTTGTCTAGTTTCCACCCCAATTCCTTTAACCTACCTTAATCCTAGTTCTAGTTCCTACTTAGATCCATAAGATGGGACCCAATTCTAAGTAATTAGAACCTTGGTGACGTGCCTTTCCATTTGGGTTAAGCCAAACAAGGTGAGCCTCACATCAATACCAACTTGGTGGGGCAACAAGGTGTTGTGGGAGGCTTAAGCCAAGTCACAAGTGACGACTATGGGGTTTGACTCCCCAAGTCACCTAACACCAATCGGGTAATAAGGGTAGTTGATGCAAATGAACAAAAGTTTATTTGAGCCAAAGGGACAACTTGGGGTTGTCTTTGAAAATGTGGCACTTGGGGTGTTGTGTCACTAAAACCCTCAATTTGGATGATAAAAGGATGTCTCAAGGTGACATTCAATGTTGCCCCATTAAAACCTTTGGGACGATTGATGCTATCCTATAGTGGCACATGGTGTTGTCACCTTAAAGCATTTTACAACAACTAAATGGGTTGCCCTAAGACAACACAAAGGTGTTGTCTTGATTTCACTATATTGGTGCTACAATTTGAATGTTTGCCCCAATAATAGTTTCGAAAATGAAAAGGCATTCTTAAGACAATTCAAAATTAAACTAAGTTTTAGTCTTGTTAGCAAGTCTAAGTCTTTAGTCAAATCCGCTCTGGAAAGTTGAAAACTTGGGCTAACCAAATGTCTTGTGGGCATGAGTAAATTAATTAGGAGTCAAAAGGCAAGTGGTGCGAAGGATTTAGCAAAACACAAGGGGTGTAAAGCACAAAAGGGCATCACAACTAGTATCAAAGTTTGGTTTTGGTCCCATGGGTGAAAGATGGCAAGGGTTGTTGAAAAACCCAAGCCTTGTAAGTGTAGGATTAAGATGGAAATTGAGGTTGATGAAGTAGCCAAGGTACTAGCCATTGGCAATGTTTTTAATTAAAGACTTGTGAAAACAAAATTTCTTGGGGAAAAGAAGTTAGAATCCAAAGGGAAACTGAAAGCCCTTTCCACCAAAGTAAAACCTTCACAAGAGACAAGCCAGGTGAATTTGTCTAATTCAAGTGATGATTCAAGTGAGGACTTGAATAGCTCATGTTAAAAATAGTTTGGAATTATTTTCCTTTTAAAAAAGGTGGGGGGGGGAAGTTGATTGAGCAAAAATGTTCAAAAAAAAAATGACAGTTTAAGGAAAAGTAGAACACATAATGGAGGTGGCTAAAAAATTGAAGGAGAGAAATAACCCATTCTTGCCTGAAATTTTGCTAGGTTTGGGGGCCATGGCTAATGTGATCAAGTTGTTATAAGAAATGATCTTGTAACATGGGGAAGCAAACCAAAAGTTGATGGCCACCTTTGAGGAGGTGAATAAGCCCAAAACGGGAGGTGAACCAAAACGAAAAGTTATTAAAACTATAAAAGTCCAATTGCATAATGCATTTTCTTTTCAATAACCTAAATGATTCATTTAGAAGGATGCAAGTGTAAAAAGGGTGAGAAAATGGTTGTTTTAGTTAAATGTGTACTTTGAAACATAAGGGTATAACACAAATGTTGATCGATTGAACATGGGACAATTTCTAAATGAAAGGTTCACCCCCCATAACCATATTTTGTTGGATGGGCAATAATTGTTCAATTTGTACCAAGGGGATGGGCTAAGGGCATTGGGAAAGTATGTTCATTCTTTTGTAGCCCTTCTAAGCCTTATCCCCGTGAAGGAAAAATATGCCCAAAAGGTGGCCTTCTTTCATGGTTTGCAACCTTGGGTTCATAAATAGATTGTTCAAAGGAGCAAAGTCGCAAAATCTTGTCAAAAGATGATGAAGATTATTAAGTGCATGGAAGATGACCACATTTTGTGAAACATGTGGGAATTTGGCTTCCCAACAATCTAAATGGAATGTTGGAAGTAGCTCATAAGTTGTATGTGGCCCAAAAGGGGGTCATAAAAGAAAGTGGGAGAAGAACCCACAAAAGAATGGTGATGGCTTGGTTAAAAAAATCAAGGGACATCATCAAAAGACAACATTAGACATTATGCTAAATTTTTTCCTTAAATAAGGTAAGATTTAGAATGAAGCAAGTTTATTTCAAAAGAAAATGTGGTTAAATTAGGGCCTAACTTGAAAATATTTAAATTTAAAGTAATGACTAATGTGATTTTTGTTTTTTGGATTTAAGAGCCACACATTTGTTTGTAAGCCCAAGTGCAGTGCTACAATTCAAATAGGAGACCACAAAGGTGGTGAAACCCATCAAAGTGCAACTTGCACAATGTAATGCAAAGTCATCAAATAAGAAGGCAATCTTGTCTTTAAATGGTACCACTAGGATTGTCACACCTTGATTTTCTTGGACCCATTGAACTTTGAAAAATCATAGGAAACAGTTAAATGAACATTTTCATTAAAAAAAATTTGAGTACATTTATTAAGCTCCATAAATTTTGAAATTTCAATACTACCAAAAATATTGTGTATTTTGGTGTTCCTAATCATTGCATTTAGAAACCATTTCAGGAACGTAACGCCTATTTTTTTCCTTTGAACTTTTTGGTCATGAACACAAATTTGGAACATGATTTTATGAATTTTTTTTCTAAGTTAATTTGGAAGTCATTTTATTTTGAAATTTTTATTTGGAAATTAATTGATTAAATATGATTTAGTTATGAATTTCCAAAGTTGAGGTTGCTGATTATTTAGAGGGTCATTTAATTAAGAATACAATTTTTCAAAAAATTCCAAAATAACAAATTCCGAAATAAACTTCAAGCCATATATTAGAGCATAAAATTGATAAACTTGAAAAATTTATAATTTATAATTGTGAAAACATTTAACGAAAAGGGCATAGAAAAATGATTTGCCTAATTTTGGTTCCTTAACCATTCCTTAAGATGGTTCCTAATGGTACCACCCAAGGATGGGTTTGCCCAAGGTGGTGTTGAATGTAGTTTTGGAATTCAAAATGCAAAATTTGAAGAGAATTTCCTAATGTGTGAATTAGAAGGCATGGAGGCCATCTTAGGTAACATTTAAAAAAATGTTTATAAAATTAATATTTTGAAAGGTGGCTCTAAATTAAAATTCATAGCTAAGTTAATTTATAAATCAATTAGCTTAAATGTTGAGTACTAGGTTAGTTTAACAAAGGTAGGTGAGCATTTGCAAGTTAGAATGGAACATTTTTATGTCCATAATGGAATCCATTTTAAGATTTTTCACAATGTATTTTTTTAGGCCAAAAGTATTTTTTTTATAATAAATTACCCATCTTTTTTATAAAATAATGCCACACATCATTATAGTATAACATAAGTTTCAATTTTTGTGAAAACTTTCATCTCAATTCCAAAAATTGTGAACATGAAGGACTTTGTTTTTTTCATTGTTTTTTGGTATCATTAAAAGTTCATCAAACTTTCATATGATATTGAAATGGTTATTATCACCTCATTTTGAATTTCACATATAGGTTTTGAGTTTTGGAAATAAAATGGTGTTATTTTTATTACAAACCATGATTATAATGAGTGCATTTCCAACTTATTAAGGACTATGACACTGTAATTTGTCTATGCTTAAAAGTCCCCCATGTGATGTAGCAATATTTATTTTAAATGATTTTAATTTTGTATCACAATAAATTGTATAATAATCATATAAATGAGTCTCTTTTCATAAAGTGCACACAAAAATTGACATGAAATATAGTTCAATCCATGAAGGTGTAAAAAAATTGATGCAGTGACATCCAAAAATGGACGCTCTAACTTGCAAACACCCTTGGGTATGACATTATTGCACATTAAAATTGTTTCACATGTTTAGGGATATTCATATGTTGACTTATTAATATTTATCATTAAAAGCATAGGGGATTGAGTCATTATTGTGCATTTGTGAAATGTACACCAATAATTTAATAAACATTGTTTAAATACTTTTATTTGACAACAATTTTTCATGTTTTTATAAATTCAAAAATTCATCTTATTTTTGTCAAATGATTAAAAAATAAATTAGTCCAAGTAAATCTTCAATGAAAACAAAAAAATCAACTTAAAAGTCATAATCCTCATCATATCGTAATGCACTAAATTGAACATTTGAAAATTATTTGATCTAAATTCCATGATGTTAAAAACCCTTGTTGATTAATAAGAAGATTATTCTTTATGGTTTCTTTCTTGTATTTGTAAAATTTCATTGAAAAATTATTACTAAATATAATCATTCTTAATCCTTTTGTTGGAATTGTAGAGATGCTTCAAAATTTTGCAAATCAAAATAATATTTTGTTGTATTATTATATCATTCATGTGTGCATGGATTTCAAAACATAATGTTAGATTCAGACATAAACCATCATTAATTACAAATTTTTAATGGAAATTATTTTCCAAATTTTCACCATGATGCATGAAAATCAAATAGGCACTAGAAACTATCAAATTGTGACAGTTTTATGTGTACACCGTAGCATGCAAAGCCCCCACTTCATTTAGGTTAAACCAAGTGGGGCAAGTTTCATGTCTAT
>Ga0116228_10003209_pt1 | contig 14333 bp, 13 predicted proteins | sample S1TSphfallax_2_FD_89694 | JGI IMG/M metagenome (GOLD analysis project Ga0116228, IMG submission 89694) | Host-associated microbial communities from peat moss isolated from Minnesota, USA - S1T2_Fc - Sphagnum fallax MG | ecosystem: Host-associated > Plants > Peat moss > Unclassified | place... | reverse complement strand
GGTTCAGACCTCGTCGCGATCAAACTTTGCAGTCGGGAGTTATGAGCTCCCAAAGTCCCGGGACTCCACCCGGGACAATTTCGGGACAATTTCGGGACTCCAACTTGGGAGTCCCGGGAAAAAAAGTCATTTGGATGTAGCCTCAGTGGAGCGTCGCAGAGAATACTATATGGGGGAAGGTGGTGGCTTCCCCCGAGTCCAGGCCGTGGTGAGTCTTGTGGTCCAAAGTGCCCATGGCTTGTCCCAAAGGTGTCCCGGAATGTGAACTAACCACTTTGTGGTTTGTTTTGGATGTAGATTCAAGCTTGATCTACTAGTCCCTCTTCCTAGTCTAATCCCGGGACTTCTAGCACGCCCCTCTACCCTTCTATAGTGCTGGAAATCGGGAGCGCCCTTCCGAGTCCCTCTTTCCGCAACTACACTTTGGTTAACCCTCAAGTGGGTTCACCCTGGGACTTGGGAGTGCGTCAAACTTCACTAAAAGCCCTAATGCTGATAACTCCTATTATAATTATAAAAATGCAATAACCACATCTGATGTAGGATTTACTATATGTATATCATTTCCCAACGAAAGGAAAACACAAATAAGGTGGGTTATCACTACTACCAAAGTGGAGTGCAATTTTCTAATTTAAATCGCTATGGGACCTTAAAAATGAAATAACTTCATTTTAGTTTACTAATTTCACCTTGGTGAAAGTTATTTCACTATAATATCACTATGTAGACATCATGTTTCATTATTAGTTAACATAATTCATTATTATAATTTATTATAGTAAATAGGTTTATTTTTATGTTTTTATAAATATTTTATCTATGCTACTTTACGATATACCCTATATTATTTTAAGCTATTTTAGTTATTCTAATTTATATTTTATGTTGTTATAAGGTAATATAAATTATTATGCCCTAAATTATTATATGTTATTTTACCTTAAGGTATCATAACTAATTTATTATAACCTTTTAAGTTATTATAAATTAAATTATTCAACTAATTTTAGGTTATACCTTAGGTTATTTTATTTTCAATTAATATATGTTATTCAAGTTATACTTTAAGTTATTCAAGGTCATTGTATTTTATGCTAGTATAAATTATTTTATCCTAAGTATAATAACTTAAAATAATTTAAAATACCCTACAATATAATAACTACCAATACCTTATGATATTATAACATAAAATATCAAACAATAATCACCAATAATTGTAATATAACATAAAATAACCATGAATAATTTATAATACAATAACCATTAATAAAATAACCACCAATGGCTTGCTAATAGTTAGTAATAAAATAGCCATCAATAGCCACTAATATAATACCAATTAATAACCAAGAATATCCAACAATAGAATAACCACCAATAACGATTAATATAATAACGATTAATAATCACCAATATCCATCAATAAAATATCCATTGATACCATTAATAGAGTAACCACTAATAATTATTAATAGACTAAACATTAATAAAATAACAACCAATAGCCATTAAGCCACCAAATATCGTTAATAAAATAACAACCAATATCCACTAATAGTATAATTACTAACAGCCATCAATAAAATAGCCACCAATAACCATTAATACAATAACCACAAATAACCATCAATAGACATTAATAGAATATCCACCAATAGACATTAATAGAATATCCACCAATAGACATTAATAGAATATCCACCAATAGCCATTAATAGAATAACCACCACTAGCCATTAATAGAATAGCCGCCAATAGCCATTAATAGAATAACCACCAATAGCCATTAATAGAATAAGCACCACTAGCCATTAATAGAATAGCCGTCAATAGCCATTAATAGAATAAGCACCACTAGCCATTAATAGAATAGCCGCCAATAGCCATTAATAGAATAAGCACCACTAGCCATTAATAGAATAGCCACCACTAACCATTAATAGAAACACCACTAGCCATTAATAGAATAACCACCACGAACCATTAATAGAATAACCACCATGAACTATTAATAAAATAACCACCATTAACCATTAATAGAATAACCACCACGAGCCATTAATAAAATAACCAACACTAGCCATTAATAAAATAACCACCACAAGCCATTAATAGAATAAACACCAATAACCATTAATAGAATAGTCACCAATAGAAAAACCTACTAATCGCCATTAATAAAATAACCACCAATAATTATTATAAATTAATCATTAAAAAACATTAATAGCCACAAATAGAATAGGTACCAATAGCCATTAATAACCATTAATAACTAATATAAAAAACAACCGATAGCCATATATTAGAATTGTTTCGGATTGCCAAAAATAATTTAACTTTAAATAATTTATAATAAACAAAAATAACTTAAGGTGAAATAACCTGTGATAACTTAAAATTGCCAATAAAAACATAAGGTGAAATAATGTTCAATAACTAAAAGTAATTTATAATAGCTACAAATAGTCTAAACTGAAATAATTTATAATAACCAAAAAATCATAAAATAGACAATAAAAACGTACAATAGTTGAAAATAACCTAAGGTGAAATAAACTACAATAACCAAAAGTAACTTAGAATAACCAAAAGTAGCCTAGGGTAAAATAACAAAAAATAACCAAAAGTAATTGAAAATAACCATAAATAACCCTAAATAATGCAAGGTGAAATAATTTAAATTAATGAAAAATAACCATATAATAATTGAAAGTAGTTTAACATAGGTAGGATTATATTAACAAACAAAATCCATTTATTAAACTTTTTTTTTCCCAAAAGAATGGTCATTGAAATGTTATTGAATAATAATATTCAACTTTTCTTTTGTTCAAATGATTTTGAACTTTCAAAAGGAAATAAATGTAATTATGTACATTATTGAATTTTTAAAAAAAGTAAACTCAAATCATTTCATTTGACCAAAATTTCAATAAAATATGAATTTTTAAATTTTATGTTTTTGTAATGTTTAAAATGAAGTATTTGATAAATAAAATGTAATGTAGCATATTATCACAATAAGTGGGGTGGTTTGATAGTAAGGGTGTTTGCCTCCATTCCAAAGGTCAAAAGATCAAACCTCATGGGTGGTGTTATGTGTGGTCAACAATGATATGTTGACCGAATATTTTCCTTTCAAATTCCTATAATAAGTGCCTAGGTTGATTATGTGGCCTACCTACTTAGGCTAAGTTTTTAACCTAGCCCAAGTAGTGACATGTTTCAATAAATAATAAGCTAAAAATCATGAAATTATCAATAATATTATATATTAAATAATTAAATTTTAATTGATTTCTATGGTAGTTAATTTATTAACTAGCAAGTGAATGGTTTGGTAAATTTGTATTTCACTTGAGAGTGACCTTGTTTCACTAGGTACTAGTGAAACAAATCATTGTCCATAGTAACTAGTCCCCATTCACTAGGCAGTTAAATAATTTTAGTAGGTAAAAATGTTCAAATTCACTCAAAATCTAGTGAAACCCAAAGTGAACTAGGACACATTTTGTAGTAGTGTATTGTTATAAGATGAAAAGTGTAAAAGTGAATTGGAATAAACAACATTCCTCGTAATGGGTCCCCCTATCATGTACCTAACTCCGATGAAATGACAATGAGATCCTTATTTCGGGAAGCCTAAAAAAAACATTGTCGAGATAGGCATGTGTAAAATCATCAAAACAAATGGAAGATTTTTTATCCAAAAAAATTGGGTGAAAATCATAATTCTTGAAAAATGGTTGATCGTGCCATTGAAGTGAAGGCATAATGGACATCCACCTATAGCACCACCCAATCTAAATGCAAATCTAACATTACTAAAAAGTCATGAACCATTGTTTCACACTTGCCACAAATTACTACACCAAACTAATGAGGACTAAAATGTTCCACAATAATGTCCTTGAATTAAATAGTTAAAATGTAGGCAACTAGGCGATAAGTGACTTCATTGATCACAATGGGATGTATGCCTCTAAATTACTTCTCCAACATTAGGAATCGAGATGCATAAAACAAACGTGATACTGAAGGTGAAACATGACCTTGAGCAATGCACCCACATACCTCAAAAAAGAGGTAAAAGACATTGACAAAATCATCTAAGACAAAACAATCTTATAAAAGTTCATACACCGTACTCGAAAGGCCACCAAAACAAAGCCACGGTGAATGAACCAAGACAGAAACAAATGCCTTCCAATCTTAAATAACCTTTGTTTAAAGATGGAAATCATCAACAAAAGGGGTGAGGTTAACCTTAGCAAGTGGATGGAGAAAACAAAGGACTCATGTGGTCTCATCAAATGGGGTTGCAAGTGTGCTTGGAGTTGGTGCACATATTGTTTAAACATATTCCCTATCACATATGCCAATGCCATGGAGTTCATTCATGACTTGTAATAAATTTGTACCTAATTTTCAGTTTAGTTTCAGTTCACCCTTAGTTAACTCCTAGTTAAGTTTTAATTAATTTCCATTTGAATTTGAATTAACTTTTAATCAACTTTCAATTAAATTATAATTCAAAAAAATATATAAAGAAACTTAACTAAAAATTGAAGGATAAAAATAGGACCCTTCATTTCCTTCAATTTGTTCAAAATTTCAAGGACACGAAAATTCACAAGAACAAAAGTTAAAGGAAAGGACTAAATCTAACTTTCAAATGAGGAACAAAATAAAATTATGTGATTCAAAAATAAGAACACAAAAACTAAAAACAATAACATGAAATGTGCAATACCAACATGGAAACGAATCTTTATTATTATAACATATGCAAACATGAACGTGAAAATAACATGATAAGATTATGGTGAAAATTTGTGCTTGAGACTAATGTTAAACAAACTGAAGGAAATGAGGGGTCTTATTTCTACTTTTGTGTTTATATGTTATTTAAGAGTTAGATTTCTTTTGGAATTGAATGTGGATTACCTTTCTTATTTAAAGGAAAAGTTTCAAGAATTCATAAATTACCCATTCTTATTTACTAAGGTTGTGGATTACCCACCTCTTGTTGGTGTCATACTTCATAATGTTCAGATGTTTACATCCATGGAAGAAGTCTCTACTAACCTTAGGAATCTTGAATAGGAAAATCAAGCATTTTGTGAATCTATTGTTCATTTGTAAACCAATCAAGCTTCAACCTCTTTGGGATGCGTTTCGATAACACAACCGCAACCAAAGGAACTACATATAAGCCTACCTAACAAATTTGATGAGACACATTCAAAGTTTCAAAATTTTGTCAACCAAATGCATTATAATTTAAAACTATGTATTAGATTTAAATAATTAGTTTGTATAATTAATATAATTCAATATTATTAATTATAATCTATCCTAGGCCAAACTATAATAGGCAACCTATTATAGGCTAGGCTAAGGTAGAATAAGCTACCTAACATAGGCTAAATAGGTAGGTAGGATTCTATTTATTTTGTTGGGGACAAGCCTTTTGATTAATTCATCCCAAATGGCACATGCATAATGTTTATAATGCATACCATGAATCTAGTCCATTCTTTCACTTCCTTATATATTTTATAGGTTTAAAGTTGTAAACAAAGGATATGGGATAAATTCTAATGAAAGGGATACACTACAACCCTACAACACTACAACATTATTACATCCTTTGTCCCATACAAAAACATTATCATATATCCACACAATAAAATATTTTAAAAAAAATCCTAACTATTTATTACATATCGTACTTACTACCTACTACCTATCCTATTTACTAATATTACCTAGGCTACATCTCTATTATCTATTACCTAACCTACTTAATTTATTATTTATAAAAAAAATCATATATCCACATAATAAAAAGATTAATTTAACCTACCTACTATTTTTTACTACCTATCCTACTTATCACACACTAATTATTATCTACTACCTAGCCTACTTAGTAAATTAATTGGTTAGCCTACATTTAATAAATTAATTGTTTAACATAGCTAATTAATTAAACAATAAATACAAAAACACTACAACATATCCACAAAATAAAATATGTCTTGCTTAACTTATAACCTACCTACCTACTACTTACATTACATACCTACTATCTACTACCCAGCCAACCTAATTAATTAATTACCTAGCCTTCATTTAATAAATTAATTGTTTAACATAGTTAAATATTTAATCAATTAATACAAAAACACTACAACATATCCACAAAATAAAATACCTCTTAACTTATAACCTACCTAGGCTACATACCTACTATTTAATACCTAACCTACCTAATAAATTAATCACTTAGCCTATGTTTAATAGATAAATTAATTAATATGAAAACATGATCACATATTCACACAAAATTAATGACCTAGCCCACCAACTACCTACCTAGCTTACCTAGCTTACCTAGCTTAACTAGGTATAACCTTCATAGCTTCGCGGCCTTTTAGCTGCACTTAGTAAAACCTAATACTACTTATATATAAGTTATAGCCTACAAATGTTTTAACAAATTGGCGAAAAAAACAGTGTTATGGTGATATATAGCCAAAATTAAAATGGTTGATTTAGATTAATGCGTTGAAATAAAATTATATTTATGTTGAAATTTTATGGAAATGCCATGTGCGCCATGTAGGTTAGTTTGAAATAGTTGGCAACTTATATTGTCCATAGTTGTAGAAATATATATAGTTGTTATCACCATGCAACTCAATTATCATCTATAAGTGGACAAACAAGAAAAAACGAATGAAATATGTCAAAATTTCAATTACATTTTCACCTAAAACTTTTGTAGTCATATCATGCAACTACATATTCGACTAATAGTTGATTAGACCCATCATTTAGTTGCACATGTAATGGTATATATTTGCAAGTACACGAACACATAGGATTACAAAGATCGAAGTCACAAATGTATTATAGGTTTGGACAACAATTGCATTGTAATTACAAAATGATGGTCAAAATGGACAAGATTTCTTCTAGTGAAAGAAGTGCCATGAACCCACATAAAAAACACAAATAAATTTTCAAACTACAATGTTAGCCAAGCCTTTAGTAACCTTGCCAAAGGATGACCCCATGCATATTGATAAAATAAGATTCAAGCCCCTCACGGAATAAGAAAAACAATGTTGATGTATAAACAATCTTTGTTTGTATTGTGGGAAACAAGATCATGTTGTTTGTGAGTGTCCAAAGAAACATGGACCACATGCAACACACACCATTTCTATTACCGATCCACAACCCAAGGAAAAACAAGCATGTCCAATTTGAGTAAGGACCATGAGGCTAAACCTTGATGCATAATGTAATGAAAATGGTCCAAGCCTATCTTTAGACCTAACACCATGTTTCTTGATACCAATCATTATCAAATGTAGTAAGTTTGTGACAATGGAAACCCAAACACTTATTGATTTTAGTGCATTAGCATTTTTTATGGACAAGGAGGTGGTGCAACAATAGAAGTTGGTTATAGTGGAAAAGAGCACACCAGTGTCAGTTAAGGTCATTGATGGTTGAAACCTTTCATTAAGATTAATCACACATGAAACCAAACCATTAAATATTACCATTGGTTCCCACACTAGCAAGGTTGTTTTTAATGTCATTTCATCTTTAAAAAATCTTGTCATCATTGGATTATCTTGTTGTGTTATGCATAATCCATGAATGGATTGGCATACAAGGAATCTTCATTTTGAAACAGCACAACACGAGGCCCTCGAGTGTGAAACCCTTGTTGGAAACATTCAAAAAATGAAGCACAAGGAAAACCTAGATGGTATAAGAAAGCTTAGGTGCCCCAAACTTTTGTTTGTTGGAGCAAAAGCCTTCATGAAGGCTGCCACAAGAGGAGATGCATTCTTGATTATATTCTTCCTTCATTAGATGTTGAGCCATGCCCACATGAATTTTTTCCCTAATACCAAGAATTCAAGGATGTGTTTGAGAAGAAAAATGTGAACACCTTGCCCAAGCATTGACCATACGATTGCACCATTAATCTTGTGGAAAGAGCAAAGGCTCCACTTGGACCCATCTATAATTTGTCACAAAACAAATTTGTAGTGCTTCATGAATACATTAATGATAACCTTGAGAAGGGGTTCATTCGACATTCAAAGTCTCCAATCAGTGCCCCTATCATCTTTGTAAAAAAATTGGTTTTTTGCAAATGCGTGTCAATTATCATGGATTGAATTTACTCACCACCAAGAATCAGTACCCTTTGCCCTTGATCTCAGGGTTGTTGGACCAATTTAGTCATGCCAAGGTGTACACCAAGATTGATTTACATGGAGCATACAATTTGGTACACATTCCAAAAGGCGATGAATGGAATATAACCTTTCAGAACTTGTTATGGCCATTTTGAGTATTTTGTGATGCCATTTGGCCTTATTAACGCGCTTATTGTTTTCCAACATTTGATGAACAATGTATTTCATGAATACTTAGATGATTTTGTGGTTTTTTTACAAAGATGACATCCTCATTTTTTCAAAGAACATGGAGGACCGTGAGTGCCATGTATGTCTAATTTTAAAGAAGCTTCAAGAAGTTGAACTTTACGCCAAATTGGAGAAGTGTGAATTCCATCAATTTGAAGTGGAATTCTTGGGTTACATCAACTATAGAAATGACATTCACATGTATCATCATAATTTTAAAGAAGCTTCAAGAAGTTGAACTTTACGCCAAATTGGAGGAGTGTGAATTCCATCAATTTGAAGTGGAATTCTTGGGTTACATCATCTATAGAAATGGCATTCACATGTATCATCATAAGGTTCGTACCATTATTGATTATGCTACACCAACTTTTGTTCAAAATGTCCAATGTTTTATTGGATTTGCCAACTTTTATCGACGTTTCATTACCCACTATTATTCAATTGATTAGGAAGGATAAACTTTTTTCTTGGGGAGTTGAAGTTGTTAATGTCTTTTAATCTTTGAAGGCTTCTTTCATGACCACCCCATTCTTAATTCATGTAAACCCTTCCAAACCTTTTATCTTGGAGACATTTTCAACTTTATAATAGATATCATGTTTTCATAATTTGGAAAAAATGAATTTTTTCATCCTTTTAGCTTTTGTTCTTGTAAGTTTTTTCATGCAAAAATTAATTATCATATTTGCAATAAAGAACTTCTAACCATTGTGGATGCCTTTGAGGAGTGATGTCATTTACTTGAAGGTGTTCAGCAAAAAATCATTGTGTATTCAAACCATTAAAACTTTTAGTATTTCATGGCAACTTGTGTTTTGAATCAACATTAATTTTGGTGGGCATTGTCTTTGTTTTTATTCCAATGTATCATCACATATCACCATGGGCATTAACAAAGGAAACCTTAGGTGTTGTCCCATCGTTGGTACTTCATGCCTAAAGAAGGAGATGAAGCCTACAAGCACATAATGTGATATCATTTTGAAGCTTGAACATCTTCAACTTCAAACATTAATAATTCTTGATGACACAACCTTTTTTTGTTAAATTTGTGAAGAGTTGAAAAAGGACTCTCTTGTTATTAGCATCCAAGGCCAATTAAAAGGTCATCATCAAGTCCACGATTTTTCCAGTGACCATGTTAAGCTTGAGTTTCAAAATGGTATACTTTATCGTGATGGCATTTTATATGTTCTTGATAGCCTTACATGATTTCAAGTTATCCAAGCTAGGCATGATGTTTTGGCTACATGCCATTTTGGATTCAACAAGACAATGGAGTTAATGTTTTGAAATTATTGGTGGCCATAACTTTCGAAGTATGTGAAGGAGTTTGTCGAAACTTGCATGTTTGTGTTGGAACAAAAAATCTTTGTCACCACCCTCACGGTCTCCTTCAACCATTATCGATCCCTACACCCTTGTGGTTTTTAATTTCCATGATTTTCATCACAAACCTCCCACCTTTTAGTCCTTATGACTCCATCTTAGTGGTGGAGGACTATTTGATGAAAATGATTCATTTCATTTCGAGTACTAAAATAATAATTAGTGAAGGATCAGCCAAATTATTTCATGATAATGTTTTTCAACATCATGGTTTTCCTAAAGACAACATTTTTGATCGTGGGCCTTAATTTGCATCCAATTTTTAAAAATGATTATTTGAACTTTTAAATGTGATAGTGAAGTTGTCATCAGCTTTCCACCCCCAAACAAATGGGTAAACATAATGGGTCAATCAAGTCTTGGAACAATATTTACAGTGCACAACCAATTGGTCATAACTTTTGGCTATGGCAAAATTTGCCTACAACACAACATAGTGCATTCATCAACCCATAGTGCATTTGCAAATCATGTTTTGCACCCCAAGTTTGACATTCAAGGTGTGCATTAAGTTATGAATTTAATAGGTGACGATCAAACCATGTGGTTAATGGATGTTAAAACTCAACTTGTATTTAACCTTGAAGAAACATAAAGGCCATGCAAGGATAATGTTGATGAACATCAAAAAGGATAACCCAGTTTCAAGGTTGGTGACTAGGTTTGGCTTCAACGATAACATATCAAAACAACAAAGCCATCAAAGAAGTTGGATCATTAGAGGCCAAGTCCTCATTGTGAAACAAATCAATGTCATGGCTTTCCATCTCAAGTTTCCAGGTTCTACAAGAAGTTTAGTTTTAATTCACTTTCATTTGATTCATAATTCACTTCCAGTTGACTTTTGGTTAAACCTTAATTCACTTCTAGTTAAATATGAATTAAGTTCAAATTAAATCCTAATTAATTTTTAGTTAACTTTTAATTAAATCTTAGTTAAGTCCAGTTAACTCCTAATTAAATCCCAATTAACTTTTAATCAAGTTGCAATTAACTCATAATTGACTTTCATTTATGAAAGTTCTCAAGAAGCTTCTTTATTCGATCTACACATAGAAACCTCTCTGAAATTTTTTTAGAACTAGGACCCTAGAGGGGTATAAATAAAAATAGGACTCCTCATTTCCTTTAGTTTGTTCAACACTAATATTGAACACAACCTTCACCATAGCCTTGTCATGTTCTTTTGATGTTCATGTTTGCATTTGTTAACATAATAAATATTTGTTTCCACGTTGGTATTGCACATCTCGTGTTCTTATTATTTATTTAAATGTTTTTATTTTTGAATCACATAATCTTGTTTTTTTCCTTGTTTGAAAGTTAGATTTAGACCTCTCCTTTAAATTTTTTTCTTATGGATCTTCGTGTCTTTGACATTCCCCTACATGAACAAGGGCTTATGCATGGTGTAATCATGTTGATGGAGGTGGGGTAGGATTTTAAATCAATTTCAAATGTTTGTGAGAAACTAAAGCAAATGTTGTAATTATGTGTTCCTCTTATAATACCTCTTAGTTGCCACCCATGTATTGACACAAATGAACACGAATCTCTTGGTGGCTTTTCTCACCACCCTGTGGAGGAAAAAACAAACACCAAAAAGGGAATAACCAAAAAACATGCCAAACTGTAATATCAAAATGATCAAATGCTAATCAGGATAAAAGGATATGCAAAGTTCATTACACATCAACTTGAAGTGCATATGGAATATGATGGTAAGAATGAAGATGCAGTAAACCCAAATGAAAAACATTAATGATGTTTATGGCAATCCATGTCCATGTTAAAAAGGGAGGATTATATGGCAAAGTCGGGGGCAACATTCCCCTTGAGACATATTCACTTATGAGCGATGCATGAAAGTTAATGTTATGCTAAATCACCCTACACTAAATAGACGATTGCAAAAGGGACAAGGGATGTGGGGTCACGCAAGAAAGGACCACATGACGAATATTGGAAAAATTCTTGGTGGGTGTGGCAAGCAAAGTGAAAAAGGGGCTGACAAACCAAAAAAGGATGAAAGGATTGGTTGAAGTAAACTAAGAAGGATGGGAATGATGGGCAAATGGATGGAAGCTAAAGCACAATTAGGCATAGGGGTAAAGCTAACTATTGGCTCTCCATTAAGTGTTTACTAAAAGGGTTAAGAGGGCTAAAAGGTCCAACAACGCTTCAAGGATGGAGAACCCACGAGATTTACCATGCTTATCCATGGACTAACAAATTTAATTTTAAATCAATATCCTAAACCTCAATCTTGAAAAACACCCTTAATCATTTTTAACCCTACAATTATTGCCTTTAAAAAAAAAAACTCATAAACAAAGTGGAAAACTAAGAAGGAGACACATGGCAACATACTCACAAAAACCCAACAAATGAATGGGAATTGCAAATGAACCCGATTGCAAGTTTGCCACTGCTTGTGTGCTTATGTTGAGGTTCAAAGGCCCTATTCAATTGCCCTACCTACTCTGCATTGGTCATGTCCCACTTTACCTTGCCCTGCCTTGTTTTATTTATTCAACCTTGCCCCTGTCCAAAACACTACTACTAATACTAATATTGCTACTATTATTACACTTTCAAACCCTTATAATCTCATTCTTTATTTTTTGTTCATTGTTGTGAAGAGAGCAACATGAATGTTTCAATTAATTGTAATTAATAATACCCCAAAGTCTTCAACTTTGGATAAAAGACCTAGCTTCTTTATGGAAGATAAAAAAAAATTGATTTTTAAAACAAGCCTATTTACATTCTTAGGTTTGGACAACACTCTCAATTGCTACACTCTTGATAACTATTTCACAACTTTTAGTTTTGCTACTTTGTTTCGAATCTTGGTTGATTTATCACCCATTGGAAGCACTTTCACCCTTTTGCCACCAACATAATGAGTGTCATTGCCTGCTTCTGAACTACTTTCATTAAAACTCCTCCTTGTCTTGTAATACTTGTGGTTAGCATATTAGTGTTGGTTACATGGACCTACTCCGTTAGACTTTTTGTTGTTGCTCAAACATAACAACAAACCTACCTCAACAATATAGTTTGACCCGACAAGAGACCCTTGGAGTTCTACACCACCTTTGTGTTCTTATTGCAACTTATAAAAAATATAACTAAATCTAAAGATGTCCAAAAGATGATTTTGCAATAATTAAGTTCTTAAAACTATTTGTTTTGCAACAAAAAATGAGGCCACTTTATACTAAGAGTTGGAACCAAGTTATTTTGGGGGTAATCATTGGAAATATTGAAAATTCTTGGTTCATTGTTTAACTTCAAGTTATCATATTATGAAGACCAATTAGTTCACATGTAGGGCCCTTATGGCCAAAAGTCATGAACATAATCTTCAACTTTTTACATGCTTTCATTATTTTTCATCCTTCTTCTCACCTTGGATTCCCTTTCAAGTTGAGCCCTAAAATTCAAACCACCTTGGGTGAACATAGACATGACATTCCTATAGTCCTTGAGTTTTTAATGTCAATTTGGCATGTTATTACAATATTTGTGTCATTGCAACAAGATGCATTCCATCACCATTATAGTGTTATAACAACAATGGTTACCTTCACTATGAAAATGGAACAACAAAAATTTGTGTGAACATATGGGTGAGCAAGTGGCTACTTGGAGAAGCAACCTTTTGCAACTATTCAATTTGAATGTTTAAACATCAAACAAGGTTAATGTCAATAACTTTAGATTATTTTTATGATATCATGACTCCATCATTAGGTAAGGCATCTTCCCATATGATATCATGCATTCCAATTACAACACACAAAACCATCATAGTTTCTTTGTCAAGTAATACTAACACCTTAGAAAGGTGTGATGAAGTCTATGGAGTGAGCAAAAACATTTTTTATATTATTGCAAAAGAATCTTGTGCAACTATTATCAAAGATTTGAAACCTTTTGGTGATTAAATAATAATAATGATAACATTAAAAAAAAACTTGAATATTCTATGTTTTGAGATAATAAATGATAACCACATCCTAATTATTACACCATTGGAAATCAACTTTAACATTATTGTGAAGGAGATTTTTATTTTATTTTATTATAGTGTGTGATTGGCCTAAGATATAAGTTTTGAATCTATTATTTTGGATGGGTTGTTGTTGTGATTGGACATTGTTTCAAAAAAACTAACACTATAATCAAAATAACAAAAAAAAATGTTTTTATATCATACAAATTGATTGGACATATAATTTGCCCACAAAGGTCATTGTTTTCCTTTGCATTCAAAGTGAGAATGATAGAATGCCAACAACAAAAATATATTAGAAATTTCTTCAATCAAATACTCAAATTTCCTATTTTATATCTCTTACAATTTTGAAATGATAATGGAAGGAAAAATTAACAAGAATTGACATGCAAATATGAAATTTATGAAATGTTATAATGTTTATTTACTTTCATAACTTATGAATT
>Ga0116228_10003207_pt1 | contig 14338 bp, 11 predicted proteins | sample S1TSphfallax_2_FD_89694 | JGI IMG/M metagenome (GOLD analysis project Ga0116228, IMG submission 89694) | Host-associated microbial communities from peat moss isolated from Minnesota, USA - S1T2_Fc - Sphagnum fallax MG | ecosystem: Host-associated > Plants > Peat moss > Unclassified | place... | reverse complement strand
TCTCAATCCAAACTTGTGCAACTTTTTGGGTGATCGCATTCGACGAATTGCGGGTGAGACTGCAAATTTTTTGCGTTAAAAAGGGTTGACCATTAGTCCAAAATAAAACTTCTTTCAGTTTCCCGATAGTCTTATAGTTTAACATATTACTCATGTTTAAACTTAAACTATGATGTGAATCACAATTCGCACTTGACCATCGGCTGTGGCAGGTGCTACCCATGCTAAGAGCGATCGCTTGATTTGATCGACAATGACTACTATATCTGTCAGTATGGAAGCCTGTTCGTCTAAGACTAGATTTTCGACTCTTCCTTGACTTACAGTAAACTCAAACACAACTTCACCGGGGAGCGATCGCTGTAGATTCAATTGTTCCAGGTGTTGGGTTAAAAGAGCAGTTTCAGACTGACTCAATCCGGTAACATTGACCAATTCAAGTCGGGGAACATTCACAGCTAAACCTAGAGATGGAATCGGTTCCACAACATCAATAACATCAATGTCATCCTCAACATCTCCACCTCGACCAAATACTTTACCGAGTTGCTGACCAACTTCCTTAAAGATATCTAAACGGTTTTTCTGTGGCTGACCTAGAGAAGAAGCAGACTGAGGGGACAGGGAACGCAAAGACCCGCGAGCACGTGTAAATTGAAAACCAGTTCCAGATTGGTCAAATTCTCCAAAAACTGCTGTACGATTAACACCTTCTGGCATTTCTAGAGGTACTTGTACAGAAATAGACTCACCTTCTGGATTGACACGTATTTCTTCACTCACAGCCACAAAAGCTGTATATTCTGAAAGTAGTTGATAAGTTAAAGCTGTATCAGTAATCTCCTCTACACCAGTCTGCGTATCACAAGCAAACATTTGATTCATTAGGTCTTTAATCTTGGCTCGTCCCCAGAGTTGGGCGATAGCTAAATTCCCTTCATCCGCAAAATTGACATGGAAGGTTTTTTGATAAACTTGACCACCAGCAACATTTCCCTGAATCCGCAAATCACCGGCGATCGCCGAAATCTGGCGTCCAAATAAAACCAACGGTTGCGCAGTAAACAAGTCGGGTGGTGTAGTCGGGTAAATTAGTGGGGGATCGCCCTCACCTTCCCATGTGACTTGAATATCTGTCAACACAGGATAATTAATTTGCTGGAAGAAATTTTCTACCGCTTTATCCACAGGTTCATCATGACGAATAATCGTGGATATACCTCTACCAATTTCAGCGACACGATTCAGAAAAAAGCGGTTAACAGAACTACCAGCACCAAAACTATAAAGACGATTTCCTGGTTTTAATTTACTTTGTACTTCTGCGAGAATTTGTTTTTCATTACCAATATAACCATCAGTCAGTAAGACAACGCTACGCAATCTTGAAGAAATCACTGGAAAATCCAGAACCGCACGAATCCCATTCAGTAATTCGGTTCCACCATTTGCTTGTAACTTATTAATATATTTAATCGCTCTGTCCCGGTTTTCTGGTGTATTTGCTAATGGAGTTGAGGATAATTGTCTGGTGGTTGAGGAAAAATCGATAATAGTAAAAGTATCATCAGGATTTAACCCCTGGATAAATCGTCGCATCAATTCCTGACATTGTTGTATAGGCGCGTCACTCTGGGAAGCAGAAGTATCGATCAGAAATACCACATCTTTTGGTACTATTTCTCTGGGTTGATATGTTAAAGCTGGAATCAAGTAAATTGCGAAATGTCCACCACGACTATCTGCTTGAGTTAAAATCGTAGCTTGAGTTTCTTGAGTGGCGACTTGATAGCGGAGAATAAAATCTTTGTTGGGGACCGTATCTGCGATCGCTAGAGAGACTTGAATAATTTCCCCCGTTTGTCCTATTTGCAGTTTATGCGACGGGGAAGTAATATTCAAAATAGGTAACCCAGCATTAATCTCCACATTTACGTTGATCTCATGACCAGAACGAACTTCTGGGGGAATGATTGGTGAAGTAATGCGTGATGCGTCGGGAACTTCATCTGTATCGCCACTGCTGTCAATTATTGTCCCAGGAATATAGCGTGGTCCTACAACCATAGGAAAAACAAACTCGTAATTTCCCCCCAGAAATTTCAGACTATTGGTGTAACGGATCGTCACATCAATTTGTTCTCCTGGTTGAATATTAGCCAGAGACTGAGTAAAAATATTATCTCTTTCTTGTTCTAATAAACCAGCTGTTTTTCCTTCCTGTTTCGCTTGAGCATAGATTTCTTTTGCTTCTGTCCTTTTGCGAATATTTCCTTTAATAACCAGATTGCCAATTTTTATTTCCATGTCATCCACTGCTGCTTCATCAGGTAAAGGGAAGACATAGACTGCTTCTAAAGATTGGGCGAAAGGGTTAACAAAACTCTGGGTAACTTCTACCCGTGATAAGTTACCTACAATTTTGGCAGCAACTTGAGTATGCTGTAAGGGAAAACATAGTTTTTGCCCCGTGGGAGATATAGTATATAATCCCCCTACTTGATTAATGGTAGTTGTGGTAGACATGAGACTTCACCTCGAAAATTAAGATAAATCCAGCAACACAGAGCAAAATATAGATAATTTTTTTACAAAACTTTTTACAAAACTTTTTTAGCCATAATTTCTTTCCCTACACTCTCTACCCTACATCTTACACCCTACATAGTGCTACCGTAGAGAGGCTGAAAAAATCAACAAGAAGAGTTTTTAAATTATGAAGCGCAGACGTAAAATGACTTTTTCCTACAAGTTGGCTGCTTATCTTAGCTTCATCGCTGCTTTAATTATACCATTAGCATCCATTTCCAGTGTGGGTGAGTCATTCGCTATCCCACCAGATACGACACAAAAAACTGTTAACTGTGAGATTTTGGTTATGGGTGGTGGACTTTCTGGTGTTGCTACCGCATACGAAGCTTTACTTGCAGGACATCAAGTCTGTTTAACAGAAATTACTGACTGGTTAGGTGGACAAATATCTGCTGAAGGTACATCTGCGTTAGATGAAAGACCGACTCAGCGACAGCGTCTATTTTATGATCGGGGATATTTGGAATTACGCGATCGCATTCAACGCAAATATGGGAAACTAAACCCTGGACGCTGTTGGGTAAGTGAGTCCTGCTTTTTACCGCGAGATGCTCATATAATCATCACTCAAATGCTCAAAGACGCTGAAAAGCGTGGTAAAGGCAAATTACAATGGTTCCCGAATACGGTAATTAAAGATTTACATATTAGTCCTGATGGCAAAATTATCCAAAGTGTCACAGCAATTCAACATCATCCAGCTACAAATGCTCCACCACTGAATACCTTTCCTCTATCTCAAATTATTGAAGATGCATATAGTTATCAAAATTCAGCTTTGTTAAGCAAGATAATAATTCACTTTCTCCCACAACAAAATCAAGTTAGAGGTATTAAATGGTATTTAGTAGACGCTACGGAAACCGGGGAAATTATTGCCTTAGCAGACGTTCCTTATCGATTAGGGATAGATGCTCGTTCCTATTTAGAGCCTTCTGCTTCTAGTGCTACTAATGACCCTTACTGTACCCAAGGTTTTACTTATCCCTTTGCGATGGAAGCGACTGAGAAACCGCAAACCCTGACTATACCTCTATTTTACAACCAATATGCACCTTATTTTAGTTATGAAAAGCAGGGGCTGGCGAACTTTGATTTATTGTTTACCTATCGCCGGATTTGGAGTCCTAAAGCAGGGAAGCTGGAAAAAGTAAGTGGTCAAAAATTTACTGAACCACTTCCTGGAGAAATTTCCATGCAAAATTGGACTTGGGGTAATGATTATCGCCCAGGGACAGCCCAAGACAATCTGATTTACACACGAGAACAGTTAAAAGCTACTGGACAGTTAAAACCTGGAGGATGGATGGGGGGATTGAGAACTGAAACCCTGCAAAAAGCTGAGGAAAATGCCCTGTCGTTTTTTTACTGGTTTTATGCAGGAACTACAGATTCTCAATTAGGTTCAGGGGTCAAACAACCACAACCGAATATTCGCTTGTTGACAGGAATAAATTCTCCTATGGGGACAGTACATGGGTTATCAAAATATCCTTATATTCGAGAATCGAGAAGAATTATTGGTCGTCCTAGTTGGGGACAAGCTTCAGGTTTTGGAATTTGGGAAATCGATATTTCTCGGCGTAATTATAACGATGATTACTACCACAAAACTCTGTCTACTGATATGTATCGAGAGTTAACAGAAGCACTGGCGGGGTTTGAGGGAATTGATGTGATTAGAGGTGAAATTCCTCCAGATAAAGCTTTACGGCGAACTCGTTCTACCATTTTTCCTGATGCTGTTGGTATTGGACATTATGCGATCGACTTTCATCCTTGTATGCAGGCTAGCCCACCATATGCTCCTGGTAATCAAGAACATACCGGAGAAAGACGGGGAGCAGGACAGGCTTTTCCGTTTCAAATTGCTTTGAGGGCGATGATTCCCCAAAAAATAGATAATTTGTTGGTTGCGGGGAAAAGCATTGCTACTAGTCATATAGCTGCTGCTGCTTATCGCGTACATTCTTTTGAATGGTCTTCGGGAGCTGCGGCTGGAAATATCGCCATCTTTGCTTTAAAGAAGAATATTCCTCCCTATAAGTTGGTGGATAAACTACCCCTTGCAGAACCTAAATTAGAGGAATTGAAAGATATCTTAGAGCAAACTGGAAATCCTACAGCTTTCCCTGATACTTCAATTTTTAACGAAAATTGGAATAATTGGCAATAAAACAGGGTGTAGGGTGGTGTTAAAATAGAAAAATCGCCTTTGATTTTTGCTAAAAGCTCGTATGGTAGCGGTTGGCGGTTAACAGTTGGCTGTTGACTGTCAACAACCGAGTCACAAGATCTTACGCGTTCGTGAAGTATGACGAATTACGAATTATGGTGAAAGCATTTACAGAGTCCTACAGTATGGTAACGACGCCAACTGTAACTCCTGAACGGACATCTCAAGTAACTCGCAAACCTTATCCCAATTATAAGGTAATTGTGTTAAACGACGATTTTAATACTTTTCAGCATGTTTCTGATTGCTTGATGAAGTATATTCCAGGTATGACCAGCGATCGCGCTTGGGAACTGACAAATCAGGTTCACTATGAAGGACAGGCTATTGTCTGGGTCGGACCCCAAGAACCAGCAGAACTGTACCATCAACAGCTGCGACGAGCTGGCTTGACCATGGCTCCATTAGAGGTAGCCTAGTTTTTTTATGGTTAAACCCACGGATGGTAGACTAGTTTGGAATCATTCTACCCACATACCTGGCTTGATTCCCATCTTGGAACGTCTATGTCAACAGGATGGTATCCAAACTATCACACCAGCAGTCATTTCTCGGTCTAAAGGCCATTGTCCTCAGATGCGACTGCGTGTTTCTGTACCCATTCGCGGGGGTTACAAAATTATTGCCCGTCAAGGGAAGACAGTACAAGAGGTGTTTATTGTGACGGAATTACTACAGGAAGAACTAGAAACAGCAATTGCGATAGCCATGAAAATAGCTCTATGATTTTGCTATTACTCCTCAATATGGTGGATGGCAAACTTGTGTAGTGGTAAACTCAGGATACAAGAGAAAGTTAAAAAATATGACAAAGTGGCAGTAATTCTTAAAGTCAATGTTACTGATTCCCAGTCAGGTAAAACTACCTGTTCAATCCCGAAAGTGATGCAATAGACTAACCAATAAGAAAAACTCATTCTCAACAAAGTTTCTTCCGCTTCCTGGAGTTCCGTCACTTGTTTTGGCGACGGATACCAAAGTAACACAATTCCCAAAACACAAGCTAGAGAAGAAACAGCAACTACAAACCCATGACAAAAAATATTTATCGAGTCCATTTGCCTTGATTCCAATACTTTAGACATATTTGAGATCAGTCTAAAGTAATAGTCCTTCAGCTTAGACAAAAGAGTTACAAACTGAAATGTTGGCAATTGGGAGTAGGTGAGAGTAAGAGATTAATTTGTGCGGTTCGGGGAACTTCTATAGGTTTCACAAAGATGCGCTAGAATGTCAATCAAAGTTAGACGATAATCGAGCAGCGATTCATCACTCCGCCCTTCCAACTTTAAAAGTTTGGAAAACTCTTCCATGACTTCCATGTGAATTTCTATAATTCGCGGTACAGGAATGTTAGCATAGAATAAACCATTAACAAATTTATCTATTTTATTTTTTAATGTTTGGTCATTAGCAAAGTAATTAATCAGAATTTGACGATAATCTGACTTGAATTTTTCCACCAGTTCCCGTTCATCTAATGGAGTCATTTGCGAAAACCACAAAGATATTTTTTGCTTATATAAAGCCAATATAGAATAATATTTTGCATCTACTATCTAAAATTAATAACCAAAAATGCTTCCCGATTGTCAATTCCCAACACCCCACTCCCAAATCATTATAATTCCTCAAGGTTTATTAGCGAATCTTTAGAGCCATAATTGTTCTATGTTGCGTTATCCGAGGAGTTGTCATGCCAGTAAAGAGCTAGCCAATATGGCTGATAGCCTGAAAAAACACCATGAATTGAGCAATTGTTTGCTACTTCACGTCTTAACTTTCCTACATTCAACATCCAGGAGGTTAGTCCAAATTTAGCTATCTTCCGACTTAAAATTTGGCATTACATTTAAATCTATATCTGGAGGATGTTGTTCGATAGTGTAGAAACTATCAGGATTTTAGTAGATGGTGATGCCAGCAGTGACCACAGGAAATAATCATCCCCAAACCCTATGTCAATGCTACAGTACCCACTTGATCAATTACTCGCAACCGTACCCAGATGCTTTGAAACAAGTTCTCTGTCAACGTTGGTCGAGATATTTGCTCGAGAGCAGTGCGATCGCTTAGTAGTGATTAATCAGCAGCAATTTCCTATAGGAATGCTGTATTCTGTTCATTTTACGCAAAAGCTGTTAGCTGCGATAGATGAAGACAGATTTTTCTCCATCCAACAGCCATTATCGAATTGGCAAACCGATATTATTCAACCAGTCCAGACAATACCAGAGACGCAAAAGCTAGAAAAATTAGTCTGTCATTGGCGCTGTGGGCAAAACTCAGAAAATTCTTCCCCTACAGAATGGGCTTTGACCGATGAAGAGGGGAAATTCTTAGGTTTGCTGGATAATGCACGCTTGCTCCAATTATTGGTGCAGGAAAAATCTTATATCACAGGAGTCGGGAGTCAAGAGTCCGAAGCTCAGGAGCGGAGTCTCTCCGGCTCCGGTCAGGAATCTTACCACAATCAATACCAGCCTTTAATCCAGTTATTGGAAAAATTGCCTTGGCCTTTGATGTTACAAACAGATACAGGCGTTGTAGTAACGCAAAATCTCGCCTGGTGGCAACAATTGGGAATATTGAAAGACCCTAAGGAAGTGAGCAAGCAGGTTGAATCAATTCTGTCACCCCATGATCCTCAAGAGCAAAAATATCATCAACAACAAAATAATCAACAAAAAGTCAACTTTTATACTACAAAACAGCAAAATTCTCCCAATTTATCAAATCAGGCTAATAGTACATCTCACTGTTTTTTAAATACACATTTGGGTACTTGTACCTGTGTAGTTGAGGTTCAAAATGGATCTGAACAAGTTTGGCAGTTTGCCAAAATCCCGTTAAATAGCTCTGACGTAAAAATGGATTGGCAAACCAATGAATCAGGTGTTAATACTAATAATCTCTGGTTAATATTAGCGACCGATATTACTGAGCAGCAGCAATTATGCAAGGAATTAGCAGCCAAGAATGCTGATTTAATCCAATTGAATCGGTTAAAAGATGAGTTTTTAGCTTGTATTAGTCACGAATTGAAGACTCCTTTGACTGCTGTTTTGGGTTTATCAAGATTACTCGCTGACCAAAATTTAGGAGAACTGAATGAACGTCAAGCTCGCTATGCGGGGTTAATTCATCAAAGCGGGCGTCACTTGATGTGTGTCGTCAATGACATTTTAGATTTAACCCGCATGGAAACAGGACAGATGGAACTCACCTTAACCAATGTGAAAATTCGCACTGTCTGTGAACGCGCTCTAGCAGAGATAAAAACACTAAATAGCCAAAGCAGCAAAACTGCTAAATCTAATCCCAATCAAAATCCAATTCCTGCTGATCCCCAATTTAACTTAACTATTGAACCGGGATTAGAACAAATGGTAGCGGATGAGTTACGCTTACGCCAAATGTTAGTCCATTTACTTTCTAATGCTTTTAAATTCACCAAAACATCAGGGGAAATTGGACTCAGAGTCAATCATTGGGAAGGATGGATTGCTTTTACAGTTTGGGATACAGGTATTGGCATTCCAGAACACCAGCAACATTTAATTTTCCAAAAATTCCAACAACTGGAAAATCCTCTGACTCGACAGTTTGAAGGTACTGGTTTGGGTTTATTTCTGACCAGGGCTTTGGCTCGCCTTCATGGTGGAGATGTCAGTTTTTTATCTCGTGAAGGTAAAGGGAGTCAATTTACATTACTCTTACCACCCGCGCCACCAAAGCTAGGACATGTTGTTGAATCCCCAGAAAGATATCCGGCGATTGCGCAAACAATCTCGGAAAGTTTAGTAGAGCAGCAAATCCGCAAATTTGGACAAAAACTTGCTATTCCACCATTAAATGGGCGTGTGGGACTATCTTTAAACCAGCCAATATTTTCTCAACGACTGGTGTTGGTTGTAGAAGCAGTAGCACAATATATTGAAGATTTAAGCGAACACTTAAAAAATTTGGGCTATCGAGTGGTGATCGCTCGCTCTGGAACAGAAGCTATAGAAAAAGCTAGACGCTTACAACCCAAAGCTATATTTTTGAATCCTCTATTACCGCTACTTTCAGGATGGGATGTCTTGACTTTGCTGAAGTCGGATCAAGCAACTAGCCATATTCCCATAATTGTCACAGCAACAGGTGCTGAAAAAGAGCAAGCGTTTGCTAATGGAACAGCAGGATTCTTAAACTTACCTATAGAGCCGCAAATGTTAATTCCACTTCTGGAACAACTATGTGCTGTGCCAGATGTTCAGTTACAAGGGTTGGAAAAACAAGCAACTACAGCTAATAAAGTTATTCTCCGCATTCTCAGATTGGTAAATCCCACAATCCTCACCCTTAATCCTCATCCTTCATTAAATATTCATCGAGTCATTGAAGTTGATGACTTAGACCAGGCGGAGATACTAGCACGGGTGTGGCAATTTGATGTAGTTTTGCTGGATGTAGAAAGTTCTATAGCCCAAGTTTATCTCCAGAAATTGACTAATTACCCCAGGTTAATTTCTTTACCTTTGGTGACATGCGATGTCGCCACTACTTTAGCAGCTTCCCAAATACCTGGATTGAGCGTCTTCCCTTACCTAACTCCATTAGGTAAGGAAAATGGCACCCTTGGGGGTAAAACAGATGATTTATTATCAGTCCTGCAAATTGCTGCGGGTATTTGTTGTCCGCCTAATATTCTCGTCGTAGATTTCACGATGTTGCGTGATTTGCCACAAATCAGACGCAAACAAGCTAAGGGTTATAACTTAGCCAGAAATTCCTCGCTGAATGCAATTAATGGTGAATATGGGCAGGTTTATTCTGGAAGGGGCGCTGAATGGTTACAAGCTTTAATTCAATATTTAAAAACAGCTGGTTTGAAGGCCACTATAGGTAGATGTTGGGCAGAAGTACTCCAACAAATTCATCATCAGAGTGTAGATTTATTACTGATTTGTTTAGGGGATACTGCTATTCATAAAGAAGTGCAAAAGGCTCTCCACAAATTAACAGAACCATCCTTGAAGTTACCACCCATTTTGATTATTGACCAGCGATCGCATTCTGCTAGTGAGATTGAAAATGGACGAACATGGAAAAATAGTGATTCTTCTTCATCCTTAGCAGGATTTGTGGGCGGGGTCGCCACCCAGATATTACCTCGTTCTATTTCCATGGAAGACTTATTAAACCAAATTAATTTGGTGACCGGAAATCGGAGTTAACTGATTCTTTGCGCTTTCTGCTTCTTCAAAGGTATACGAACTAGATGATAAGCTCCTCTACTCGCTACACTTTTGTAATCATCTGGCGCTAGGTCCATTTCAATAAATTTTTTCTGTTCAGCTAAAAGCAGCAGTGATGGTGCTTTTAGTTTTTGCATATGCTGGAGGACATCTTGGGGATATTTGAGATAATTTACATGTTCATGAGTGTAAAAAGTCACGCTTGGTTTTTTGAAACCCAACATGACTAATTCTTCCTGGGGATATTTTGTTTGCACGGCGATCGCAGATAATTCCCTTAAAGGTAGCTGGCGTTCTTTATCCATAACAAATGTAGTAGGTAACAGAACTATAATTAAAAAGGCGAGGAAGCCTAACAAATTAACCATCAGAATTAAGCGCCAGCGATGCATTAAAGTGCAAATGGCAATAATGATTGCGGCAATAAACCAAATTACACCTCCTTGAGTCGGTGAACCTGTATTATCAATTATTTGGTATAAGTCTGGCGCTGCGGGGTCGCTACCTGTTAACTTGGTCAGGTTAAACAGTCCTAGAGATATAATAGTCAAAAATGTCAAGTTTACCCAGCTAGTTACCTTTGTCCAGTTGAGAATTTGTGGTTGTAGAGAAGTGCTAGATTCAGCCGGGACAGGGAGAGGAAAAAGATTACTCCATGCTAAAGCTACTAAAATAGCAGATGCGGGCATTAACGGTAACACATAACTGGGTAATTTGGTCACAGCAACAGTAAAAAAGCCAAACACGCCTAAAAACCAAAAACAAGCAAATAGACCCAATTGCTGGGACCTTTCTTGATGTATCCAATAAGAACGCTGCCAAAATTTTACTTGAGCCATAGCAGCAGGAATATATAGCGAATATGGTGCAAAGCCTAATAAAACCACCAGAAAATAAAAGTACCAAGGGGCTGCGTGACCATTGACTACTGCGGTAAAGCGTTCTAAGTTGTGATAGCCAAAAAAAGCATTAATGAAATTCCATCGATTACGCCAAGTAATTAAAATATACCATGGAGCTGATAAGAGAAAAATGATTGAAATCCCTACCAGAAGACGCATTTCTTGCCAAACTTCCCGTAGATTACCCAAGTAGAACACAAAAGCAGCGATAATCAGACCGGGTAAAACAATCCCCACTGGACCTTTAGTCAAAATCGCCCCAGCGATCAGTACGTAACAAGCTAAATACCATTTATTAGGTAAGAAAGAAGTTTGCTGCGCTTGTTTTGGATTAGCATATCCTAAAAAGAAGCACAATAAAGCCGATCCCATACAACCAGTAAGTAACATATCTGATACTCCTGTTCTTCCCCAAACAATCATTTCGGGGGTAAATGCCATTATAGATGCAGCGATTGTAGCTGTTAAATAGCTGCGTAGGGGATAGGAAATCAGTTCTAGCTGGTCTTTCCTGGCTAGATGCCATTGTATAGTGTAAAACACCAAAGAGATTATACCCAACGCTGCTAAGGCAGAAGGAAGACGAACACCCCACTCATTTACTCCTACAATTACATAGGCGATCGCTTGACACCAATAGATTAAAGCTGGTTTATCAAAACGAGTTTCATTATTAAAATAAGGAGTAATCCAGTCGCCAGTTACCAGCATTTGCCGAGAAGCTTCCGCAAACAACGGTTCGGTTTCATCAATTAAGCCGATACTGCCTAAATCCCAGCCAAAAGCTATCCAGCAAACTAATAACACCCACAGAATAGAAACAGTCGCAGCAAGACCTGGACGCCTGAATAGATTGGACAAGTTGAACATAACTAGGGTGTAAGGTATAGGGCCGAGAAAATAATCACTAAACTAGGTTACTACAGGAAATTAACGATACAGTTACTCATCTAGCAATTAATTTAATTATTCTTTAATCTTCCCCTATACCCTAACTCACGGTTCTAAGACTAATTGCCATTCCTGGGTTTTTGTATTCCAGACTGGGGATGATGTTTCACCCACAACATAAGGACCCCAATAACGACGAGAACCATCTTGAGCAAAAGCGACTAAAATATCCCCTTTGTCCAGCTTTAAATTACCTTGAGGTAGGGATAAAATCAGTCCCTTCAGGCTTCCCTCTTGGGGAGCAAAGTCCCAATGAGCAGGAACATCATATCCAATTTTGTGAGAAACAGCGTTTTTGGCTACTGACTGTCTTGCTAAAAGTGCTAATCGTAAAGGTTGATTTGTTTGATTACTTACACGTAAGCTCCCCTGTAGTTTTTGGGGATCGGCTACGGCAAATTTTTCGGCTATTGCATCAGAAATATTTTTTTGGCTAAGAGGATTTGAGGTAACAGGAGTAACATTTGATGTACTGGCAGATATTACTTCTGCATGGGATATGGGGGTTTTGATAGGTGGAGATGAAGAGGCTATGCGATTTGTGGACTCAAAGGAAACTCTCATTTGTAGGCAACCTAATAAGAGTCCTAATATTCCCAATACACAAGCTGTAACAGGAAAGCTACGATACAGGGAGAATTTCATAATCGAGGAGTCAGGAGTCAGGAATCGGAATACACTAAGGTTTTACGTATAGATAACGCAGAGAACTCATCTTAAATAATTGATTTTTGGGTGTATAGATTATGATGTGTGAATGGTTAAGCGAAATTCTAACGGCGGATAGAACAGATACAGCTTGGTTAGCATTAGCGGAAGGATGTGCTTTATCTGATACATTGAGAGCAAAGGCTTTTAACATTACGCCAACTAATGTATCTGAAGTCACGCAAACAAGACTGCTTTTACTCAAAGCTGTGATGCCTGATTTCCACACGCAATGCGAGAAATATTGGGGAATCGAAACCCAATCAATGTTAAAAGTGTTATGGGACTTATGGTTACCCTTGGGGATCAAAATAGCATCTGGGCGAAAAAGCTTAAACAGACCTTTCATCCAAGGTATTTTAGGTATACAAGGAACTGGAAAAACTACGATGTCGCGGATTCTCAGTTTGATTCTCCAAAAGTTGGGTTATCGTACCTTGTGCTTATCTTTGGATGACTTGTACAAAACTTATAGCGATCGCCTAGTATTAACGCAACAAGATCCCCGATTGATTTGGCGCGGTCCACCAGGTACTCATGATATCCATCTTGGTTTAATTATATTCGATCAGATCCTACAAAACAAGGGTTCTGTAAATATTCCTCGTTTCGATAAATCTGCTCATGGTGGGGCTGGGGATCGCACTACTCCAATCGTTATGGCTGATATTGATATTATCCTTTTTGAAGGTTGGTTTGTAGGTGTGCGACCAATTGAAACACGAATGTTCATTCATGCTCCACCACCCATTATTACCGATCAAGACCGACAGTTTGCTCTAGATATGAATAGTCAGTTGAATAATTATTTGCCATTATGGGAAAAGCTAGATAGTCTAATTGTACTTGATCCTACCGATTACCGATTTTCTTTAGCCTGGCGTCAACAAGCAGAAAGGCAAATGGTCGCCAAATTTAAATCAGGAATGAGCGATTCAGAGGTGGTGGAATTTGTGAATTATTTTTGGCGATCGCTCCATCCAGAGTTATTCATTAAACCTTTGGTGAAATCGACTGCTGTGGATTTAGTCATTGAGATCAATAGCGATCGTTCCTTGGGGAAGGTTTATAATAATACCTAATCTGAAATAATCCAAAAAATGGGTTTATTATAGTTGTATTATACATAGTGCTATAGTGCTAAAGTCAAAGCACAATGAAATCTATCTCTAATGAGTATGAAATATTTCGTCGCTGTATGATTGCAGCCCGCAAGGAAGCACATATGACTCAGGAATCTCTTGCTAAATCTCTTCAAAAACCGCAATCCTTTGTTGCTAAGTATGAGAATGGCGAGCGACGCTTGGATGTAATTGAATTTCTCATAGTTGCTCGCGTAATCGGTATAGATCCTTGCACTATTATCACCGAGGTTAAACAACAAATAGCTGAAGCATCCTGTGAGGAAAAGCCATGAATACAGGAGATGTTCTCAGACTAGCATCTGATTATTTAGCTAGTTTGCCAGGACATACATTTGATGTTTGGTAGTGATATGGAAGTAGTGGTGAGATAAAACCCTTATAGTATAAGCATCTTGTCAAATATTAACGAGTAAGATAAAATAGCAAATAATCACTCATAAATAATCACTCATAAATTGGATTTTTAATGATAAAGTTTTTGGCAATCTTGTTTTACTCACTCATAACACTCTTAGATAAAACAATAACAGAAACACTGGATTTACCAGACGATATATATGA
>Ga0116228_10003206_pt1 | contig 14339 bp, 14 predicted proteins | sample S1TSphfallax_2_FD_89694 | JGI IMG/M metagenome (GOLD analysis project Ga0116228, IMG submission 89694) | Host-associated microbial communities from peat moss isolated from Minnesota, USA - S1T2_Fc - Sphagnum fallax MG | ecosystem: Host-associated > Plants > Peat moss > Unclassified | place... | reverse complement strand
TTGTTTGTTTGTTTGGAGGAGAAAAAGATTGGAGAAAAGTTGTTTCACTTTTCTTGATTTGTTGTTTTCTTGCATTACTTTCTTTGTGTGTTTTTGTTGAGCTTAAAAAGCTTAAAAGCAATTGTCCCAAATTTTCTTGAAATTTTCATGGTTATTGATTTTTTTGTTCATAATATCTTAGGGAGTTTGAACCTTAATTGGGTCCTAGTATCCTAGAGTTTGAGAGGTTGTGAAAAAAAAAAAAAAAATTGAAGTTGGTTTGATTATGGTGAATTGTTGGAATGGAAAATAATGAGGGGATGAAAAAAGGAAATTTTGAAATACTTATTAGGTTAGAAGGTTAGAAGGTTTTCATTTTGACATTTGAAGCATATGATGGTAGAAACACATTACATCAACATCCATGCCATTTCATCTTCTTGTAACAACACAATATTAAGGCCCAATGAAATGACATTGTTGTTTTTCTCTTTGTGCATAACAACAACACAATAGTAGTTACAACAAAAACCAAGGTTGTCAAAATGTCCAAACATTTGTTAAGATGCAAAATGTTTATTTGAATGCTATTGTTGCCTAGCATCATGTCAAAATAAAATAAACCTAAGTCAATCTAGGGTGAACCTAGGTCACAACCCATATTGAATTACCCAAGGTAAGGTGGAGGGCAACTAAAACTTCGATGCTTGAGTTTACTTAAACCTTATGATGACCAAAATGATGTTTGATCACCACAATTTGTCAACAATCAAACCTATTTTGGTTGCTAGATATTTTGATCATTTCACATTGATTTGCAATTAAACTAGGCAATAAATAAACATGACTTTACTGTTTTTTTGGGTGAAATTTTTCTTTTGAATTTTCTTTTTAGGAATTATCCTTCAAACCTAAACAAGTAATCAATCTCTTTTCATAATTGAATTTAAACCTAAACTAGGGGTGCTACCCCATTTTATATAAACTCAAGTTCTCTACATAAATAAATATAACTTTATGAAAACAAAGTATAAGATTGGGCTTACATTTTAGGCAAGTTATTGCATTTGTTGATTGCACATAACTAATATTACACAACCTCTATTTTGAATTATATGTACTAGTCGAACAAACTAATATTATACCAAATTTTTTTTGTTTAATTATTTGTAATGAAGATGAAACTGGCCCTAATCATAAACATGAATGACTCTAAATTCTTTGTGAAAATGACATGAATTATAAGAGACTTTAAAGATCACAAAACCAATCTCAAGACAAAATCTCAGGACCATTCCACAAAAAAAAATTAAATGAAATGAAATTAAAACCATGATTGAAAGTTCTTTTTGAAATTGGGAACATAACAACACTAGGTTTTGACCCAAAATAATAGTTCTCCTTGAAAACAAATCAAAGAATGAGTCAAAGAACCTGTTGGGAACTATAGGTTTAACAAAAAAACTAGGGCACACACTAATCAAAACAAGGAACACATATATTACCAAGTAGAGACACTCACAAAATTACCCACTGGCTTGAGCTTGTGGACACCTAAATTCCTACCTTCACCAACAAAGAAAGGCTTGAGGTCTTTAAAGGGTCAAATCACTCTGATCTCTTTCTCTTGAGCCCACTGGCCTTCCTTATCCTCCCAATTTCTTTAGGCCACATAAACCCATAACAACATTAAACTTCCACAAGAACCCAAGTCCTAGATTACACTTTGTAACATAAACCCTTAAGTCCAAATAGATTACACAAACTAGTGTTCATGACACCATCCATCAAATTGACAACACATAAAAGCAAGAAAACAACACACTTCAACTCCCCGTTGACTGCTTCATAAGTTTTACAAAGAACCACAACCCCCTTACATGATCCACCTTTTGAATTTCTATGACTATTCTTCAAAGTTCCCAGTAATTAGGGTGCTCTCTCATGATATGCAGACCAACAACATGTCAAACACAAATCAACTCGACACACACATTGAGAAAATTCCAGGACACTCTTGAGACCTCTAGGATCTTCATCATCCCTCTCATCATCAACCTCCAAAAGTACTATTAACATGGCCAAAATTTTGTGTGTGAATTGATCTTGACAACAAACAAATGCCACACTTTCCCAAAGGCTGAATCTGCAGAACTTTGCTGCTGGAGCAGTTTTATGGGTCTAGAATACTGGTTCGTGTTTGGAGGAACCCATCATTGCGTGGAGGAGGTGATGGTGGTGGTGGTTCCTGCTTGCCTTCTCGGTACTTATTCTCGGTATTTATTACCCCCTGCATTATACAGTAGCAATTGCATGTCACAACCATGTCACAGACAGCACTGTAAGACAATGTCTGCACTTACATCACAAAAGCATACACAATTGATATGTTTCAGCATACCCAACTTCATGAACTGGAGGGAAGAAGGAGGTGGACCTGAAGGATGATAATAGCTGCACGCTTATTGATTACTTCATTGTACTCACTGCAACCAAAGTACTACACCAACAAATCCACATCACACCCACCCATGTAAGTGAAACCGACTGTATCCAGAGATTGACTGCGGAAATGTTTTTGGTCAAATCTGGTGACCCAACAACAATGAAAACAAGAAAGCAAATAATTTGAAAAGGGATATTTATTATACCTGAACACAAGCAGGGCATCCAGTGTCTGTTGTGCAATCACAGGCAACGAGCTGCTCTAAGGCAGCTTGCAGTAGCTCTGCAAACATGGGACAAGCCTGCCACATAGTAAATCATGAAAGCTGAGGTCAAAACCCACAATATATATATACATTCATTTATTTTCTCTGAGTGTTGTTAGTACATCTTCAGCAATCTCACCTGCGCAGCAATGCCAATGCCCCCCGGATGCTTATCAAATACCAGCAGCCTTTCAGGATAATAGCGGGTGTCGTGAGGATTTGCACAATCACACCCCAAGTCTGATTGGTTGCACATTATATACCTTCCACCCAATTTTTCCCACCCCGCCAGATTCATGATGAGAAAACAAAAAAATTCCTGTCACTGCATCATCATCATCATCAGCCAAGACCTCAAAGCTCAATTAGAAAATGGGAGAAACACAAAACATACACAGAGTTGCAGCTTGCTCAAAAATTTGTTGGCACAGTTTCTGATGCAAAAAAATGTTGAGAGAGAGAGAGAGAGAGAGAGAGAGAGTTACAGTGGCATGACATTGACAAGTGCATGTGATGCAGCATGGATACCCTCTCGAAATGAAAGGGACTCGGCTTCCAGATCCCCCCTTATCAGGTGAGGTACTCGAATCCACGCAGCCTAGGCACAATCACCAAGTGTATAATACACTCTTCAAACAGTCTCTTTCTCAACTCCCAAAACCACATTTTTTTTCTCATACTCAAACTACCATTTTTTATTATGACATTGATCTATATATATCTGGTAGTATGGTGAAGTGGTTGAATGATAGAAGCACCTGGGAATCATAAGAGACATCAGGTAAGAAGAGATCGACTGAATCAAAAGTTTCATTGGAGCCCTGCCAGATTCTACGAAACCCAATCCACCGGGTTGTCACTTTGCAACGACTCGCCTGTGCTGTTGTTTTCGGATACTTCATCTCTGAAACCTTTGCTGGGTATGCCTGCAAATACGAAGGTGAGCATCATAAGCAAACCCTGATGATGCAAAGGCACACTTGGCTATGACAGCAACTGACCTCAAGAGCCAGGTGACCAACCACAGGACTGTGCATGTGGAGCACAATGGGCCAGTAATAATAGTTAGGCTACAATACCAGCTCGCCACCCAACACATGAACATCTGTGAAGTCCCGGGTCTTGGTATAGTATTTGAGATCAGCTTCTTGGCACAACGCGACCTTGGCAGCAATGTCCAAACTCCTGCAAAGGTATGTCTTGCCCTGATGCATGTATACTGCACCCTCGTAAACCTGAAGGGGAAAAAAAAAAGAAGTTCTATAAAAACAATTGTATTTGTTCCAAAAAGCTTCTCAAGGAGATCTAGGCAAACTACTACACTAATAGCAGTCAAGCTCTCCACTCAATCAATTCATTCAGTCTGAGTGATGGATAGATCATCCAAAAGGGACACATGCACTCAGTTGTCTGACTGAGAATGTGAATACCCATTTGCACCCACCTCAAAGAAGGCCTTGCTCTCCTCCACCTCTTCGATCACCTCATTTGTTGCTTGGTTTATGACAGTATATTTCTCAGGACAGATGGCCCTGATGCTTACTGCCTGTGATGGGCATTTCTGTGAGCAATCAAACAAACCAAAAAAAATAAAAATGGTGCCATCAGATTGATTATGCATTTTGAGTACAATGTAGTGTATTATCAACAAGATATTGTAGTGTAACAACAGTGATAGGCTACATGCAAGTGAGTTTTTGTAACTGACACTGATTGGAAGATTACAATATATACTCTTCATGCTTGAAGCGTCAGATGCAAAGTTAAGTACAGAATTAACTGAGGTTAGCATCATCGGTGTACCTGCTGGCCAATGTAATGCCAGGAGTTGTCTTGTTGACTGTTGCTTGGGTGCCGGCCAAGCTGCCCTTGCTTCACAAGCTGAACTATGGCTGATTGCATTCCTGATCCTAAATAAGCCTCATCATGGGTGACATTGAGAGGATGCTCAAGAGCAGCACAGGCCAGATGCTGCTCCACCACCTGCTCATTACTGGCATCCACTTGGGCATGCTCGATTGGTTTCATGAACAACTTTTGGGGTGCCTTCATGAAGTGCTGGTCAAGAGGACCACCAAAGGCAACGTATACAGAGAGTGCTGCTTTCTCCCTCCTACCTGCTCTCCCTGATTGCTGCCACATGCTGTTACATTTGTTCCTGTCAGATGCTCTTCCATCCCCTGTGGCAATGCATCTCTCTCTCTCTCTACAGCATTTGACAATAGATGCTCCAACCCAATACAAAAAGATTTCAACTTTAGACCTGTGAACAACTTTGATATGAGAAAAGCGCTTACCTAGCTACAGATCCAGGGAATCCAAGGTGTAGGGTGGCATCCAGACTACCAATGTCAACACCCAGTTCCAATGCATTCGTGGCTGCTACTCCTCGCAGTCGTCCTGCAAATAAATCTTTCTCAATATCTCTGCGGTCCTGCTCTATGCACACCCGCTCCCACCCGCACCTTCTTCATGAGCAAAATATATCAATCCTCCATGCAGCATGATGGTATACAGTCTCAAAGAAGCTAGATCATTGAAATGCAGTAAAATCCAACAGAAGCAATTGGAGAACCATAGCTAGCTAGAATAGAATGTGTAAGCAATCACTGCTTGCAAAAGAAGTAGTGAGAAGACAAACATGTGCAGTGTAGCCTGCTCGGTATGCTCGAATAGTATCAGTCAGAGCTGGAGCTGTTTCCTTGAGGATTTCACGTCTGCACCAAATAAGCAACATTGTAAGCATGACCCAAATTTCGAACAAGGAAACTGCACTCATCTGCTATGAGAATGGGCTTGTTTCAGGACTGTAACTCTTGGCATCCAAAGGGGGACGGTGGGTTTTTGCATCTCAAGTATCCCTGTAAGCTCCTGTCATTATGTTCACATCAACAATGGAAAAAAGAAAAAAAAGCTAGAAGCCCTTCAGAGGAGCAGCAGCAGCAGCAGCAGACGTCACACATCCTTTAGAGGAGCCATACGTGTAATTATGGACAAGTTCACAAAGTTTGCGAGTGTTGCAGAAGGCAAGGCAGCGGAGGCCATGTTGTACCATCTCAGCCAAAAGTGATGCCACTTCCACTATTGGGCTGCCACACAAAACACAATTTGTGATCATGGCTCAATTGATTTAACAGTTTCAAATTGGAGAAGCAAGATTACAGCTCCACTCAATTGCATGATGTAGTTCATGTCAACCCACTGACTGGAAGATGAGTGTCCCTTCATTCATGCTGCTCAAAGACAGTGGTGTCACACAAAGTTCATGATTTTTCTAAACAATTCAGAAACAGTTTTCACTACTTCAAAAAATGCCAATAAACTCAGGACCCAAGGTACCCATAGTTCAGGATTCAATTGCTCACACCACAAGCATTAACGACCCTGTACATTACTAGTAACAGCTACCATTTTCTGCTACTATCTCTTATAAGAAATTTTTATAACAAAAAACATTACTGCTAGAAGTGATCACAAAACCTGGCACGCTTTGTTTGGATTTGAAAAGAAACTCCACGGTCCAGTTTCGCTGATGGTTTGAATCTTTTGTCCTTCCGTCCTGGTTTTGGCTGCTCTGACAGAAACACAAAAATTGGCAGATCAGTATCTTGCAAATTGGCTGGCTTCCAAAACACACCCAGTATCTATCTCTGACAGTCAATTCAAAGAAGGATTCTTAGTGCCACAATACTGACACCTACACTAAGTTTTGTACAGCAAAAGAGAGTAAGAGATTCTTGTTCACATAAGCTCCCAGCTAGACTCAATGTTTCTTTTCTTTTTACACTTGAAAATTATTCCACGCATTTTCAACTTCCAGACAACTGTAGAAGACATATTTTCAACCTCCAATTGTTATATCCGCACTTCCACCAATGGAGTGTGAAAATGTTGTTTCTCTACCTGCTCAAAGACAATAGGCGGATTCCAGAAGACAAAAGTCTTCTCTCCACAGGGACTGCCATCTTCTTGGATGACCTCCACATCTCTCAGCCCAACTAGTTCCTGGCCAACCAAAAACCACAGCAAATTACTCAATATGGAAAATCCTCAGTAAAGTGTGAAGAATTCTGAAAGCATCAATTTTTCAAACAAAAATGTAGAGGACAAAAAAACCATAGTGATAAGTAGCTTGAGATGATTACCATAGCATGCTCACGCGGATTGGCAACTGTCGCACTACAGACAATAAATGTGGGTTCAGTTCCATACACTGCAACAAAAACCCATCAGTTGGATTATTTGATCTATGTATGTAAGGGTTAAAGACTTCCTCAAGAATTGCAAGATATATATATATATACCATATGGTACCCAATGAACTTTTTAAACCCACCCAGGAAATAGCCTACTGGTGCTTACAACCACTCTCAAAATGGTTACCTATGGATGATAGAGATCATTGTCAGATTTGTGTTCTGCAGTGACAATTGACACAGACAAAGCAGATTCTAACAAACCCAATGTGTGTTGGATATATATAACCTTTTGTACAGCAGAAATGAGGATCCTGACTGGAACTGGAATTTGGGAATATGATTAAAAAAGAAAATAGAAAAACCTTACAATGGTGGAGGAGACGACGCAAACGTCGCATTATGAGAGCTGTGTGGCAGCCAAATACACCCCGGTATGCATGCGCCTCATCGACTACAACATACCTATAAAAAGGATCACATCACAAATTTGCTCTAAGAAAATTACAACACCATGTACATGATGCTTTCTATTAAGATTGGCTCATGATTTGGAGTTACCAACCACAATGGATCTGCAAAAGCTTGTGATCTCAGCAAGGAGGTGTAGTAATGTGATAGAAAATCTTTCTCAGGAGAAAAACAGAACATGGGTCTGGAACATGTACCTAAGGTGAGCCAGAAAGCACTCAAATTGACAATGGGATGGCATGATGGAAACATGCAGCATGTCTGGATTGGTGATCAACTGCACATTCATTCACTACACAATTTATTACATGAGAGAGAGAGAGAGAGAGAGAGAAGCTTTGAACTGAGAGAAGCAACAAAACATCAGTCCAACAACAGTGAACATGCTACCAGCAATATTTGGACTAAATACAACAAAAAAAGTCTGCACTTGGAGGTGTAAGCCACTGAACAGAAGCAGCAAAAAAAACTAAATAAATAAATAAATCAATCAAGGCTTTAGCTGGTACCACACGAGCAGACTCTCGGAGCCTTAGGCGTAGTTCCTGGTTGGTGTCACCATCATACACACCAATGCCAAATTTCTGTGCTGTTTGTGCTCCTCCTGTTAGCTCAAGCAAAGCCCGCAGTTGGTCCTGTGCTAATGCCTGCAACAAAATCCGACACGGAAGTTCCTTATGTCAACAGCCCCCCAGCACACAAAGCACTGCTACAACAAGTCTAAGCTCCTTTATTGTGCATGAAAATGATAGAACAAATGTGCTGACATTTTCAGCCAAAGGATCCACATTAGGACAACACACTACTCCAGGTCATGCAGCTCCTAATCTTCCAATTTTGACTCACAAATCTCCATCTTAGAAACGAGAGGTAACAACAAAAAGCTGCTCCTGAGCTGAAGTAGTAGCTCACCCACTACCATCAGTTCCCGCAATCATGCAATATTGTGATGAACATAATTGCATCATCAGGATTGACTCAGTAGTTCAAAGTAAAACAGACCTGTTGCAAGTAAGTCTAAAGACAATATGAGTCTGATCTATTGCAAAACATTAGTACTGAGACCAGAGTGCCAAAAAATTCAAGAAACTGAAAAGTCACAAAAACACTTTGCTGAGGTTACTTTAGTGGGAAACAAGTAGAGAGCACATGAGCTTGAATCTTGGTTGAGCATCTCCAAAACAGGCACATTGTAACACAATGACTTGCCACTTGCAGTTGAGGTAGCCACCACTATACTCTGCCCCTTCTGAACTGCATTTATTCCTTTGGCCTGCAACTCTCAGTAGCAAGGAAAAACAGTGTGATGATCCATTTCATGTAACACTATAATGGGGTGAATACATTTGCATCATCCTTACATTTGAGTACAGTGTTCATGATCAATTTTTGAATATCATTGGAGAAAGGAAAAAATGAGAACACCCATTGATGATGTTGATGATGATGTTCTGTTGCCAGACCTGGTGAGAATACATTCGTGTTATGCCCTGGCGCTCCAGAGCAGCTTGTGTGAAGGTGGACAACTCTGACTTGAGCTCCCCATAAGAAGCCTCCCGTGGCCTTAAGCACTCACAGTGTACAATCTGAAAGGTTCAGAGTGGGGAAAAAAAATTCCTTAAGAAACTGCATGAAAAATTCATCTGAAACTGAAAAATTTGTGGCCTTTTGCACATACACACACACCTAAACTAGTGAATCCAACCTGTAAGGCTAGCTAGTAGATGCCAAGAAAGCCAACTCCATCATGCACAAGATCACATTGGTAGACTGTTTAGGACTTGGGATGAAGATCTCCTCCAATGAGAAACCCTTTCAGCACTGACACTGGGACAAAAAGCAATGGGTAACAAGTTGTGCACCAACAATTGCACATGCCTGTCCAAGTGATCCCAATTTCTCCTTCAGGTGCTGGAGCATTTCATTGGCATTCATGTCCAACACTTCCTGCACTTGCCAAAGTTCACCAAGATTCAGTGATAAACTTTATTATGCAAAAATGCAGTCTACCATCCATCAGGCCCTTCTTCCCTGTGATTTGCATCTGACAGGTCTTTCATCCTCAAGCTGAAAACCAATGATCACTCAAAAGGTCCTCTAGACCCACCATGCAACGTGCAAGCTTTTTGTGGTGACGAGGAGGCCTTGGCAGAGCAGAAGGCAGGCCTGGCTTTGCTAATTTCCCCACCATCTCTGGTGCCTTTGCAATAGCCAGCCAACTCTCTATACTCATGTGTTCCATGTCCAGCTTTTCTGAATTGGGCTTCGCCTGCACGCTACACACAGACTTTTAACTGAGGTACAGAACTCCCAGAGGCAATTCATGAAAGACCGAAACAAATGGCAGATAGAGAAAGGGGAGCAAGGATCAATAGGAGGAGGAAGAGCAGCAGGAGCTGAGGTTTCAGAACCTGCAGTTGTTGAAACACAGACAAAAGAAGACCCTGGAACACTTTTTGACGCCTCTCAATGGCATTTCGCATTTGTCTATCAGTGATCCGCTTCCCTCCTACACAATAAATACACAATCTTCTCAACCTTAGGTCGTATGAGATTGTCATTGAGAATTGCAGCCTGTCAGAGAGTGAAGAAAACCAACTATGGGTGTAGGTTTAGGGTTTAACTGACCCATTAGAACAAAAAAACATTCTTTCACTGCAAGAAACTCTTCAATGCAGCAAGGAGAAGTTCTTAATTGCACACTTTTTGTTTGTGCATCATCATCACAGTTACAAAGGTGATCAATTGACAAAAAACCTGAGCTTGGCAACAAATCTGAAGCTCCAATCTCTTGAAGCTGGTGTACTGGAAGACTGACATCATGTTGTTGTCCAGGAACTGATGATTGATCAGGCTTTGATGGGTCAAACATATCAATGCTGAAGGAAGCTTCTCCTCCTTCCTTCTCAGACATATTGCTCAACACAATCAACTGTTCAAACATACACGGTGGATTTTGTAAGCTCACAGACAAAAAAATCTTCACAACAACAGCAACTCAGCCAGCAGCAAAACACCATTCATCACCCATTTTTCACAGACAAAAAACCTTCACTCTCCAACCTGAAGCAAGCGCCCCCCGGGTGCAGGATGATGATGCAAAAGGTGACAATAAAATAAATGCTGCACTTGCCTTTGGGCAGAAAGTGGCAAGATTTTCAATGTCCTGCACACAGATTTTCTTGTCTGCCAGTTGCTGCAACGCATGCTTGACATTAGACCAGGTGGCTTGCATGTGTTGTCGCTGCAGAAATCCATAGACACTATTGAGTGCTACAAAGACCTGCTTCATCCTCTCCAGTGCAGGTGGCAAAGCAACGACTTCAAATTGCTCTTCTTGCTGTTTGGTAGAAGAATTTCTTCTGTGATTACCCTTCCTTCTAGCCTTCTTCTCTGGTCTGCTTCTTTCCTCCTCTTCGCCAGATGATGAAACAAGAATCGTGTCTTCAATGCCTGATGACCTAGCATGCAAACTATCCACGTGAGCTTCAGGCATGTCAATGCTTGTGGGCATCATCATCACAGTGTCCTTTGAATGAGAGGAGTGGAAATTGGCCATGTCTGTTGCAATTGCCTGCCAGACATCTTCAGAGGAACTCTTCTTCTGATAGGATGCAGCAGTTTGAGGTTGATCTTGGGACTCAGCAACACACATCCGAGAGGCAAAATCATGATCATCCTCATCACCATCATCATGATGTCCATGATGATGAGACTGCATCCAATTCTTGTATTCAATCTTGAAGGATTCTTTGCCATCATGATGCACTGCTGCAGCAGCTGCATGTCCAGAGGAAGCATTTTGCCTGTCAACAATTGGAGTGGGAGCACTTGAATCCGATGAGCCCAAGAGGAGCTGGTGTCCGAGGGTGGTGGTGGTGGTGGTGAGAAACTGCGGTTGTGCCTTCTTGTGCTTCTTCTTGGTGAATGGAATGAGAACCAGAAACTCGTTCTCCAACTGCAATGATGCAATCTGCACCGCTGCATCAAGCTTCTCCCCCTGCAGCTAGAATCCCAGTTTGTAATGCAGTTGGGTACCCAAACTAAGTCTAATCCCTGGCACCCAAGATGCAGATGGGCATCTTGAAGATGCATTTCATGCAGTGCAGGGATTCCAGAATCACATACATAGAGAATACATACACACACACTCTTGGGGTGCTTTGGATTTTGGTGGGGGAATAGAAGAAATGGAACTTACTCTGAGGAAGAGATGGAAGTGCAGGACATTGGGTGCTGGCCATTCAAGCTGCTGCAGCTGCAGCTTGAGGTGATGCAATGTCTTATTTGCCTCCAACGTGAGATGGAGTTGCTTCCCATCTAATGTGCGCACCATGACATCCACCATCTCTGCACTACTGTAAGACCCTAATAAGATTGCTCAAAAATTCCTCCCCACCCCGGAGGTTGCTCATCTTGCTTCTATGTATCCCTCTATCATCGTCTACCATCAGCACCAGCACCAGCCAGAAACACCCAAACCAAGAAGGCTCAACAACCCATTGCTGTGTATATCGCTGACCTAATCTAGTAGGGATGGAGAGGCCCTTTGTTCACACATCTTGAGCCTCTTGCGATATCTGTTGTGTCTCTAACATCTCTGTTTTTTGTTGTTACAAAGATAAGAGACAGGAACGGGCCACTGGGATAGGATATGAAGAAGAAGAAGGAGAAGAGGATTTAAGCCCAGTTCAGCAGGAGGTTGCAAGTGAAGACAATGATGATTTTCCAGGAACTTCAACGAATTGAGTTCTGAGCAGCCACCCTTCCTTTTCTTCAAGGTAAGCTTCTATTGTTGATGTATAGAGATAAGGTAGTTCTTTTCTTTCTTTCTGGCTCCAAATTCGGATTGAATCCAAATCGGGTTCCATGTCTTAGTAGCATTGGTATCGGCGAATGAAGATTTGAAGTGGTGCTGCACTTTGCAGTTGCATCAGCAATTCCAGCACCCCACAGTACCTAACTCTTACCACACACCTGCTGTCTTGTGTTTGTAGAAAGAAAATGTCATTGCCCAGAAAGGTTGCATTGCTTGAGATTCTGGCCTGCTACTGCTGCACCGTTGCATGTCATCTGCTGTGACAATCAGCCATGCATGCACTTGCAGTTGCAGCCAGCAATTCCAGCTTTGTTTCTAACACCCACAGTGCCTAACCCTCAACATACCTTCTGCCACCATATGTTTGTAGAAAGAAAATGCTATTGTCTGGAAGGCTTAAATTGCATTGGTTGAGACTCTGCATCCTCATAGATTTGGTGGTAAAAGGAGCAGGATTTCTTCTTCTTCTGATGCTGCTGCTGCTGTCTGTTTGATATTTGATGCAATTATGTTTTGTCAAAGGGTTCAAGCTGGAGAAATTGAAATGGTCAAAACATGCACATGGTCACAAGAATAAACGTATGTGAGACAATCAGTAGAATAGAGAAGGTTTAGGGTTTAGGGTTTAGAGCCCATTTTAGTGCTATTGTGATTTGCTGTTTGAAGATGAAACTTTTTAGGACTGTAATTGAATGCTATACAAAATGTATTAGTATGTACTTATCTACACCCACTGTTAAAATTGGGAGCTGATGAAGTCATGGCAGCTCTGTCACTGCTATTTTTGATGAAGAAGGTGATGGTCTGACACTTTCTCAGCAACTCTCAGAAGGTTAGGACACCACCCATTGTTGTGTTAAATTCAAATTGTTGTGGAGAGTTTCTCTGTGATTCCATGGATAATATATGTAGTCACAGATAATGAATTGTAAGATACATAGCAAAGGGGTTCATGACAGGCAATTGCAATATAGGCATTTCTGTAGTGTTGGAGTTCATGCACTAAGCAGCCCCTCTCCAGTGTCTGAACACCCAAATAGGACTAATGACCTTCCAATTTTCTTATGGAAATAGAGACCATATTCATGACCAGATACAGGATGGAGAACCAGAAGTAGATCTACCTATTTCAGTCTTTACTTGGCTTGTTGAGTATGTAGACTTATCTTTGCATAGTTGGAAGGTGTGTTTGCCTTCCAACCATGTGTCCTACATGACAGCCATTTTCCAAATTTACACACCTTGAAATACATCAAGTGAGAGTGGTTAGAATATTATCTCTCTACATTTCCTAAGAGTTGAAGAGGACATCATTTGTATAAAGGTTACACCTCCAACTCTTTTTGCCTACATAAAATCCACCAATATGAATAATTTTGTTCTAGTGAACCTTGAAAGTGAGGTGAATCTAATCATTGTCTCTTCAAATTTGTAGAGTGCTTTGTTTTGCTTTGACCATTGTTGCAACCATCATTGCTATTGGCCCAAAGGTATTGGAATCAAAGGATAGTCAAACAACTATACCTCATAAAATAGATCATTTCTGAACCATGTATGCAACTTTGAAATATCTTTTTGTTTCATTGATACTAGTTGTTACCAAATGAGGTTGTTGCAAGAATATCCTACAACTTCACAATCTTTCAACCAAAATAGAACTTCACATGAATGGGGACTAGCTCGAGAAGGACTATATTCTCAATAATGACTTTCCATCTTCAATGTTCATGTTCATGCTACATGAAATCCTTAATTGTCTTGATGTGAACTATCGTCATGTTGAGATGTCATGTTTTGTGATGAGACCCACATATCCTAATAGGAATTGTTGCAATTTTTTTGATGTTCATTTCATTGTTTACATCAATTGAGTAGGTTTTTATTTGTAAGACTCTTTGTTCATGCTTAAATTGGTTTTTCACTCAAGGTGTAAAAGTTTCAAAGGTAATTTCATCACATATGGAATAATGATTTCTTCACTTCAACAAAATGCAAATTTTGTTGATTTAATTGAGGAAATTTGAAAATGGTTGCACTTACAAATGTCTCTAGGAAAAAGTCATTTCATGAAGTGTGGGGCCCAAAAGTCACGAACACAACTTGAGGTATGGATAGTAGTTAGATGGGAGACTTTTTCAGGAGTTCTTGTCTTGTAGCTAATCA
>Ga0116228_10003205_pt1 | contig 14341 bp, 14 predicted proteins | sample S1TSphfallax_2_FD_89694 | JGI IMG/M metagenome (GOLD analysis project Ga0116228, IMG submission 89694) | Host-associated microbial communities from peat moss isolated from Minnesota, USA - S1T2_Fc - Sphagnum fallax MG | ecosystem: Host-associated > Plants > Peat moss > Unclassified | place... | reverse complement strand
GTCCTGGCTGTCGACGAAGCGCAGCTGATGGTGTCCGACCGTGATGACGTCGCCATGCTGCATTGCGTGTTTCTTGATGAGCTTGCCGTTGACGTACGTGCCGTTGGTGCTGTTCAAGTCTTCGAGAAACGAGTCGTTCAGGATATTGATGATGAGCGAATGGTGGCCGCTCACCGCAGGATTATCGATGCGGATGTCGTTGTCCGGGAGGCGCCCAATGGTGTAGCGCTCTTTGTTCATGTTGTATTCCGCGAGGACGGAACCGTCCAAGCTGAGCATCAGGCGTGCCATGCAGACTCCATCTCCCTAACCGAACCATCCCAAGATTTTGTCAAATATACGCCGGTGCGCGGGAAACGGCTCAGCCACGTGCGCCATGATGACCGATACATTATCCCGTCCACCATTGTCGTTGGATAGCTGAATCAATTGCTTAGCAACCGTATCAAGATTAGCACTAAAGGTGCTGATGGTTAAATGAATATCCTCATCTTCAATCATGTCGGACAGACCGTCCGAGCAGAGCACGTAGTAGTCGCTCTTTTGGACCGGTTGCTCGTGGATTTCGACGTCGACGTTTTGCTCGACGCCCAAGGCGCGCGTAACGTAGTTCTTGTTGGTCGCGCGCTGGGCCTCTTGCTGTGAATAGAAGCCGCGGTCGACCAGTTCCTGCAGCAGCGAATGGTCCAGGGTCATCTGCTCGAAGCGGTTGTCCCGCAGGCGATACAACCGCGAATCGCCCACATGCGCGATGGACATCCTGTTGTCGTGAAACAAACAGGCCACCACCGTCGTTCCCATGCCCTCACATTGCGGCTGAGTCTTCGACGTGTGGTAGATGATTTTGTTCGCTCTATGAATGGCGTCTCGCAAAATGATGGAGGGTCGCGTCAAGCCGGAATCGGGATCTCGCACGGAAAGGTCTTCGCGCATGACCGCATCGCGCACCAAGTTGATGATGGTCTTCACCGCGATGCCGCTCGCGACCTCGCCGGCATTGTAACCGCCCATGCCGTCGGCGAGCACGAAAAGTCCGATGTCGGCCTCGGTGCCGATCATGTCCTCGTTGTGCTCGCGAACCCTGCCGGTATCGGTGAGCGCAACGCTGGCGATTTTCCCCCGCAGACTCATGAACACATCATCGCTTCTGGTTGGACTGCACTGTCATTCATCACGGCGCACCGCTCGGTATCCTCGCCCTGCAATCTTCCAGGGCGGCGGCCATTTGTGCGCCCGAATCGAACCGGGCTTCGGGGGTCTTCGCCAGTGCCCGGTCGATCACGGCCTCGACACACTCGGGCAGGTCGGGCCGGTACGCACGCAATGGGGGATGCGGTGCCTCGGCGATCTGCTGCATCAGCCCGGTCATCGAGTCCGCGGTGAACGGCAGATGCCCGGTCAGCATCTGGAACAGGCTAACACCCAGGGAAAACAAGTCCGAGTGACCAGTCACAGTTCGTCCTTCGAGCTGCTCCGGCGACATGAACGACGGCGTGCCCAAGACGATGCCGGTGCGCGTGCTGCCGGCACCGGTCAGCCGTGCGATCCCGAAGTCGGTGATCTTGAGCACGTCGGTGCTCGGATCGAACATCAGGTTCGCCGGCTTGATGTCGCGGTGTACCACCTGTTGCTTGTGGGCGAAGCCAAGCGCTTCGGCGGTTCGCCCGATGACTTCCAGCACCTTGCGCGGCTCGAGCAGATTGTTGGCGGTTGCATATTCGCTCAAATGCCGACCTTTCAGATATTCCATCGCGATGTAGGCCAGACCCCGCTCCTCGCCGACGTCATAGATGGTGACGATGTTCGGGTGATTCAGGCGCCCGGCTGTCTCCGCCTCGCGGAAGAACCGCGAGCGCGCTTCGACCAATTCGGCATCGCTGAACTCGCTGGCGAGCGGGATGGCCTTGATGGCGACCAGGCGGTTGATGGCGGTATCGCGGCCGAGATAGACGGTGCCCATCGCACCGCGGCCGATTTCCCGTTCCAGATGGTAGCGACCGAGGCGCTGCAATTCCGCGCCGGCGGCTTCCGCCGGTGGCGCCGGGGTGGGGGGCTGGGCCACCGGCGTCGCCGGTGGAGCGGGCGGCGTCCGTACCGGCGCCGCGGCGGGTTTCGGTTTGCTCCGGTCGAGATCCATCAGTCGATTCAGCCGGCTGTTCACATCGCGATAGGCGTTGTCGATCCGCGCCAGATGGCGGTACACGGCGATGGCCTGGGTGTTCTTACCACGCTGTTCCAGCTGGCCGGCCAGCGCGTATAACTCCCCCAACACCATGGTATTCGGTTTGCGCCCCTTCAGTTCGGCAAACCGCTGTTCGAAGTTGTCGAGCAGACGCGCCGTGTCGGTGCTCTGCAGCGTCGCAGACTTGGGGGCCGGAATGACCGGCGAGACCGCCGTCCCGCGAGACCAGAAAAACATCACGCTGCCGGCGGCCACTGCGAGGAAGCCCGGGATCCACATCCAGGAATCGAAATTGACGAGAACTCGGAGCAACAAGTCAACTCCGAGTAGGCCGAAGCCGGTCAGTGAAGCGATCAGCCCGAGTTTGCGCATGCAATAGACATAATCCGACGTTACTAGCTCGTCAGTATAGGGGATCGGGCAACCATAGCAGCAATGCTAACCTCACAAAATCGAGGATAAGATCGACTCATGGCGAAGCTCAAAGAGGTTTTTGTATGTCAGAACTGCGAAGCCCCTTCGCCCAAATGGCAGGGGCAATGTCCTGGGTGCGGTGAGTGGAATACGCTGCTCGCCGAAATGCTGCCGGCCGTGCGCGCCGCCGGCAAGAGCGCACCGCGCAGCGCACGCGCAGATGCGTCGACGTCCCTGGCTGCCGAGGCCAGCGTCCATGAGGAGCGGCTGACCACCGGCTCCGCGGAACTCGACCGCGTGCTCGGCGGGGGTCTGGTGTTGGGCTCGGTGACCTTGATCGGCGGCGACCCGGGCATCGGCAAATCCACGCTGATGCTGCAGGCTGCCGCGGCACTCAATACACTCGGACCCGTGCTCTATGCCACCGGGGAGGAATCTCTGAACCAGGTGGCGCTGCGCGCACGCCGCCTCGGGCTGGCAGAGGCGACCGCGCGGTTGATCGCGGCGACCGGCGTGGAGGAGATCGTCACGGTGGCGGGCAGCCTAGGGGCCCGCGTGCTGATCGTGGATTCCATCCAGACCATGCATTCGGAACGCATCGAATCCGCGCCGGGGGCGGTTGCACAATTACGCGAGTGCACGGCCGAGTTGGTGCGGTTCGCGAAGGCCAGCGGCACCGCGGTGCTGTTGGTCGGTCACGTCACCAAGGAGGGCCAGATCGCCGGTCCGCGCGTGCTCGAGCACATGGTGGACACCGTGCTGTATTTCGAGAGCGACACCGGCAGCCGCTTTCGCGTGCTGCGCTCAGTCAAAAACCGTTTCGGTGCCGCCAACGAGATCGGTGTATTTGCGATGGCGGAGCACGGCTTGCGCGAGGTGACGAACCCCTCGGCGATTTTTCTCTCGCGTCATGCCGAACCCGTCTCGGGCAGCGTCATCACCGTGATGCGCGAGGGGACCCGGTCGCTGCTCATCGAAGTGCAGGTGCTGGCGGACGCGAGTCTCGGCAGCAATCCGCGACGCGTGGCGGTCGGCATCGACGGCAACCGCCTGACCATGCTGCTCGCCGTCGCGCATCGTCACGCCGGGCTGTTGCTCGGCGGTCAGGACGTGTTCGCCAACGTGGTCGGCGGAGTGCGCCTCGCCGAGACCGCCGGAGATCTTGCCATCGTCCTGGCCGCCCGCTCCAGCTTGCAGGACGTGCCGCTGCCGAATTCATTGATCGTGTTCGGCGAACTCGGCCTCGCGGGCGAAATCAGGCCGGTGCCGTTCGGCGAGGAGCGGCTGCGCGAGGCGGCGAAACACGGCTTCAAGCTCGCCTTGGTGCCCGAGGCGAACGTGCCGAAGGTCCTGCCTGCGGGCATGACGGTGCGCGGCGTTACGCGACTGAATCAGGCATTGGATGCGTTTTGACCAGGCCGCACACGTCGCGCAGCGCGGCCAGCGAGGGCCAGCCATAGGCCACTTCGTGGAGCTTTGCGTGTTCGCGCACGTCGGTTCTCTCGCCGAGGATGTGCCCGCCGCAACGTTCGTAGAAGCCGCGCGCGCGGGCATTGTCGCGCAGCACCCAGAGGCTCGCCGCCGCGAAGCCCCGGCTGAGCAGATCGGCCGCCAGCGCGTGCAGCAGTGACGCGCCCTGTCCACGCCGCTGTACCGCGCGCAGCAGATAGATGGAACTGACTTCACCGTCGAAGCCCCGAGCGGCGAGTTCGGGCGAGCGCTGCGCGCAGCAGGAACCGAAGCCGACCAAGCGGTGGTCGATCTCGACCACATAAGCGACCGCGGCGTTGAACGCGGCGGGCTCGGTCAAGATCCGGCCCCAAACCGCCTTGCCGCGCTCCACCGTGAATGCCGCCAAAGTCGCCGCCGGCACCAGCCCGTCGTAGCTTTCGTGCCAACAGGCGACATGGATTTGGGCGAGGTCCGCCACATCGGCCACGCTGGCCTGCCGGATGGTGCTCATGGTGCCCCCGGCGGGCGGATTCTCACGGTCTTGATCGCGTTCTCCCCGGTCTGCAGCACTTCGAGCATGTAATCCGCGAGCTTCAGGGTGGTTCCCGGCTCGGGAATGGTCTCGAGAAATTCGACGATCAGGCCGTTCAAGGTTTTCGGTCCGTTGGTCGGCAGGTTCCAGCGCATCGAGCGGTTCAACGCACGAATCGTGGTGGACGCGTTCGCGACGTAGCTGCCGTCGGCTTCACGGTGCACATCCTTGTGCATCATGGTGGCCGGATCGGTGGTGAACTCGCCGACGATCTCCTCGAGGATGTCTTCCAGCGTGACCAGCCCCTGGATGTCGCCGTATTCGTCGACCACGAACGCCATCCGGCGCCGGTCGCGTTGAAAATTGAGCAGCTGCATGTTCAACGTGGTGCCGGACGGGACGAAGTAGGCATCGCGCGAATTCGAGGCCTCGATCAGACCGTCACGATCGAGCCGGCCGCGCGCCAGCTCGTGCACCACGCGCTTCATGTGCAGCACGCCGATGATGTGATCGATCTCGCCCTCGTACACCGGCAACCGCGTGTGCTGACTCTGACGCAGCTGTTCGAGCACCTTGTCCCAATCATCGTCCACATCGATGCCGACGATCTCGGTGCGCGGCACCATGATGTCCTCGACCGTGGCATTTTCGAGGTCCAAGATGCTGACCAGCATCTGTTGGTGACGATGCGGAATCATCGCGCCGGCTTCGGCGACCACGGTGCGCAACTCCTCGCTGCTCAAGGAATTCGAGACCTGTTGCTGGGAGGAGCCCAGGACGCGCAGCACGCCGTTCGCCAGCAGATTGGTCGCCCAGACGAACGGATACAGGACAAGGAGCAGCGGCGTATAGACGTAGGCGGCGGGCAGCGCGAGGCGTTCCGGATGCACCGCGCCGTAAGTCTTCGGCGCCACCTCGCAGAAGATCAGCAACACCAAGGTCAGGGTGACGGCGCCGGCGGCTACCATGAACTCGCCGCCCAGGCGCAGCGCTATGAAGCCCACCAGCATCGGCGCCGTCACGTTCGCGATGGTGCTCAACAGCAGGATGAGGCCGATCAGCCGGTCGGGTTTGGCGAGCAGCGCCTCCGCTAACCGCGCGCCGCGATTACCCGCATTGGCCTGATGCCGCAGCCGATAACGGTTCAGGCTCATGAGGGCCGTTTCGCTGCCGGCGAAGAATGCGGCGAGAACCAGGAGCAGCGCCAACGCCGCAAATAAGACGCCAAGCGGGGGGGAAGTCATCGGCCAGGCTCCTCAACCCCAGTGCCGACCGAGCAGCGTTTCGAGCACGAACTTCGAGCCGAAATAGGCGAGGGTCAGAAAGGCGAAGCCGCTCAAGGTCCAGCGCACCGCCGAGCGGCCGCGCCAGCCATAGCGGATGCGCCCGACCAACAGGGTGGCGAAGATCACCCAGGCGATCAGCGACAACACCGTCTTGTGGATCAGGTGTTGCTCGAACAAGTTGGTCACGAACACGAATCCGGTCACCAGCGCGAGCGTGAGCAACGCGAAACCGGTGCCGATCAGCCTGAACATGACTTTCTCGAGCGCGTCGAGCGGCGGCAGGGTACTCGGCAGGTCGGAGAGCCGCCGCAGGCGCAGCCGCTTGTCCAAGAACACGAGCAACAGCGCGGTGACGGCGGCGGCGAACAACACCGCCGCCGCGCCCATGGACAACAGTATATGTGCGGTCAGCGCCACGCCGGGCGCGTTCTCTTCGGTATAGGTGCGTCCCGAACCGGTACAGGCGGCGCCGAACGCGGCACTGAACAGCAGGATGCCGCCGAGCACGCGGTTCTGGCGTTCGATCGACATCACGCAGGCGAGTACCGCGAGCGTCCAGGCGAGCAGTGACAACGCTTCCAACAGGCCGATCGAGAGTGCCGGCTCGGCGCGCATCATGTGCACGATGGCGTCGGTGTGCGCGAATATCGCGGCGAACGTCAACGCCCAGGCGACCGGAGTCAAGCGCGGGTTGCCGGCATTTCGCAGCATCACCCACGCACTGGCGGTGTAGAGCAGATACAGGGTTATGGCAACGATCACGTGGCGCAAATCATGACACAAGGCGGCAAGACCGCCTAGCGGGCCGGTGCTCGCGACGCTACAATCCGCGCATGTTCGATCGCCTCACCTCCGGCTTATCTTCCGCCCTGAAGGCACTGTCCGGTCGCGGCCATTTGAGCGAGGACAACATCGCCGACACCGTGCGTCAGGTGCGCCTCGCGCTGCTCGATGCCGACGTCGCGCTGCCGGTGGTCAAGAGCTTCACGGAGGCGATCAAGGCACGCGCCATCGGCGTCGAAGTGGCGAAGAGCCTGACACCCGGGCAGGCATTCATCAAAGTCGTGCACGAGGAACTCATCCGATTGATGGGTGATGCCAGCACGGGTCTCAACCTACGCGCACAGCGCCCCGTGGTCGTGATGCTGGCCGGGCTGCAGGGTGCAGGCAAGACCACGACCGCCGGTAAACTCGCGCGCTGGCTGATCGAAAAGCAGCACAAGAAAGTCCTGATGGTCAGCACCGACGTGTATCGTCCGGCGGCCATCTTGCAGCTGCAAACGCTGGCGTCCCAGGTGGGGGCGGGATTTGCGCTGGGCGATGCGAGCGAAAAGCCGGTGGCGATCGCCAAGCGCGCCTTGACCGAGGCGACGCTCCAGGCTTACGACGTGCTGCTGCTCGACACGGCGGGGCGCCTGCACGTCGATGCCGAGATGATGGCCGAAGTCCAAGAGCTCGAATCCGCCATCAATCCGCACGAGCGGCTGTTCGTGGTCGACAGCATGGCGGGTCAGGACGCGGTGAATGCGGCCAAGGCCTTCAATGAGGCGCTGAATCTTACCGGCGTGATTCTCACCAAGGCCGACGGCGACGCCCGGGGCGGCGCCGCCTTGTCGGTCCGGCAGGTGACCGGTAAACCGATTTTGTTCGTGGGGACAGGCGAGAAGTCCGAGGCGCTGGAGTTGTTCCAGCCAGAGCGGATTGCCTCCCGCATCTTAGGCATGGGCGACGTGTTGTCGCTGGTCGAGCAGGTACAGGGTCAGGTCGATCAGGAAAAAGCCGAGAAACTCGCCAAGAAGATCAGCAAGGGCAAGTCGTTCGATCTGGCGGATCTGCGCGACCAATTGAGCCAGCTGCAGAAAATGGGCGGCATGTCGGCGCTGCTCGACAAGCTGCCCGCCCAGATGCAGGCCAATGCCGCGGCCGCGGCCGGGGCGGTGGACGCGAAGACGCTCAAGCGCCAAATGGGCATCATCGATTCGATGACGCCGCGCGAGCGTCGGCGCCCGGAAATGATTGACGGCTCACGCAAACGACGCATCGCAGCAGGGTCCGGCGTCCAGCTGCCGGAGGTCAACCGGCTGCTGAAACAGTTCGATCACATGCAAAAAACCATGAAAAAGCTCGCCAAGGGCGGAATGCTCAAAAACATGATGCGCGGCATGGGCGGCCGACTGCCGCCTGGATTTGGCCGATAAAGTTGCTCTGGAGCGACGGGTTCCATACAATTGGCGGCTAGGCTTTGCAAGGTGAATTAACGATGGTGACGATCCGTTTGACTCGACGCGGTGGTAAGAAGACCCCGTTCTATCACGTGGTGGTGACCGACAGCCGCAAGCGTCAGGGCGGCACCAGCCTTGAGAGCGTCGGATTATTCAATCCCGTGGCGCGTGGCGCCGAGGTCAAGCTGCGGATGAACGTCGAGCGCATCGAGCATTGGGTGTCGAAAGGCGCGCACATGTCGGATCGCGTGAAGTTCCTGCTGACGTCCTATCGCAAACAGGCCGCGTAAAGGCTTCGTTACCGAAGGCGCATGCGATGGGCGGCGATTCTTCTGCGCTCATCGAACTCGGGGTGATCGGTGCACCGTTCGGCGTGCGTGGCTGGGTCAAGATCCGTTCCTTTACCGATCCGCCTGAACGTTTGTTGACCCACCGGGTGGTGCAACTCGGATTGAACGGTGCGTGGACGGCGTACAGGATCGAAGCCACCGGCCGAAGCGCGGGGCGGCTGACGGCGAAATTGGTCGGGATCAACGACCGCGATCAGGCACAAGGGTTGCGCGGGGCGCACGTGTGCGTGCCGCGCAGCGAGTTACCGCGCGGTGACGACAAGGACTATTACCGGGCTGACCTCATCGGCTGCGAGGCATTGAATCTGGCCGGTGTCCGCTTGGGATTGATCGCGCATTTCGTGGAGATGCCGGCGCAGGTGTTGATGGTCATCCGCGGCGACCGCGAAGACGATCGGGAATATTGGGTGCCGGCCATGCCACCGCATTTGCGGCGGGTGGATCTCGGCGCGCGGCGGGTGATCGTCGATTGGGACGCTGCGGCGAGCGGCGGGGTCCGCGAAGGAACGCCGGGCTGATCCGCCTGGGATTGAGTATGCAGATCGCGGTGGTTTCGTTGTTCCCGGTCATGCTGCGTGACGCGTTGAGGCACGGCGTGCTCGGGAGGGCGATCGAGCGCGGACTTTTGGCAGTCGGCTGTTTTGATCCGCGGGATCATGCCACCGACGTGCACCGCACGGTCGATGACCGACCCTATGGTGGGGGTCCCGGCATGGTGCTGAAGGTGGAACCTTTGCGCGGGGCGGTGCGGGACGCGCTGGCCAGCGTGCCGCCGGGTAGCCGCCGGGTGTATTTGGGCGCTGACGGGCGCCGCTTCGATCAACCCGTGGCGCGCGCTGCGTGTGGCTGGCCCGGGTTGGTTTTGGTGGCGGGTCGTTACGAAGGTGTCGATGAGCGTTTCATCGAGACCGAAATCGACGAGGTGTGGTCGATTGGCGATTATGTGCTGTCCGGTGGCGAATTGCCGGCGCTGGTGGTGATCGATGCGATTGCGCGTCTGCTCCCCGGCGTGCTCGGCAGCGCCGAGTCGGCGGTGCAGGAATCGTTCAGCGACGGTTTGCTGGATTGGCCGCATTACACGCGGCCGCCGACGCTCGGTGAACACCCGGTGCCGGCGGCGTTGACGTCGGGTGATCATGCGGCGATTCAGCGCTGGCGCTTGCGCCAGGCGCTGGGCCGGACTTGGTTGCGCCGGCCCGAGCTGCTCGAGAAGCGGGGCATGAGCGGCGAGGAGCGGCAACTTTTGGAAGAATTCAAGATCGAACAGACGAGGGCAGGAAAATGAACAAGGTCATCCAGGCATTGAACAGCGAGCGCTCGACGCGCAAATTTCCGGAATTCAATCCGGGCGACACCATCATCGTGCAGGTCAAGGTGGTGGAGGGCGATCGCGAGCGCGTTCAGGCCTACGAAGGTGTGGTGATCGCGATCAAGAATCGCGGCCTTAATTCATCGTTCACCGTGCGCAAGATTTCGCACGGCGAAGGCGTCGAGCGGGTGTTCCAAACCCACAGCCCGTCGATCAGCGAAGTTGCCGTGAAGCGGCGCGGTGCGGTGCGTCGCGCGAAGCTCTACTACCTGCGCGATCTGTCCGGCAAAGCCGCGCGCATCGACGAGAAGCTCTGACCGCCGGTTGCGAATGAGTTTCAGGACGGCTGTTGCGGGGTTTTTCGGGCTGATATGGCGCATCCTCGACGGTGTCCGCAAGACCCTCTCGCTGATCGTCCTCTTGGTGCTCTTCGGCTTCATCGTGGCGGCGCTGCATACCTCGGTGCCGGTGGTGCCGCGCTCGGCCGCGCTGGTGGTCGCCCCCGAGGGGGAACTGGTGGAGCAACTGTCGACCGATCCGGTGCGCCGCGCGTTCGGCCAGGCATCGGGCGGTCCGGCCCCCGAGACGCTGCTCAAGGACGTCATCGACTCCATCCAGTCCGCGAGGGGTGATGCACGCATCAAGCTGATCGTGCTCGACCTCGGCAATCTCGCGCCATCCGGCCTCTCGAAGCTGCAGGAGATCGGCGCCGCGCTGCGCGAGTTTCGTGCGTCCGGCAAACGTGTGGTGGTCGCCGCCGATTCGATGGACCAAACGCAATATTACCTCGCCGCCCAGGCGGGTGAGGTATATCTCGATCCTCTGGGTCTGGTCTACGTCGACGGCTTCAGTTACTACCGCATGTTCTTGAAGGATGCGATCGACAAACTGGGCGTCGACGTGAACGTGTTTCGCGCCGGCACGTTCAAGAGCTACACCGACCAATACTCGCGCAGCGACATGGCGCCCTCCGAACGTGAAGAGAGTGCGGTGTGGCTCGAGACGCTGTGGAACGCGTATCAACAGGATGTCACGCGGGCCCGCTCGCTGCCTGCCAATGCGCTCAACGAGTACATTGCGGACGAGCCGGCGGCGCTGGCGGCGGTCAGCGGCGACGCCGCCAAGCTGGCGTTGCAGCGCGGACTGGTGACGGCGTTGAAGAGCCGGCGCCAGCTCGCGGATGAGTTGAAGGGCTTGGTGGGCGAGGATACGGACAGCCATTCGTTCAACGCCATCGGGATGTCCCAATATCTGCTGGCGCTGCGCTCCAAACACATCTTGAAATCGAAGTCCGATTCGCGTGTAGGCATCGTGGTGGCCGCCGGCGAAATACTCGACGGTCATCAGCCGCCGGGGTCGATCGGCGGTGAAAGCACCGCGGATCTGTTGCGTCAGGCGCGTTACGATTCCGGCATCAAGGCGGTGGTGCTGCGCATCGACAGTCCGGGCGGCAGCATGTTCGCGTCCGAGCAGATCCTGCGCGAGGTGAAGTCGCTGCGTAAGGTCGGCAAGCCGGTGGTCGTGTCGATGAGCACGTACGCCGCCTCGGGCGGGTACTACATCGCCGCGGCGGCCAATCAGATCTTCGCCAGCCCGACCACGCTCACCGGTTCGATCGGCGTGTTTTCGGTGATCCCCACGTTTCAGCGCACGCTGGAGAAATTCGGTGTGAAGGTCGATGGCATCGGCACCACGCCGCTCGCCGGCGACATGCAGCTCGATCGCGCGCTCACCCCGGCGACCCGCCAGATTCTGCAGAGCTCCGTCGACCATGCGTACGGCGAATTCTTGCTGCGCGTGAGCGAGGGACGCAAGAAGTCGGTGGACGACGTGGACAAGATCGCGCAAGGCCGCGTCTGGGCGGGCGCCGATGCGCAGCGGATCGGCCTGGTCGATCACTTGGGCGGCCTGAAGGACGCCACCGAGGCCGCGGCGAAGCTCGCCGAACTCGGCGGAAACTTCGACGTCGACTACCTCGAATCGGAATTGAGTTTGCGCGAGCAGTTACTCATGCAGTTTCGCTCGGGAGCCGTGCGCCTCGCGCATGCGATGGGCCTGGTGGCGCCGCGCAGCGAGGCCGAAGCGGTGCTCGATCCGTTGCTCGAACAGGCGCGGGCCATTGCCAGACTCAACGATCCCCGCGGACTCTACGCTTATTGCTGGTGCAGCGAACCGAAGGGCCTGCGCCACGCGCTGGCGGGCCGCTAGATGGCGAAGGCTTACTGGATCAGTGTGTACCGGCAGGTGACCGAGCCTGGAAAGTTGGCGGCCTATGCGAAGCTGGCAGGCCCGGCGATCGAGGCCGGCGGCGGCCGCTTCCTGGCGCGAAGCACCGCCACGCGGGCCTATGAAGCCGGCATGCTGGAGCGGGTCGTGGTCATCGAATTCGATTCGGTGGAAGCGGCGGTGGCGACGCACGACAGTCCGGCCTACCAGGCGGCGCTCAACGCCTTGGACGGTGGCGCGGAGCGCGACCTCAGAATCGTTCCCGGAATCTAGCAGCCTGCTAGAGCGCCGACCAGTCGAGTACGATCTTGCCGGACTTGCCGGAATTCATGATCTCGAAGCCTTCGATGTAGTCATTCACGCCGAGACGATGCGTGATGACCGGTCGCACGTCGAGGCCGCTTTGCAGCATGCTCGCCATCTTGTACCAGGTCTCGAACATCTCCCGGCCATAGATCCCCTTGATGACCAGGCCCTTGAAAATTACCTGGTTCCAGTCGATGGCGGTCTCGCCGGGCGGTATGCCCAACATCGAAATGCTGCCGCCATGGTTCATGGTGCGCAGCATTTCGCGCAGCGCCGCCGCATTGCCCGACATCTCGAAGCCCACGTCGAAGCCTTCTTCCATGCCGAGCTCGCGCATCGCCTCGTCGAGCGACTGGCGCGCCACGTTGAGGGTCTTGGAGGCGCCCATGGACGCGGCGAGTTCCAGCCGATAGTCGTTGACGTCGGTGATGACGATGTGCCGCGCACCGCAGTGGCGCGCGATGGCCACGGCCATGATGCCGATCGGGCCCGCGCCGGTGATGAGCACGTCTTCGCCGACGACATTGAACGCGAGCGCGGTGTGGGTCGCATTGCCGAACGGGTCCAAGATGGATGCGACTTCATCGTCGATCGCCGTCGGCAGCTTGAATACATTGGCGGCAGGGATGGTCAGGTACTCGGCGAAGGCGCCGGCGCGGTTGACCCCGACCCCCGACGTATTGCGGCACAGATGACGCCGTCCGGCACGGCAATTGCGGCAGTGACCGCAGGTGATGTGCCCTTCGCCGGAGACCCGGTCGCCGGTGCTGAAGCCGCGCACTTCGCTGCCCAGCTCGACGATTTCGCCGGAATATTCGTGGCCCACCGCCATGGGCACCGGCACCGTTTTTTGTGCCCACGCGTCCCAGTTATAGATGTGCATGTCGGTGCCGCAGATCGCCGAGCGATGCACTTTGATGAGCACGTCGTTGTGACCCACGGCAGGCTCCGGCACATCCTGCATCCAGATTCCGGGTTCGGCTCGAGCTTTGACCAGCGCTTTCATGAAGGCCTCTAGTGGATGATGCCGAGTTCGCGCCCGGCGCGGGCAAAGACCTCGACCACACGATCGAGTTGGGCGGTGGTGTGGGCCGCATTCATCTGGGTGCGGATGCGCGCCTTGCCGTGCGGCACGACGGGGAAGGCGAAGGCGACGACGTACACGCCGTCGGCCTGGCAGCGCTCGGCCAGCTTCACCGCCAGGGGCGCTTCGCCCAGCATGATCGGAATGATGGGGTGCTCGCCGGGCAGCAGCGCGAAGCCGAGCGACTGCATCTGGGTGCGGAAATAGCGTGCGTTGGCGTGTACCTGGTCGCGCAGCGCCGGCGAGCTCTCGAGCAGGTCGAGCACCTTCAAGGTGGCCGCGGCCACCGGCGGGGCGATGCTGTTCGAAAACAGATACGGGCGCGAACGCTGACGCAGCCAGGCGACGATTTCCCGGCGCGCGGCGACGTAGCCGCCGCTGGCGCCGCCCAATGCCTTGCCGAGCGTACCGGTCATGATGTCGACCCGTGCCATCACGCCCGTCAATTCGTGCGAGCCGCGGCCATTCGCGCCGATGAAGCCGGTGGCATGCGAGTCGTCGACCATGACCAGCGCGCCGTACCGCTCGGCCAGATCGCAAATCTGTTTGAGCTTCGCGATCGAGCCGTCCATCGAGAACACGCCGTCGGTGGCGATCAAGCGCACGCGCGCGCTTTGCGAATCCTTGAGCGCAGTCTCCAGCTCGTCCAGGTCATTGTTGGCGTAACGCAGGCGCCGCGCCTTGCACAGGCGGATGCCGTCGATGATGCTGGCATGATTCAGCGAGTCACTGATGACGGCATCATTTTCATCGAGGAGCGTTTCGAACAGACCGCCGTTGGCGTCGAAACACGACGAATACAGAATCGTGTCCTCCATCGACAGATACGCGGAGAGTCGCTCCTCGAGTTCGCGGTGCACGCTCTGCGTGCCGCAAATGAAGCGCACCGACGCAACGCCGTACCCGTAGCGCGCGAGCGCGTCGTGGGCGGCCGCGACCACGGCCGGGTGATTGGCAAGACCCAAGTAATTGTTCGCG
>Ga0116228_10003204_pt1 | contig 14342 bp, 13 predicted proteins | sample S1TSphfallax_2_FD_89694 | JGI IMG/M metagenome (GOLD analysis project Ga0116228, IMG submission 89694) | Host-associated microbial communities from peat moss isolated from Minnesota, USA - S1T2_Fc - Sphagnum fallax MG | ecosystem: Host-associated > Plants > Peat moss > Unclassified | place... | reverse complement strand
TTACGCGGATGCGCCGGACGGGTTTTTGGTGGGCGGTTTTGTGGCCGCGCACACGCAAAGGCTGGGGCTGCTGTTGGCGCACCGGCCGGGGTTTGTCGCGCCAACCGTGGCGGCGCGGTCTCTGGCGACTTTGGACCGGTTAAGCGATGGGCGGCTGGCCGTGCATATCATCTCCGGCGGCGATGATGCGGACCAGCGGCGCGACGGCGATTTTTTAGGCAAGGATGACCGCTATGCGCGGACGGATGAGTATGTCGGGATTTTGAAAGAGCTCTGGACCCGCCAGGGGAGCGTGGATCATGAAGGAAAATTCTACCGGTTTGAAAACGCCGCCACATCCGTGCGCTGCGTGCAGATCCCGCATATCCCGATTTATTTCGGCGGCGCCAGCCCGGCGGCGATTGAGGTTTCCGCGAAACATGCGGATGTTTTTGCTCTGTGGGGCGAAACCCATGCGCAGGTGAAGGAAATTACCGCGCGGGTGCGCGCCGCCGCCGCGGCGCGGGGACGAAAAATCCGGTTCAGCCTCTCGTTCCGGCCGATTTTGGCGGCAACCGAGGCGGCGGCCTGGGCGCGGGCGGCGAAAATATTGGAGGAGACAAAGCGCGTTGGCGGGCAGGGCTGGCTGGGGCCGAACAAGGGCGCGCCGGCGAATGAGGGATCGCGCCGGCTGCTGGAAGCGGCGGCGCAAGGCGAGCGGTTGGACCGCTGCTTGTGGACCGGCATCGCCGCCGCAACCGGCGCGCGCGGCAACACCACCGCGCTGGTGGGCACGCCGGCGCAGGTGGCGGAGGCGTTGCTGGATTACTGGAAACTCGGCGTTTCGACCTTTTTGATCCGGGGCTTTGATCCGCTGGAGGATGCGGCCCATTACGGCGAAACCCTGCTGCCGCTGACTCGCGAACTGGTTGCGCGCGAAACAGCGAAGGCGGAGCGGGTCCCGGCGTACGGCCTACCGGGGTAATCGGGATCGCGCGGCTTTTTGGATTCGGGGGTTGGCAGTTGCGGGATTTGAGACGGGACGGCCAGGGCGGTTTGATATCTCGTGAGCGAACTGCCCGATCAACTCGGGTGGCGGCCATGACGTGGAGAGGGCGGCGGGTCAGTCTCATCGCGCACTGGTATGAGTCTGCGAATTTCGAGACTTGCCGTGCCCGCGGTCATAGCCGCAGGCCCCGGGCTTTCAGCAGCGGCAGAACCGTCTTGCCGAACAGCGCGAGATCCGGCGCGAAATCAAAAAAACTCAACTGCACGCCGTCGATCCCGGCCGCTTTCAAACGCGCGATGCTGGCCGCTATTTTTTCCGGGCCGCCGATGATCTGGATATTGCCGCCACCCAGGCCGCGCTGGCGGTCCTTGTCAAAATTCTTTCGCTCCGCCCAGGCATGCGCGTCGCTATGGAATTTCCCGGCGTGAAAGCCGGTGGGTTGGGATTGCGCGACGATGGCATCCGCGTAGGATTCGGCGGCCGTATCCGTTTCAGCCAAAATCACTAACGGGTTGATGATGGTTTTAATATCCCGGCCATTTGCCGCCGCCTTCACCTTCGTAACATGGGCGGGAAGTGCTGCCATCGCGGTCTCAAACTCGGTGCCGGTGGGGCTGCTGATGAACACGATGTCCGAATGCCGCGCCGCGAATTCGATCCCGGCATCCGAGCCCGTGGCGTTCACCAGAATCGGCCGGCCAAAAAGCGGTTTTGGCGTGATGTAGCCATCCTTCAGCCGCCAGGATTCGCCGGTGTAGGAAAAATTCTCATCCGCCGCCCAGAGGTGCTGCACCACGCCCAGAAACTCGTCGGCCAGCTCGTAGCGGCGGTCATGCTCGATGCGCGGCCAGCCGAACATTTCATGCTCGACGGCGCGGTGGCCGGTGACGACATTCACGCCCCACCGGCCTTTGGAAATATGGTCGAGCGTGGCGCCGAACTTGGCGAAATGCAGCGGGTGCCAGGGGCCATATAAAACATGCACCGTCGAAATCAGCAGGATGCGGGAGGTGACGGCGGCGAGTGCTGCGACCGTCATAAAACTGTCGAGCGCCTGGCCGTCCTGCACCTCGTTATAGCCGCCTTTGGGCAGCCATTGGGCGAGGCCGAAGACGATGTCGAACCCAAAATCCTCCGCCTGGCGCGCAAGTGCTGCGTTGTAGTCAAACGTCCATGTCGTGCTGCGCGGCAGGGTGGAGGCGGTCCAGCCGCCCGATTGGATGGGGAGAAAAAGCCCCAGCATCATGGGCTGGCGCAGCGCGCGTGAAAGCGGGCTTGCCGCAAATGTTGACGGTGCCCCTGGTTTTATCAATGGCGGGTGGAGGGCTAAGTCCACGTTTACACCAGCCCATGCCGCGGCGGCGCGGTATCGTTGAGATACCAATTGCCGATGACGTTGTATTTCCACCGTACCGGGTCGTGCAGGGTATGCACCCGCGCATTGCGCCAATGCCGGTCGTATTTTTGGTCCGCCAGCGTGGTTCTTGTGCCGCCGAGTTCGAAAAGCACGCTGCTCGCCTCCAGGGCAATGTTGGTGGTGAGGACTTTCGCCTCCGCGACGGCGACGGAGGCTTCGGCCACTGTCCTGTCGCTGGGTTCGGCGATGGCGCGGTCCACAAAGCCGCCGGCCCGGTAGAGCAAAGCCTGGGCGGCGTGCAGATCAATCTCCAAACGGCCGATTTTCGCGATCGTATAAGGGTCTTCCGCCGCGTGTTTCTGCGCCGCATCGCGCCAGGGGCGGGCGATGGTGCGCACAATTTCCTTGGTGTCCTCAAGCGCACTCACGGCGATGCCGGAATCGATGGCGGCCTGGATGAGTTGCGCCACCGCCCCGTTGGCGATCGGCCGTTCGGAAGCAAGGTAGATCGGAAGCACGTCTTCATCGGGCACAAAGACGTCTTCTAGAATCACGGTGCCGCTGGCGGTGGTGCGCTGGCCGAAGCTGGACCAGTCATCCGTCACGGTCAGTCCGGGCGCATCCTTCGGCACAATCGCCGTCAGCCGCCGGTTGGCTTCGTCCACCGCGCCGACGGAGACAAAATCCGCGAACAGCGCGCCGGTGGAATAGAATTTTTGCCCATTGATGCGGTAGCCGCCCTCCACTTTGCGCATGCTCGTTGTGAATATATGCGCGGCGTTGGAGGACATTTCCGCCAACGCATTGCCGAAGCGGGCACCACGCAGAACATCGCCGAATTTCTTCTCCTGCTGCGCCGGCGTTCCTACGGCGCGGATCTGGAACATCACGCTCAGATGGTTCTGCGGGATCTGCCCGAGGGAAGCATCCGCGGCGGAAATGATTTCGGTCACCTTGGCGACGGTTTTGTAGGAAACATCGGCGCCGCCGAACGCGGCCGGCACGGTGATCGCCCAGAGGCCGGATTGCGAAAATGTCTGCACCTCCGCGAACGGCAAAAGCCGCTCGCGGTCCCGCCGCGCGGCGCCCTCGGCAAATTCGGCGGCCAGTCGGTGGGCGATTTCCAGCGCTTCGGCATCGCTTGCCACAACATGCGCGGCTGGGCTGGACGCCCCCGTGCTCAAATCCGGTGTTATTTGGCCTGACAAAGCATATTCCTTCAACAGTTCAAGGCAATGGCGGGCAGCCGAAATTTGTCGGCTGAACCCGCCTGCTTAAGCCGTTTCGGCCGAAACCGCTTCCGGCCGGAGCCGTTTCCGGCCAGAGCCGTTTCCTGCGGGCGTTACGCCGCCTTTTGCTGGTTCGACGCCTGCGGCGTCCAGGATGTTGTAACTTCCACGCCGCTGCGGCGGAAAAGCTGGGTGACGGGGCAGCGCCGCTCCACCTCGCTGCCGAAATGCGCGAAGGCATCGGGCGCCGCATCGGTTTCGATGGCGACATCCAGGGTGAGGCGGGTGAAATTGCTCACCCCTTCCGCGCCGGTGGCCAACACGGTCGGGTCAAGCTTGGCATCCACTTTCACGGTGAACTGGCCGAGGGTAAGGCCCAAGTCTCGCGCCACGATCTGCGAGGTCACCTGCGTGCATGAGGTCAGTGCGGCAAGCGCATAGGCCAGCGGGCTGGGCGCCGAATCATGGCCGCCGAAGGCGGGGTGGGCGTCGGTCTGGATCACGTGATGCGTGCCGTCTTCGCGAACGGTCTGCGCGACGCCGCTGCCCTCACCGGTCAGCCGGAATGTCACGAGATTAGTCATGGGCGTTCTCCTTCAAATGACGCAATCGTTTAACAGGACAGCCCTATTATTTCAATAGTAAATTAATAGGATTAGTTCCAACGAGACGCGAGGGCGCTCTTTCTGCCGGCTAATGTTTCGTGGACAGGCCGGAAACGGCCTCGTGACGCGCGGGTTCGACGGCAAGAGTTTTTTCGAAAACTCTATGATCGTCCTTAGTGTCATGCATTGGCGGCGGCGGCGCGTCCAGCACCCGGCAGGAATTGGCGCTGGACCGGTGAAAACGGGGCAATGCCCACAGAACAAGGCTCTTCGACGATTCAGCGGCCATGGCACACTCCGGAGGACCAGGCGCCCACGGCGCCTTTCGGATATTCTACATATAAAACTACTAAATTACTAGAGTTAATATAGGTCGCGCATCGGGTGAGCGCGCCGATCACCGCTCGCTAAGTTTTAGCGCCGTCCTTCAGCCCCAAATTCGCGTCAACCTTGCTCCGCAACCCCTCCAGGGCCATTTCGGAGACCGGATCGATTGCCTCGACCATCGTCAGCAAGGTGTCGCAGACGCCTCGGAGCGCCCAGAGAAAGGCGTCCTCGACCTGGCTGCCGGAGAGCACATGGTGCAATCTTGCGGCGTGTTCGGCGTGGCCGGCTTCATCCAGTTGCTGGGCGAATTTTTGCGCATCTTCGCGTACTTCATCGTTCATCGTCTGACACTCCTAACCAGCCGTTTGGAATTGAAATCACTTACCTCGTTTCCATAGAACCAAATCCGATTTCGAGGTATGACTTCAAGTCCTCAGCAATCAACCGCTGAGCCAGCGCAGCACCTCCATTATCATGCATCTTTCAGTTTGTCTTACCGCAGGCGGCGATATATTTACGGGCGGTGCGCGGACCTCGCCTGTTCATTGCCTCCTCATTGGCGGCGTCGTGCCAAGGAAGCAAGACCTTTGCATGCCCCTGGTTTTCCAGACAAGTTAAACCGGCACCTGGTTCACGGCAGAGGAGCGAAACATGACAACGCCAGAGAATGACCCCGCTCCGGCCGGGACGTGGTTGCGATCGGAGGGTTCTGAAATGGCCACCGGTCAAAAATACGCCAGCCTGGTGGCGGCGCTGCTGCTGATCATCGGGGCACTCTTTACGCTGCGGGAATTTCTGCCGGCCCTCGCCTGGACCGTGATCTTCGCGATTGCGCTGTGGCCGTTATTCCAAAGTCTGGCGGCCCGTTGGCCCCGGCACCGGCGGGAGCTTTTGCCAGGCTTGTTGATTCTGGCCGTCATTCTCGTTTTTGTCCTGCCGGTCATCCTCATTGCCATTCCTCTGGCCGATGATGCGCATGCCGCGGCGCAATGGGTGGCGCAGGTCCAGCAATCCGGCCTGGCGGCGCCGCAGTTCCTTGGTCACTTGCCTGACGGTAATCAATTGACCTCGCTATGGCAGCAAAAGCTCAGCCAGCCTGGCCAGATATCCGTCCTGACCAAAGGGGCCATACAGGGTGGTGGCGCCAAGGCGGCAACCACGTTGGGCCGGGAAACGCTGCACCGGCTGGTGCTATTCGGCTTTACGCTGCTCGGCTTGTTCTTTTTTCTCCGGGATTCTGAGGATGTGATCAAACAATTGCGGGTGGGAAGCCGCCGCGCCTTCGGCGCGGCCGGCGAAGATATCGGTGGGCAGATCATCAAATCGGTGCACGGAACGGTCAACGGCCTGGTCCTGGTCGGTCTGGGCGAAGGTCTGTTGCTTGGGCTGGGATATCTCGCAACCGGCGTGCCGCATCCGACACTCTTCGGTCTGGTGACGGCCATCCTCGCCATGGTGCCCTTTGGCGCGGCGATCGCGATTTTTGCCGCGGCCGCGGTGCTGCTCGCCAATGGCAGTACCGTCGCCGCGATCATCATTATCGTGCTGGGTGCCGTCGTGACCTTCGTTGCCGACCATTTTGTCCGGCCGGTGCTCATCGGGGGCGCGACCCGTCTGCCCTTTATCTGGGTATTGCTGGGAATTTTGGGCGGCGTTTCCGCGTGGGGACTGGTGGGGCTGTTTGTCGGGCCGGCGATCATGGCGGCGGTGATTCTTGTTTGGCGCGAATGGATCGGGTCCCAAAAAGGGCCGATCAATCCTACCCCCTCTGAAATCGGCGCGGATGCGCAAAACCGTCCAGCCGTGGGGTCGGGAGCAATGCCTTGAGAGGCGGAGTTCTGCTCCGCCATATCCGCGTCGATCCTACCAGGGGCGGAGAGCGGGGCAAAAATCTGCCGTTTCTGTCGCGCGGTCCGGTCGGCATCGCGTTCCGCAGCCCGCTCACATTGCTTATCGGTGAGAACGGCTCGGGCAAGACGACCCTGTTGGAAGCGGCTCCGCGCCGACCGATTCGCCGAAACCATGGCGCGGGCCGGGAGGCTGCCGATGCCGGCCACCGGTGAATGGCGATTGTCGTCGAGATTTGACGCGACAAATTTTTCAACATGAAGCGGCTGATGAAACCAAGGGACATGCGGCATGAAACATCCGGTTCTACATTTTAAAGATGTTGTTCGCGATGGAACTGCATTGAATGAGCGGGCTATGCGTCTTGCCGGCGGGCTGCGCAAGCTGGGCTTGGAAGAGGGGGATGTGCTGGCCGTCCTCTTGCGCAATGGCCTGCCTTATGCAGACGTGATGCTGGCATGCCGAATTGCAGGCATTTTTTATTGCCCGATCAACTGGCATTTCACAGCTGAAGAAGTCGCCGTTCTGCTGTTGGATAGCGGGGCGCGGGTGCTGCTTGGTGATGCGGATTTGCTGGATGCCGTCACGGCCGCCTTGCCATCCGCGCTGATTTTACTGAGCGTGGGCAAGGTCAAGGTGGCTGCGCATGACTATGAGACGTGGCTGGCTGATCAGCCGGACTATAATGGTCCGCCGGTTTCTCCGCGCGGTCACATGGCCTACACATCGGGCACGACCGGCAAGCCGAAAGCTGTGGTTCGCCAGGCAATCCCCTTAAATGAGCTACCCGCGCGACAAGAAAAAATTCGTCTTGTCGTAGAAAGGGCATTTGGCATTCGCGAGGGTTGTCACGCCCTGATCACGGCGCCGCTGTATCACAGTGCGCCGACTTTATACATGCAGAACGCCCTACTGCATGCGCAAACCATCATCCTGCTTGAGCGTTTCGATCCGCAAGCCGTCCTTGCCGCGATTGAGAGACATCGGATCGATGTCGTTTATCTGGTGCCGATCATGTATGTCCGTCTGCTTCGTCTACCGGATAATGTGCGGGATCGTTACGATATTTCCTCGCTTCGCTTCGTGGCGTCCACCGGTGCGCCTTGTGCCCCCGACGTCAAAGCCGCGATGATCGCGTGGTTCGGACCGGTGATCCATGAAACCTACGCCTCCAGCGAAGCTGGCATGATCACCGCGATCGATTCGCACGAAGCGCTGGCGCGGCCAGGCAGCGCCGGACGCGCCATCGGAGACGCCGAAATTCGCATATATAGCGAGGCCGGCACGCTTTGCCGAACCGGCGAGATCGGGCTGATCTATTTGCGGCAACCGGCTTGGCCGGACTTCACCTATCGCGGCAATGACGCGGCAAGACAAGCCATTGATCGTGACGGCCTGATCCACCTTGGTGACATGGGCTATCTCGATGACGATGGCTATCTCTATATTTGTGACCGCGCCTCAGACATGGTCATTTCAGGCGGTGTCAATATTTATCCGGCGGAAATCGAACACCGCATCCTTGCCTTTTCCGGTGTTGCTGATTGCGCGGTATTCGGCGTCCCGGATGCTGAATATGGTGAACGCCTTCACGCGGTGGTCGAGCCATCGGCGGGCGCGCGCCTCGTGCCCTCCGAACTCACTGATTGGCTCAAGAGGAGCCTGTCTTCCTATAAAATTCCGAGGACGGTTGAAATCGCAACATTGCCACGTGACGATAACGGCAAGATCGCAAAAAGGCGGCTCCGTGCGGCCCATTGGCAGGGACGAGCCGTCAAAGTTTGACGCCATCTGTCGGAAAGTCGCTGCGGCCCGGTGCGAGCTGACGGTCCGTTATCAGAGGCCGCGAACAATGCCGGGGATCGGGTTAAGTGCGTGGCGCAAACGCTGGCCCGACAGGTAGCGCGCGACCTCCTCACCAGCCATCCTTGCCGCGGTCTCCGCGGTCTCGCGGCTTGCCCCCGCAATATGGGGTGTGATCACCAGATTTCGCGCGGTCAACAGGCGGCTACCCGGCGGGATCGGCTCCTGGTCGAAAACGTCAAGCCCGGCGCCGAACAGATGCCCGGACTCCAACGCGTCGCACAGCGCGCCATAGTCTAGCAGGCTGCCACGCGCGCAGTTGATCACCACGCTGCCCGCCGGCATGCGCGCAATCGTGTCGGCGTTCAGGATGTGATGGGTTTGCGCGCTGGCCCTGGCGTGTAGCGAAACGATGGTGGAATTGGCAAGCAGCGTGTCGAGATCGGTCTGCGCCACATAGTCCGGCAGGGTGCCGGCATCGATAAACGGGTCATAGACGCGGATGCGCGCGCCAAACCCGGCGGCCATGCGGGCGACGCGGCTGCCGATCTGGCCATAGCCGATCAGCCCAAGCTGTGCCGAGCCAAGCTCCAGCCCGCTCTTCGCGTATTCGTAAAAATCGCCGCGCCAGACGCCGCCGCGCAGCTCGGCATGGGCGTCAGGAATGCGCCGCAGCACGGCCAGCATCAGCGCCAGCGTGTGCTCGGCGGTGGCGGCGGCATTGCGGCCTGGCGCGTTGCTGATGATAAGCCCGGCCTGCGTGGCGGCGGCAAGGTTGGCGTTGGTCACGCCGCCGCGCGCGATGACCGCGAATTTCAGGGAACTGGCGCGGATGATGCGCTCGGTCAGCGGCGCATGGTTGGCGACCATGATATCGGCGCCCGCCAATGCCGCGATCATCTCCTCCTCGCTGCCGGAGGCCTCGGTCACTTCGCCCAAGTCGCTGAACGGCACCGCCGGCCAGGGCGTTTGGAAATGCTTGAAGGTCAGCGCCGCACCTGCCGGCGCCCGGCTGCGAATCGCCGCCTCGAAAATGGCGGGCAGAATGAAATGGTCCCCGGCAGCGAGAATGGTGGTCATGCTTGGGGCTCCAAGGCCGGCGGGGCGACGGGCACGTTGTAGTCGATCAGCGCTACCCCTTCCGGGCCGAGTTCGATGGTGGTGACGGCGGCGTTGCGCAGTTCCGGCAGGCGGCGGCGATATTCGCTTAAGGGAATGCCGAGCAGCTTGCAGAGGGTGAGCCGCAGCAATGTACTGTGCGCGACGATCAGCGTGGGTTTTTGCGCCGCCGCCGCATCCCGCAACGCCGCAATCGCCCGCGCGGCGACAGTTTCGGGCGCTTCCCCGCCAGGCCAGGGATTGGCCGCCGGGTTGGCAACAAAGGCGTCTGCCGCCGCGCGGTCGCGCTGGCGCAGTTCGGCCATGGTAAGCCCCTCCGCCGTGCCGAAATCGCTCTCCCGCAGCCGCGAATCCGTGGCGAGTGGCAGGCCGAGCCGTGCCGCGGCCGGCATTGCAGTGTCTCGCGCGCGGATCAGCGGGGAGGCAATCACCGCTTCGATGTTTTTCGCCCCGGCCCATGCCGCCAAACCACGCGCCTGCGCCTCGCCGGTGGCGGACAAGGGTATATCGCTGGACCCGGCAAACCGGTTCTCCGCATGCCAGATCGTCTGGCCGTGGCGGGCGAGGAATAATGTCGTCATCCATCCATCCTTGTTTTGGCAAAATCGGCGAGGCCAGACTCAATCCAGCCGCGTGCTTGGAGCTGGCGCAGAAATTCCGCGTAAGTTGGCCGCAACGCTGCATGGCGCGCCGGATCATGGGTGGTCACGGCGCCGGCGATCGGCATTTTGGCGGCGAGTTCGGCAACCGGCCGGCCCCCCCACCCCGCGGCGGCCAGCCGCGCCATGCCTGTCGCCGGTTCAGCATTTTGCGGGCGGAACACGTCTCGGCCGAGCATGTCGGCCCTGAGCTGCGTCCAATAATCGTTGGTGGCGGCGCCGCCGGTAAAACTGATCTGGCCGTCAATCGGCGCCCCCAGCCGCGCCACCAAGTCAAAACAGAGCCGCTCGACGCAAGCAAGGCCCAACAGAACCGACCCAAATCTTTGCACCTCGTCTTCAGGCGTGCCGGTGCAAAAACTTTTTGCGCCGGGCGCTAGAAAGGGGAATCGCTCACCCTGCCCGGCCAGCGGGTAGGTGAACATGGCGGGGGCGGGCCGCAACGCGGCGGCCCTGGTGAGCGCCGCAAAATCCGCCCCCGGAAAATCCCGCGCCAAAATGCCGGCGCCGCTGCTGGACGCACCACCCGGGAGAAAAAACCCATCCGGCCCGCTATGGCAATACATCACCCCGGCCGGGTCGCGGATGAGCGCCTTGGTGACCCCCTTTAGCGCGAGCGTGGTGCCGAGCACGCAGTTCCAGCTGCCAGGGGCCAGCGCGCCGGCGCCGAGCTGGGCGGCACAGCTATCGGTCATCCCCGCGATGATTTTCACGTCGGCCGACAGCCCCAGCGCCGCCGCCACACCCGGCGCCACCGTGCCGATCATGCTGCCAGGCCGGGCCAGCGCGGGCAGCATCGCGTGATCGATGCCGAGCTGTGTGAACAACGTCACCGGCCAACCCCCGGCGATCAGGTCGCAGCCGGTTTTCAGCGCATTACTAAAATCACTTGCAACCACGCGCCCGGCAAGCCGCGCGTTTATAAAATCCGTCTGGTGCAGCAAAATGGCGCCGGAAATGCGCGCCGCCGCATGGCGGTGCAGCCAAAACAGTTTTGGCAGCGCCCAGGCCGGCTGCATGCGGCCATAGCCGAACCGGGTGAAATACACCGCACCGGCCGCGTTGATCTCCTCCGCTTCCGCCGTCGCACGCACATCATCATACATAATCCCGGCGGTCAGGGGGTTAAGCGCCGCGTCGGCGAGCAGGATGGTGCCAGACGTGCCGTCCACCGCCAAGGCGCGAATCGCCTGCCCGTCCAGCCCGTGCAGCGCCTGCGCGATGGCATCGCATGTGCCCCGCCACCAGGATTCCGGGTCCTGCTCATGGCGCGCGCCATCGCGCCGGCTGGCGAGTTTCGCCTGGCCCTGGCCGAGCATGCATCCGGCGCCCGAAAGTGCCACCGCGCGGACGCTCTGCGTGCCGAGATCGATGCCGAGCCAGGATGGGGCGTCTGCCCCCACGATGCCGGCTGTCACGGGGCGGACAGGCGCCAGCTCGCGCGTTGCTGGTCGCGCAAATTGCGGAAGCGGGCGAAGGCGTCGCGGTAGAGGCCGTGATCCGCGGGGTCCGGGACGATGCGCGGGCCGAGCCGAACCAGCCCGTCCGCGGCCTGTTGAAGTGTCGTGCCCTGTAGCACCGCCCGCGCCGCGATCAGCGCGCCGCGCGCGCCAACCTCGTGATCGGCGGAGCGCAGCACCGGAATGCCGGTGACGCCGGCGATGATGCGGCAAAAAATTTCGCTGCGCGCGCCGCCGCCGCAAAGCCGCAGCTCGGTGGGGCGCTCACCCGCCGCCTCCAGACAATCCTGCACAACGAAGGCGAGGGATTCCAGTGTGGCGCGGGCAAGGTCGGCGCGCGTATGCGGATATTTCAGCCCAAGCAGCGCGCCGCTCGCCGTCTGGTCGAAGAACGGCGCGCGCTCGCCGGCGGGCGACATATAGGGCAGCAGCAGCAAACCATTCGCGCCGGGCGGGGCGCTTGCCGCCAGCGCGTCGAAACCCGGCGCGTCCAGGCCGAGCAATGCGGCCATCCAGTCGATCGTTTCGCAGCCGCCGAGAGTGGGGAAGGCGCGCAGAGTTTTGCCGAAGACGGCGATATTGATGCCGATGTCGCGGCGCGAAAGGTCAGGCGCATCCAACAGCATTTGGGCGCAGATCGTGGTGCCCAGAATGGCCGAAGCCTGGCCGTGCGCGACCGCGCCCATGCCAATCGCCATGCAGGCAATGTCATATGGCGCCAGGACGACCGGAATGCCGGCGGGCAGGCCGAAAGCTTCGGCGGCGGCGGGCAGCAGCGGCGCCGCGCGCTCGGCATCCGGCAAAATTTCGGGCAGCAGGCGGCGCGCGCCTGCAATCCCGAACAGCGCAAAAACCTCCTCCGCGACCGAACCATCCAGCCGCAAAAACGGCAGGCTGGCATCGGAACGGTCCATTGCCGCGCGGCCGGTCATGCGCCCAAAAACATAGCCGGTGCAGGAGAGCATGGCACTCGCGCGCGCAAGCCGCGCCGGGTCGTGTTCGGCCAGCCAGGCGAGGATGGCATGCGGCGCGCCGGCAAAGCTGCGTCCGCCGAACAGATCAAAGCCGCGCGCGGCAAGGCCGGCGGTATGCCATCGCGCGACAATATCGCCGGCCCGCCCATCATTCCAAAGAATCGCCGGGCCGGCCGGCAACCCTTGCGCATCCACCAGCCACAGCCCGTCGCCCTGGCCGGTGATCGCGATGCCTTCCAATGGCTCGCCCAGGCTCGCGGTGGTTTCCCGCAGCGTGCGGGCCAACATGTGCCAAAGGGCCGCCATATCCTGTTCAGAGTGCAGATTCTGAGGGTGACAGGGTGCCGCTGGCTGGCGCCAAAACCCAAGCTCGCGTCCGTCGCGGGCGAAGGCGACGGTTTTGACGACCGTGGTGCCGATATCGATGCAGAGCGACGCCATTGCGCTAATCCGCGGCGATGTACTGGCGGTGGCAGACGAAGCGCAAATTTTCCTCCAGCCGCCGCCCATCCCGTGGACGGTTTTGTCTCGCGCATCCTTCGCGCTTCCGGTTCTTGCCCGCGCTAACAGGAGCGAACGCGGTTCGCATGCCGGGCTGCCGGGTTATTTGCACAGGTGGGAAGGATGTGCAAATAAAATCGATTGAAGAAAAAGATTTCAAGTTCTGCCGCCATGCTCTGGCGCAGGGAGGGGCGATGGAGCCATCATCAACCGAAGCGCGTGCGGCCTGGCTCTACTATATCGGCGGGCTGACGCAGTCCGAGGTGGCGCAGCGCCTCGGCATCAGCTCCGTCAAGGCGCACCGGCTGATCACGCGTGCCCGCAATGCCGGGCTGGTGCGGGTCACCGTGCATGGCGCGATCGGCGATTGCATCGGATTAGAGGCCGAGCTGCAGGCGAAATACGGCATCGCGCAGTGCCGGGTCGTGCCGGATCTTGAGGATAACGGCATCGCCTTCCGGGCGATCGGCGCGGAAGCCGCGAGCATGCTGGCGGCAGCGCTTGAGGCCGGGCAGCACCGGGTCATCGGCTTCGGCCATGGCCGCTCGGTGGCGAGCGCGGTCGCCCAGCTGCCGCAGCTCACCCTCACGCATGATGTCTCGATCATCTCGCTGCTTGGCGGCGTGCCGCATCAGCGCCAGGGCACCGCCTTCAACGTCATCTACGGCCTGGCTGAAAAAACCGGCGCGGAAACCTGGGTGATGCCGGTGCCGCTCTTCGCCAACAGCCAGGAGGATGCCGCCATCCTGCGCCGGCAGCGCGGCATCGCGGAGGCATTGCAGCTGGCGGCGGAGACCAGCCTGTCTTTCGTCGGCATCGGCGAGGTTTCATACCCGGCCTTCCTCGCCGCCACCAACGCCATCGGCGAGGCCGATGTCCGCTCCCTGCTCGCCGCCGGCGCGGTCGCGGAGTTGTTAGGCAATTACTACAACGCCGCGGGTAAACGCGTGGATACCGCGATCTCCCAGCGGGTGATCGCGGTCGACCCCGCCGGGCTCGCCGGCCGCGGCATGGTCGCCATCGCCAGCGGCCAGAGCAAAACCGCCGCCATCCGCGCCATCCTCCACGCCGGTTTTTTAACCGGTCTGATCACAGACCAAAGCACGGCAAGGCTGCTTTTGGAGACGTAGTGGACAGTATCCACTTGCGAATTGGTGCCGGGGCCCTACTCCTTAAGATCGCGTAGGGCGGAAAAGCGTAGCGCATTCCGCCATCTTTAGGTCCGTTCTCCCATGCCGGATGGTATATTGTTATAATCGGCGGGCGCCCATGCTGGATCGTACAACCCAAGCGCCACGCATTTTCGGAACGTCGAATACGGCCAATCGGCAGGATGCGCGACAAAACCATGCTTTACCGGATTGAAAGTTCTCCGCCAAAGCTTGATCGAACGTAAAGCCATGTTCCGACGCAATGAAAATCAGCGGAAGATATACCGCCGGACCATTTGCCGAATTCTCTACGCCGATGAC
>Ga0116228_10003202_pt1 | contig 14346 bp, 8 predicted proteins | sample S1TSphfallax_2_FD_89694 | JGI IMG/M metagenome (GOLD analysis project Ga0116228, IMG submission 89694) | Host-associated microbial communities from peat moss isolated from Minnesota, USA - S1T2_Fc - Sphagnum fallax MG | ecosystem: Host-associated > Plants > Peat moss > Unclassified | place: USA... | reverse complement strand
AATATACTCCCTGTGCAATATATCGATTTTTTGAAACTCATCGGAAAGATAACTTTAGCATGGAAAGACAAAATCAAGAGGTAAGCCACAATTTTACTGAAAGTATGGTGCCCCCCAATTACACTGGGAAAATTCTATCCTGTATTTTTTGTCAAAACATAAATATTTAAAGTAATAAATAATATTTGGTATTCTATAAATTGAAGAGCCGTCTGTTAATTGAAGATGAATTCAATAAAATATAGTAATCCCAAATTGTTGACTATTTTATAATTAATTAACAAATGACATCTTACACATAATATCATCTACATAATTACATAAATAATCTATTTAATAATTTGATAATCAATAACTAATTAGCTATCAAATTAATCAGATTCGACAATCAAATTATCAGAAAAAAAAAGAAATGATAAAATTACTAGATAGTGACTTATTTTATAAATTAATTGAGCAGATATGTAACATATAAAGTTGAAGAATTTTATAAATAATAATTAATAAATAATTTGAATTTTCTTTAAAATATTAGACTGAATTCATGTAATTACAACTTTTTTAGAAATAATTGAGGTAGACATATAATTATATGATTGATAATATGAAATTAAAAATAAATTATTATCAAAACTCCAAATTATTGACTATTTAATTTTTAAAGGTTCAATTAAATATTTTCATAAAATAGCTTCGTAAAATATTTAATTATTTTTTATTGGGAGAGATTAATATCTATATTAAATAATCAATCTACTTTACCTTTTTTTAAATTAGTTATGAAAATAGAATTATCAGAAATAATTTATAAGATTAGATCAATAGTTTATTTATTTAGTCACAAAAATTAGCTCATATAAATAATTAACTAAATAAAATTTAAATTATAGATAATAAAAATTTGACAAGAACTTCAATATGAAATACTCAGAATTCAAAATTAATTTTTAATTTTTTGAATTATAAATATATATATTATATATGAATTAAAGTACTATAGGTTAAATATGTAATAAAATAATGTAAAACATATTTATAGAGAAATTTGTTAATTTATAGATAATCAACAAGTTTGAAATAATAATTGATTGAAAACAATTATTAGTTATATTTAAATAGATAATGAATTTTTAGGAAATTAATCTTGGGCTAGTATAATGAACAAATAAATATTTTATAACATACCTTACCCCATGACAACATGATGTGAAACTCACTTCAAACTTTGAGCACTTTGTCAATCATACATGAAATATTGTTTGATTAAAAAGAAACTGGATAGTTAATTATTGGTTAGTTACTAGTTACAAAATCATTCCCAAATATTTTGATGAACTAGCATTTTTTCCAGTGCCAAAATAATTAAACAAAATCTAGCAACTATTAAAAAACCTATATGTGAGTATTGAAAAGCATGTAGAAAAAATCAAGCAACTATTAAAAGACTAATATGCGAGTATTGCAAAGCACGTAGGAAAAATCCAATGACTGTTAAAAAACCAATATGTGGGTATTGCAAAGCACATCAGAGAAATCCAACAACTATTAGAGACCAATATGCAAATATTGCAAAGCATATAAGAAAAATCCAACAACTATTACAAGACCTATATATGAGTATTACAAATATAAAATGGCCTCATGCATATTAGACGTGAAAGGATGCAGGTATTGCAATGTAAGCTTAATGACAATGTTAATAATTCAATTAGGATGCAAATATAGCTTTAAATATCTTTGGGTAATGTGTTTTTTAATACAATAGATGCAGGTATTATGTAATGTACATTTTTGGTTTTGTAAACTTGACAAAAGTTAATTATGAAGTATGTGTATTAGACTATTTTAATTTTTTTTATTACATCTAAAGCACAAACAACATGAGAAAAAAGAAGCATATATGATAAACGATATACACATGGGGCAAATGTGACTCGAAAAAAATGTATTTCAATAAAAGATGCATAAAACTTGCTAGATAAAAAAATGTTAAAGAACTCAATGTAAAAAAAGTTTTTTATAACATATCAAAGGATTGAAGTTCAAAAAGTGGGTAGTCCAAAAAAATGAAAAGGATAACAAAACCCAACATATTGTATGTAATGAAAACCTAACCCAAACAAAGCGGGCCAAAAAAAATATAGATTATTTTTTTTTCTTACCTCCCATGAATCATTTTGGATTCATGAAAATCTAATATGGCTTTCAACTCTTATGTTTAGTTTGCCTTAGTGGATTCCCGATCCCAAGTTTTGTCATCCCATGCCATTTTTAATCATTGTGCATATGCAGAACAAGTTGATTGAATCATCTCTTGTAAATCCTCTTCCTTTTCCATCTGTGATGTTGCATCTCGAGGCACCTTTCCCACACCTTAATCATCAAAACCTAGCACTTGTAATAATCATTTAAAAACCAATTTAACCAAAACATCATTGTGCAACAATGACTAGTTCATCCCATTCATGTTGGGTTTTAACACGAACATGAATAGCAACCTTTTGATCATTGTGCCTTTACATGGCCATGGCATCTTATAGGATGCAAACATTCATTTTAGCATGGTTTTGATACCAAGGACTTCTTTTAGAAGTTGAGGGCCTATTGAATTTGGCCTTCTTTACCACTAAGCCATGCACCTCTTTCAAATGTTTAATTTACAACCACTTGGCAACATATATATGCAACAGTGCAATTAGCGATTTTATATTGTCATTTTGATTCATCCTTACTCCATTCCTTGTCCTTCCGAGCAATATTAGATGGACAAGGGGATGTTGGTGGTTGAGTGAGGTTAATTTGAGTTTCTGGACCTAAACCACAAACCTCCAAAAAATAAGTTTTTACTTTTTAATTAAAAAAACCTTATAAACAAGATCACAGAACAAAATGCAGATATTACAAATAAAATTAATTTTTTTCAGGTATTACAAAGAAAGCCTTTTTTTTTTTTAATCCCACATTTTCCATCAAATGATGAAAGATGCGAGTATAATTAAACTTAAAATTTTTGCACATTTAATATATTTTAATTTATATATATTCTGAAATAATTTAACCTACCACTTTTCGATCAAAATTCCCAATTTATAATTTTGGGAAAAATCTCATCACTTGGATTGGACACAATCACCATGGCCAATTTTAAATTACATTGATTTTTTGTTTCATCAATTCTAGGTTCCCCAATTCCTAATTGTAATGGAGCAACATTTTATTCTTGAACTTCCCGATCACGACAAACCTTCTTCAATTTCCTTGTTCTACCCATTGTAATTTTACACATCCAAACAAAAACCTTAGTCAATAACCATATTGATGTGGAAAAAAAAAATTCAAGAGTATACAAAACAAGTCCTTCCAAAATCTAAAAAGACAAAGACAAGTCTCTTAAATGCGCCAACATTAACAAAGGACCAACAACACATAAGAAAACAAAAAGAAAGACTATTTACTAAATTTTCTACCTTTTTCAAAAGACCAAAAGCATAGAAGCGAACTACTCTCCCTTTGAAAGGAACATTAATAAAAGCCAATGACAAAAGACGACCATGATCTAGTTGTTTTTATTTTTTCATAAGAGCGATGACATGGAGAAAAAAATACACAAAGACAATAGCTATGTGCCATCGTTTTCATGTCTTAAAGGAGCAAGAATAAAAGGTGAAAATGACGACAATTTATGTGATCATCATCATCTTCTATTTTTCACAAGAATGATGAGAATGAAAAAATAAAAGACACAAAGACAAAAGTTGTGTGTCGTCATCTTTGTGTTTGAGAGGAATCGAAACAAGAGGTGAAGACAATGATGATCATAGATCATCATCTTCTGTTTTTCATAGGAGTAGCGACAAGGAGGAAAAAAATATATGAAGATGATAGTTATATGTTGTCATTTTCATGTGTGAAAGGAGCTAAAATAAGAGATGAAGACAACAACGATTTCTATGATCATCGTCATCTTTTGTTTTTCAAAGGCATGATGCCAAGGAGAAAAAAAACCATGAAAACAATGTTTGTGTGCCATCATCTTTGTGTTTAAAAGGAGTCTGAAGAAGAGGTGGAAACGATAATGATCATAGATCGTTGGAAATCATCTTCTATTTTTCACAAGAGTAACCACGAGGAGGAAGATGATGCCATAGCTATTATCTTCCTATCTATAAAGAATAAGAACAAGAAGTGAGGAGGCGAAGATGGGGAGAAAAAAAACACACACACGAGAAAAAAAGGGCTCTTGTAAATCAAGACAAAAAAATCATGAAAACCACAAGATTAAAAAAAAAAAAAAGACATGGGTGTTGTTCTTACTTTTGAATGTTACTCTCAAGCACCATAGCTTAGCATTCCACATCTTGAGCACTCCACAGCTTGAGTGTTCCATTGATGTCTATAGTGGAGCTCTAACGATGGGGTAAAGAAAATGAATTTAGGTTAGGGGATGTCGGTTTAAGTAGGGTGAATTCCTAGGTAAGAGGGGGGAGGTAAGTAGGAGGGAAAACATTAGGGTCAAAAAGAAGGTTAAAAAAACCTTGGGCAAGGGAAGAGGGAAAAAAAAATGCCCTACTTGGATGTGTTTGGGTTCATCCCAAAATGGCTTGAATGGCTTCATCGTGAACTAGTTCACTAATGGTTGTTAGTTCATTCTAGCCCTAGAAGAGGACATCTATCATGGCTTTGTGTCGAAACATATTTTCATTACATGACATGCCATCCACAATGGAATTTTAAAATGTCATAAAAAAGAAATTGACAAAAAGGTGTATTGCTCCTCCCAGTATTTGGTACCCTACGTAAACCATTAGCTGAATTTTATTTTTGACCTTTTTATTTCATGGTAGGCTACCTATCCACTATCATGGGAAACAAATGAAAAAAGACTTGCAAATCTTATTTTATTTTTCAGAAATCTTTTAGACGCACATTTATTGAGGACAAGTTTCATTTGGTCATATGTCCTCCAAGTACATTGAAAACAATCTGCCAATGCTTTGCAAGATTGAAGGCATCAATAGTGAACATTTTGAATAATTTTAAAGTATTCTTCCAATGGGAAATGGTAGGTTTCTAAGAAAATTCTAGAAGAATAGATATTTGTGGATGTAATTAAAGTAATTTGAACACAAATAACATGGGGAAAGCAAAATATACAGGAATTTGGGTAGACTCTTGGTGTTGTTAGAAAGCATTCATTGAATAAGATTTAATGAAGGTGATTTGAAAATGTTTAAAACTAAGGTGTAGGAGATAATGATTTTTTGGTCATTATTGTCATTGGAAATTTAATCAAATTACTAAAAAAGGTTTTCAAAGGAAATTTTAATTGGTTAATCAATGCACATTTGAGTGAAGCCACATGGTACATTGTATTCATTACTTTAAACACAACCATTAAGATCTCCACTATAATCATATTTAGTGCAAAGTTTGCAAGGATGATTTCAACATATATCATATACCCTTTTGTCAACAAACAAAATATACATTTTTAAAAGGTATGTACATAAGAACCAATGTAACAACTAGAAGTAGGTTGGTTGGTTACAAATTGTGATGTTGGTATGGCAAAAAGGTTTTTGTTTTTGGGTGTAGGTGCACCCAATTGGCTACACAAAGAATATTTTTCTCTAAATTTGGCTATTATAATTTGTTTATGCTTGTAACTTGCTAGCAAAAAATTGAAGAGTGTTGTTTGTTCAAGTGCCTATATATATTTTCAAGCTTTCAGTTTAACTAGCTATTAGATTTCGAACAATGTAACATGGTGGTGATAACTACTTGGGAAATTTTGTGGCTATACACTTTGTTGTATAATCACCAGTATTTCATGAAATTGAAAACTACCTATATTTCTACTAAGAAATGCCATGAAATACCCAAATGCCTTGTGGAGTTTTATGTGATTGCTTGTCTTTTGCCACTTGTCCAAGGTGACTATAGGGTTTGCAATTACATGTGTGCGTTACAATTACAATTATGTTTCTTGTAATTAAAATTATAATCATTTATTTCCAAATTTCTTATAATGTACTTTCATAAAGGGACTTTTGATTTTGATAATACAATTTATTTCATCTTCAAGTTTTTTATGTAATTTAGGGTATTGTTAGACACATCTAAAACACACTCAAATTTTCATATTGTTTCAATTTTGTGTTTATAAACAATTAAGGTTTAAAAAAAGTTCATGAATCCTTTTCGACATGTAAATGTGATGTAAGGTATGTGTTGTTTAAAAAACACTTGTAGCTTATGATATAAAAAATTAAACTTGAAAGTGTTAACATGTTTTGGTATGATTTGAAATTATGACAAATTTTCAAGACAAAACACAAATTTTGTGCACTTTTAAAAATTTGTATTTCTCCAAATTTGATTCTAAAAATAAATGACATATTCGGGCAACTATAAATACAATATATAAAAAAGTTTCAAAACATTTCATTTGAAAATTCCTCTTTAGGAAAATATGTTTTTTGGGAAAAAGGACCCCAAAAAGGACAATAAACCTAAATGCAAAATAACCACATTGGCTCAACCTATATGTTGTTTGGACCCATAATCTCGTTTTGATTGCACTAACTTTAGGGTTTCATTAGTGATCAAAATAATCAATTTTAATGAAATTAAGAAAATGGCCCATGTAACTATGCTTGTCATCTTTTATGTGGATGTGATTTCTTGTCAATTTTCAATTTACCACACATTTATCGCATATTTGTTGAAAAAACTCATTTTTTGAGATGAAAATTTTCAAATTAGTTACATGGTATCCAAACATGGTTCATATTATGTGAAATGACATGGTTCAATATACCTTCACTTTCATAAAGATTAAAAATCATTTAAATTAGTTTTGGAATATATTTGTGTTTTTAAGTATATAGGTACATTACATTCATTTCCACAAATATATTCCAATCTCTCACATTATAAAATGAAACGAAATAGTTTCATTTCTATTATCTTACCTAGTTTATATTCTAGCATAATATGCAAAAATATCATGAATTTTTCTCAAAAGTTTAAAATGGAATACACTCAAACATGCTCATCCTTTGAAAGTAATATAATGTGACACCCTAAAAGGGGTCATTGTAATGTGTTTTTAACTTGCACCAAACCCCACATTAGTAAATCAAACAATTTATAAGCACATAAAAATTTGCAAATGCATTTGATGAATAACAACAATATTACCACCATCAACAATCAATACACTAATAGAACCAAAATGTAACCAGTTCGTTTGCAACTACATGCGACTAACTTTGGGAGTATTTACAACTATAAGATCAAAATTTCAACTATTTTGGTCACTTTTATAACTATGATGCGACTATTGAAAACTTCATCTTATCAGTTGCATGGCTCCTAGGTTTATTTTTGTTCATGAACATATTTATATGTCCCATTAGTCGCAATAGTCACCAAATTAGTCACATCCTAAAGGTATTCTACGGTGACATAGAGGTGTATTTTTATGTATGTATTAAAATTATATTTACAATATATAACATATATCATAAATATGTATTTGTGTGTATATTAATTATGTGTATGTATGTATATTGTTCATAGAATGAATTTAAAAATTAATACTTGAACTCTGAAATTTATTATTCATATCTGAAAATTAATATTTTAGTTATGAAATGTATATATATTTCAATTTGAAATTTGATGTTTTAATTAAGAAATATTTATGTGAATTTGAATTTTTTATATGCATTCTGATTTTTCTGTTTAATTAAAAATCATTATTTGAGTCTAAAAGTTTTTATTCCAATTGTAAAACATTGTATTTGAATCTAGAAATCAATATTTGAACTTTGAACATTGTTATTCAAATCAGAAAACTGATATTTCAATACTGAAAATTAATTATTTAAATTGTAAAACTTATATTTGAACCTGAAAATTGTTGTTCCAAATTTGAAACATTTTATTTGAATCTAAAAATCAATATTTGAATTTGAAGTTTTAAATATGAATTCTTAAAATTGTTAGTTTTATTCAAAACTATATGTTTGAGTATAAAATTATAATTCAAATTATGAAAATTATATTTAAACATTAAAATCAATGTATCAATTTTGAAAATTCCTACTGGAATTCATTTTTCATATATAAAACTAAAACAAATTTGAATTTAAACATTTTTACTTAAATTCTAAAAATTGTTATTGGAATTCTTTGTTTAATTATTTGAATTTGAAAAAAACTATTTGAATTTGAAATTTTATATTGCAATTCTGAATTTTTACATTTAAGTTTTCTTTAAAATATCAATCCTTAAAATTATATTTCAATTCTGAAAACTACTATTTCAATTCTTTAAAGAATTAGTTGAATTTGAAATTTGATACTTGAATCTGAAATTTTCTATTTCAATTCCTTAGAAAAATATTTGATTTTTTTAAAAAAAAATTCAAAAAGCTTATTTGATCTAAGATCTTATATTTGAATTCTGAACTATTATTCTTGATTCTAACAATTAATATTTCAATTTTGAGTTTTTAAATTTAAATTTAAAAACTTATTTGATTTGAAACTTGAAATTGCAATTCCAGATTATTATTTTGGATTCTCAGAATTAATAATTGAATTCTGAAATTATGCATTTAAATTCAAAGACTTATTTCGTCTAAAAAGTGATATTTGATTTCTGATTTCTTTTTTGAAATCTAAATTAATATTTCAATTCCAAAAAGTATTGATGAATCTTAATGTTTTTCTCTACTAGTGTTATCCATAATGAATCACTTAAAAAAAATAAAAAAATGACTATATTTTGTTACATATAAGTTACACTAAATAAGTATTTTTAAAACATATATCTTTACATTTTATATTTTATATTCTTACAATAAAAGAAATTAATTACTATAATTACTGATATATTGTTTTAAAATCATTGGAATTACTTCAGATAAGAATTAATTATAGTATATGCATAATCATTTTTTAATTGAACATAATTATTCACAATCTATAATTTATAACTTTAAATCTGAATTAAAATTTTGGAAAGATTATAATGTAGGTAAAATAATTATTATAATGATTGTAATTTCAGGAAGTATTATAAAGTTATATATATATATATCATGTATGAGTTTTTTAAATAAAAATTGTTCGTTAATTATTTATAATTTGAATTAAAAAATTCTTAGAAGTTATTGAATTATTTCTACATTAATCATATTATCTATAATTCGACTAGACATAAAAAAGAAATAAAATATTTTAGTTATTTAGTTATCTTTGAATTATGTACTAACAACTTGTGAGAAACTAAATAACCAGTTAGTTAAATATGAATAAGTTATTATTTATTTAAATAATTGATAATGAATATTTAATATTTGTAGTGTATAGTTTATATTTTAAAATTATTTAAATTTAATCATTATTGATTAAATGGTTACTTAATTATCTAGTGAACCATGTACTTGAATTGTTTATAAATATAAAAAATAAGAACAAAAGGCATGAGGAAAGTTTTGGAGTTACAATTTAGTTTGTGGAGAAATTACGACTTTAAAACTTATCTCATATTGTTTGTTCCCCATTCCTATTTTGAACACTATATAAACAAGGGGTGTGGTCATCAAATTTCACATTTAAAAAATTGTGCACACGAGATGAGCTAATTAAAAGGCTTGACCCAAAACAAAAGGAAAAGTTATGCACAATTTTAAACTATCAACCTCCCTAACTATTTATTTACCTAGCTAGATAGGTACATAGTATGACCTACCCACCTAGGTCAACCTATGTACCTACCTACCTAAATACCTACTTATATGAATAGGTATTTAGCCTAGGAAGGTAGACCTACCTACCTATTTTTTAATCTAACTAGATAGGTAGGTATGTAGCCTAGGTTTGTAGGCACCTATTTATGTACCTACCTAAACACCTACCAATTTAATATTAATATTTTGTATTAAATTCATCTTAAGGTGCGACATGGCATATTTACATTCAGTCACGTGTCATAATATAAGATCATCCAAGCATTTGAATTGAATGTCCTAGATTATTTAAAAGTAATAATAATAACTATTTTTAAATACCTCAATATTCAAACACATGGCAACACATAACTTGTTCAATTATGACCAAAATAGTTGCATTGTAGTCACATGTGACAATATGTAGAGAATGGAGTAAAAGGATGAACTTTTATTTGTTGATTTTTTATTTCATCCAATAACCCCTTGTCGTTTGTAACTAATGTCTCATGCGATTTGTCCAAGACGACTAATGAGATTTTAGTTGCAAATGTTGCTTGTGACTTAATTTTAGTCAAAGAGACCAATTGAAAATACATATTTTTCTTCTAACGATAGATGTTGGAATTTTAATAACCCCATAGTAGAGGTAAAAGGTAAATTCAGCCATTGAAATGTTGCCATATGGAAACCAAATATCTTCATTGTTGCTCAGTACAGTGTTGGTGTGAAACCAACAACATGAAGAATTAATAACAACCCACATTTGAACTACCATACCCTTAATTAACAACACATATCCACGCCAAACTTAATTAAACACCTTATAATGCATTGGTTATCTTGCTAAACTTTCATTGTTGCATTAAAAAGAAAAGTACCATAATCATAGAAATCATGGGTCATACATCTGAACAACTAAATCGAGGTGAATCATCAAGCAGTCACAAAGCTTGGTCTTCATGAAAGCAAGATTGGAGAATGTGAATGAACATCCTCCACAAAACCCAATATCATGACCTTGCAACATTTGATCAGCTTGTACCATTCTAAAAGACAATTATTTAAAATTTTGCTAAATCTAAGCTTTTCACACAAGTGCATAGTTGGGTTGCAATCATGGGGAGGTGCCATTGCACCATTACAATGGTTTCTCATTATCAATTTTAAAAAACAAGATTGTTAATCAAGTAGCATAGGGTCTATCAATGGCCCAATCATGTTGCTAAGGTTCCCCAATGGTTTGGGGTGCCCAGAATGTGCTTGTAGGATTGCCATGTGACTTGAAAATGTAACCTTTTCCTCTAGAGCTAGCCAATACTGGGGATAAATCACACCAAATAACATTCAACAATTATTATGCAATAAACCATATATTATGTTTCTGTTATCAAACCTATAACAAGTGAAGAACATTGTGCCTTCACAAATTCTACAACCTTTGCCCAAACCTTTTTGGTTGCCATGCCCATAACATTAGTGATTAGATTTGTCTAGGTCTTGGTTTGCTTGAGTGTCCAACTTTTGATCCAGTAGTAGGGGCATTTTGTATCACACAAACTAATGTTGGAAATTAATTTTTTGATGATACTGTTATGGGAATTAAAATTTGCTAATCATTCGTCAACTTGGCATGCTGCTTAGGAGAATGTGCAAAATAGTTATATGTAAAAGAGAGCAAGGACTCAATCTTGGTTACCAAACTCAAACCACCCAAGGTCCGAACAACCAAGTTTGTGTGGTGTGCCATACAATGCACACTTTTGACATATGGAGCATGCTTTGTCATCAATTGAGTGGTGACACCAACTTTCACACCTTGAAAAACATTAACCCCATTTTCTCCTAAATAAACCAGTTTGTTTGCAATCTCCATCTCAATCAAACCCCCATACTCAACAAGATTTTTCACAATTAAGGAGTTTAGATTGTTTGAAGTGGCAGCATTTTCTAGCCTTTGCAAGTTCAACAAAATTGGGATCCTCTTCCAATTTTTTGTCACATACACATCCACACTCAACCAACTCTAATTATTGATGGTGGTAACTTAATCACAACTCATCGAAATGTATGTAGCTTTCTGAACTACAACTCTAATGGCTTAAAATACAATGTTGTGCATTGCTTTAGCCATTGTCGAACTTGTAGAGTTAGACCAATGTTTTTGTGGACAATTTTAGAAACTAAAAAAATACCTTGAAGTCTTCAAAATTTGTCATTGGACATCTTTATTTGAGCAGATGCCAAATTGCAATGAATTACACATTTCTTCTTCTTCTTAGCCTTCTTTGCCTTCTCAATTAAATCAGCAATCAGGTCTTATCATGTGGATGCATACAACTTCTCAGTTTTCACATAAACATTATTAAGGGTCACATAATATGTATGCACAACAACTCCAATTCTAGCAGCAATAAAGTTAGGCATTAAAAATTTCTTTTTTCTTTTGATTTTGGAGCAAACCCATCTTACCATCCTCATCCTGCCATCCCCTATAGAAATTGGTTCAAACTTGAAAAACCTTGTAGCCCAATGACCTTGATAAACTTTTTTTACCTCCTATTTTGACTTGTTTTGCTTCTTCTTTTCAGATCATTCACTATGGCTTTTATATCATCTAGAGAACGAACTGTAACAACTTCTTCATTGATTTTCTCCTTTCCCTTCTAAACTTAGCAACAAAATACACAATAGATAAAGGAGTCCCATTGACCATGGGTGACAAACTAAGAAACAAGGTAGGTTCCAAAAGGTCTACATAAGCATGATTGACAATACTAGAACTAAAATCATTTGGATCACTTAGTGTAAATGAAAAAAAAAAAAAAAACTTGAAGTTAAATAGTGGCTAAATTATGTTTTTAAATGATGATTATCTTTTGTTAAATATGAAGAATTGGAACAATGACTAAATGATGTTTCAAAATAAAGGGTATATAATGTCAAAGGCATGAAAACAACCAAGACTACAAGATTTTCTAACCAAAATGAAAACAATGGCATGCCTAGTTCCAAATCTAGATCATGAAACAAGAAAAACATGAACAAGAACATAACAAATGTAAACAAGTATCCAATAATATTTTATTGTAAAGAAGAAATAAAACAATGTTATAACAAAAATATGTACCCAAAACTAGTGTGGAACAAACTAAAGGTAATGGGGAATTTTACTTATATTTATACCCCTTGGACATCTAGTTCAAAAAAGTTTTTCAAGAAGCTTTTAATTTACATGTGGCCCATGTTCACCCATATACACTCATTTGCAACCATGTGTGAACTATGAGTGAACTAAAATTCCATTAAAAATGAATTAAATTTCAACTAAGAATGAATTAAAAGTTAGTTGGAAGTAAACGAAAAATGAACTAAAAGTTAACTAAAAGTGAATTGAGAAAAGTAAAATTGAATTAGGATTTAATTAAAAATGAACTAAAAGTTAATTAGAAATGAACTAAGATTTAATTAAGCATGGATTAAGAGTTAATTGGAAGTGAACCAAAACTTAAATAAAAGTTAATTAAGAATGAACTGAAACTAAATTAAAAATTAGGTACAAGTTCATTACAAGTTATGGATGAACATTTAAATGAATGAATTCCATGGCATTGGCATTCATGACATCACTTCCTTTTCTAATAATGAGTTCCACAAGCAGCAAACTTGGGCTTGTTTATATATCATCAATGAAACTCATGCACCTTTTCCATGGCATTTGATAGGTTCTTGAATGGTTCCCAAGTGCACATGCTCACATCATACCCATGCCAATGAACAAGATATTGGAGTTGAGAATTAGAAATCCATGAATCCAAAATGTCCTCCATTGAAGTCATATTCTTATTCACCATTAACTTCAATAGGTGGAGGGGGTTCATGGATTTTTCTTGGAATGGTAGATGCATGGTAAGGTTCCAACAAGGAAATGTGAAAAATAGAATGGATTCTCATAGAATCTAAAAACTTCAATTGGAAAGTCATGGCATTGATTTGTTTCACAATGAAGAATGGACCTAGCCTTTGATGATTTAACTTCTTTGATGGCCTTGTTGTTTTGAAATGTTGTCATTGAAGTCAAACCCAATCCTCGACTTCGAAGCTGGGTTGTTTTTTCCGATGTTCATCAACATTATCCGTGTATTGCCTTTATGCTTCTTCAAGGTTAGGTATAGGTTGAATTTGAACATCCATTAACCACATGGCTCAATCCTCAATGTGTGGATTCACAACTTTATGCACACTTTGAATGTCAAACTTGGGGTGCAAACCATGATTTGCAAATAAAGGTGTTCATTGGGTTAATGAATGCATTGCGTTGTTATAGGCAAACTCTACCATGGTCAAAAGTTCTAACCAATAATCTTGATGATAATTGGTTGTACATCATAGATATTATTCCAAAATTTGATTGACCTGTTATGTTTTCCCATCTATTTAGGGGTGGAAAATTAATGACAATTTCACTCACACCCAAAAATTCAAAAGTACCTTCTATAATTTGAATGTAAACTGAGGCCCACAATTAGAAATGATATCTTCAAGAAAACCATGATACTGAAAAACATGATCAAAGAAGAATTTGGTTATTCCTTCATTAGTT